>Ga0163179_10000313_pt1 | contig 34215 bp, 29 predicted proteins | sample AtlANTMetagenome_FD_109643 | JGI IMG/M metagenome (GOLD analysis project Ga0163179, IMG submission 109643) | Marine eukaryotic phytoplankton communities from the Atlantic Ocean - Atlantic ANT 2 Metagenome | ecosystem: Environmental > Aquatic > Marine > Oceanic | place: North Atlantic Ocean... | reverse complement strand
TCGGGTGCAGGTTCGGGTGCAGGTTCGGGTGCAGGTGCAGGTGCAGGTGCAGGTGCAGGTGCAGGTGCAGACTCCTTCATTTCGTCTTCGCGGCTCTTAGTCCGGGCTTCCTTCTCCTTGGCAAGCGCTTCGTAGTCCGGAGCCGCAATGATGTAAGTGACACGGCGTGCCTCCTCCGAGAGATAGTTGCTCTTGGTTTCTTCCCACTTGGACTTCACCTCTTCCTCAGTAGGCATGGGCTTGGATTCGTAGTCCGCGATCGGATAGCTAAGCAACTGGTAGGAGATCTGTTGCTGGCTGGAGAGATAGTCCGCAAGGACCGCATCGCGGGAAGCCTCCACGCCGAGGCCCAGGAGCTCCTCCAGCTTCTGAAAGGCGATAACCTCACCCATGATTTCGTAAAGCTCCTTGTCACCCATGCCAAGGGGCTTGAGATCGAACTTCTTGAAGTCTTCGTAGGCGGCGCTGTTGAAGGCGCCATCTTCCCAGAAGATCGTTTCCTTCAGGAAGGTCTCGACCTCGCTCGTGGAAGCATAGATTCCGAAGTTTTCCATGGCCCTTTGAAGGCTGAGACGATTGATGAGAAACTCGTCCCTGGCTGCAGAGCTGTCTTGTGATCCACCGATAAAGGTCAGGTAGCCCTGCAGGGCCTGCATGGCCTCGCCCGTCCGTCGGCTAGCCACGAGGCGCTGAATGAGGCGGGTCGGTTTAACCGCGAAGCGCTGGTATTGAGGCTGGGTAAACCCCTTGCCGTGGGCGGAGACAACCTTGGGTCCGGTAATGACCTGGTTCGAACTTCCAAAGAAGACAAGGCCTACGAAAATCAGGATCAGGACCACGAACATCAGCCCTGTGTATTTGCGAAACGTTTCGAGCATTGGAGGTGCGGGAATTTCCCATTTTCTGGTTTGAGGACCCGGGGTGTCCCGGAGGGAGGCGTAGTTAAGCAGGGAGTTGCCAAGGATCAAGGGGGATCACGTCCGGCCAGTTGGAGATATGGGCGAGGGCTCGCCGCCGGAAAATTTCCGCTGCCACGCCCGGAGTCCGGATCAACGGAGATAAGAGTACAGAAGTAGAGGGGGGCTTGCGCCCCCCCCTACGGAGTCCATCAACCTCAACACACTGAATACAGCGATGCGAAGCTGACAACTGCTGTTCACCCTTACATGAAAGCTGCAACTTTCGTTACGGCTTTCATGAATAGTAGACACTCGGCATTGGGTTTTGTTCGAAAAAGACGGTATTTTTTTCGGTGTTTTCTGTAAAACGTTTAATTTCAGTTACCTATACTTCTCAAAAGTTATTAACATCGAGACCATTTGGGTTTTTCTGAGTCCGAAATTGTCGTTGGGAGGTCATTTCGGGCCCATGCGGTGGTTTTGGAGCTTGGCCAGGCCCTTCGTTCCTGTTCACGGACTGACGGCACGGTCCCTTGAGCCGCTCCCCGGTCTCATCAGGAAGGTGGGCCGGACGGCCCCCTCGGAATGGGGGAAATGGTTGTCCTCGCGGATGTTGGAATCGATGCGGCGGGCTACTGCGGCATGGTGCGAAGGTCCTCGGCCTGCGGGGATTCCCTCATTGCACACAGGGGGCGAGCGGATAGCGTCGGCCCATGAAGCTGGGATTAACGTGTGCCCTGTCGCTGCTGGTGATGGGTTTTTGGGCGGAGGCCGCCGAACCGGGTAAGGACAAGGGTAAGACGAACAGGTTGATCAATTCCAAATCACCCTATCTGCTGCAGCACGCATATAACCCGGTGGATTGGTACCCGTGGGGAGAAGAGGCGTTCGAGAAGGCCCGGAAGGAGCAAAAGATGATTCTTCTGAGTGTCGGCTATTCCACTTGCCACTGGTGTCATGTGATGGAGCGCGAGTCCTTTCAGGATGAGAAGGTCGCAAAGTTTCTGAACAAGCACTTCGTCAGTGTGAAGCTGGATCGGGAAGAGCGTCCCGATGTTGACAAGGTCTACATGACGAGTTTCCAGGCCATGTTCGGGGAAGGAGGCGGATGGCCTCTGAACATGTTTCTTACCCCGGATCTCAAGCCATTCTTCGGGGGGACTTATTTTCCGCCAGAAGACGGGCAGCGACCGAGCTTCATGACCGTGCTTACCCGGATCAACGAGCTGTGGACTGAGGATTCGGCCGGTATCCTGGCCAAGACCGCGGATATCCACCAGAAACTTGGAGAGCATCTTGATAAACTTCAGCAGTTGCAGCCCGATGCCGCCTTCAATGGCAAGCTTCTTGAGGGGTTGCCGGAGAAGTTCCTGGCCGGGGCAGACCAGATCAACGGGGGATGGGGAGAGCGACAAAAGTTTCCCCAGCCGTCGCACCTGCTGTTTCTCCTGGGGAGTGAAGGGAAGGGGAGACAGTTCGCCCTGATGACCTGCCGCAAGATGATGGAGGGTGGAATCAATGACCAGATCGGAGGGGGGTTTCACAGGTATACGGTTGACCCGGTCTGGTTGGTTCCACATTTCGAGAAGATGCTCTATGATCAGGCTCAGTTGCTGGATGTCTACGTCATGGCCTGGCAGCTGACGCAGGATTCCCAGTTCAGGGAAACAGCGGTGGCGATCGCCGAGTATGTCCTCGACCAACTGACTCATGAAGAAGGGGGCTTCTACAGTGCTCAGGACGCCCAGAGTGAAGGCAAGGAGGGGAAATTCTGGTGCTGGACCGAGAAGGAGCTCAAGGCGATTCTGACTGACGGGGAGTTCCTGCTGGCGAAGCGCTGGTTTGGCTTTACGGCGAAGGGAAATTTTGTGGACCACAGTGATCCCGATCACCTTAAGGACCAGAATGTGCTGTTCCGGGCCGACCCCAGAGGGCGGTGGACTGGTGCGCAAAAAGCTAGTCTGGCCGCGGCGGTCAAAAAAATGAAGTTGGTTCGGGGCAGGCGTGTGCCGCCTTCCACCGATGACAAGATTCTCGCGTCCTGGAATGGACTGATGATCGGGGCGATGGCCCGGGCGGGTCGAACCCTGGAACAGCCTCGCTACCTTGAGGCCGCCCGGAAAGCGCACGCTTTTGTCGTGGCGAAGCTCTGGGATTCCGAGACAGGAACGCTTTCCCACCGTTGGCGCGACAATCATGTTGACCGGAGTCAGCAGAGTGAAAGCTACCTCTACTTCCTCCGGGGGTCTCGACTGCTCTATGAAGCGACTCTGGATCCGTCCTACCTCGGCCTAGCAATTGATCTCGCCGGGAAGGCCCGAGCCCTCTTTTATGATGAGCAGAACGGTGGTTTTTTCGATGGAGAGAAGCGTGGGGACCTCGTCTTCCGTCTCAAGGACGACTATGACTCCGCTACCCCGACACCCAGTTCCGTGGCGCGACTCGAGTATGCCGTCCTGGCGGAGATCACGGGGCGGGAGGACTTCCGGGAAGTGGCAGAAAAATCCTTGCGGCTCGTCGCACCCGTCCTGAAAGAGACTCCGACCCAGTTAGCGGAAACACTCCAAGCGCTGCAATTCATGGTAGGTAAGCCGGCCCGTATTGCCATCGTCGGAGAAGCGGCCCGGGAGGAGTTCCTCCGGGTGGCCTGGGGTGGATTGCGGCACAACCTGGTTGTCACCGGTAATACCGGGCCCGTTTCAGAATTCACCCGGAAACTGGAGGAAAAGGTGCCCGGCAAAACGACGGTTTACTACTGCGTGGGAAAATCCTGCCGGTTGCCTGAGACGGACTCCAGCGTGCTGTCAGCCTGGCTGAAGGAAGACCGGGGCGCGGGAGCGCCAGCTGGAGAAAAGCGGTAGGAGCAAAGTTCCCATCCCGGCCCGATGATCTTCCTTGATCAGGCAGGTGTGAGGTTCTTGACTGTCGCTCGTGGGGACTCGCTTGGGGATACCGGAATACGCCATGGCACTGGCGCACGTTGCGTCTCTGCGCTCGGAGGACCCCTACCGCAAGGTCGGAGCTGCCGCCCTGGACCACGATAACCGGGTCATCGGAACGGCCTACAACGGCCTGGCTCCGGGGTATGATCCGCCATCCGGGTTCTGGGATGACCGGGAGGCCCGCCAGAAGTACATGCTGCATGCTGAGATTAATCTGTGCAGTCTCTTCCGGCGGGGTGAGGCCCGGGTGGTTGCCACGACCACCATGCCCTGTACAGCCTGCATGCAGACTCTGTGCGCCTACGGGATCGAGGAGATTTACTACCACGAGATTTATCACCAGTCGGACGCTCCGGAGATTGCCCGGCTCTACGGAATACGCCTCGTCCAGGTGGAGTCCTATCCGCTGAATGAGGAAGGCCTGCTCGCCGTGCAGCCCGTGTAAGGGGCGGTGTCGTTACTTCCCGGGGCCGCCGTAGAAACTCTTGACGTAACCTGCCTCGATCATGGTGTCCTCCCAGGGGGCGAGAACAGCGGGGCTGCGGAAGACCCGGCGGGCACTTCCCCGCCAGCGTTCGGCGTCCTCCTCCTTGTCATCATGGTAGGACATTGCGGCATTCGCGTAGTAGTAAAACGGATAATCGTCCAGATAGTCGTATTTGCCGGCAAGTTCCCGGGCTTCGTCAAGCTTCTCGAGCTTGACCTTGCACAGGAGGTACTTGAATTCCATCAGGCGGATCATGGCGGTATTGCCGGGGTCCATGTCCGGAAGGATTTTCTCGATGCGGTCGTGGCAGGATTGCCACTGCCGCGTTACGAAATCCATTTCCGCGAGGTTGAAGAGGATGTTGATGACCGGTGCCAGGCGGCGGATACGAGCATCACCCTGAAGTCCCTGGAGGTTCTCCATGTAAGCGCTCTGCTTCTCAAGGGCTGTTGTGAAGGCTCCGCGCGCTTTGTCGAAGCTCCGGAACTCGACGTGGCAGGCGCCGATCAGGTTAAAGGCGCTTGGATCGTCGGGAAAGATTCGCTGGGCATCGGCGACGGAATTGAGCGCCTCAATGATACGCTTCTGCCGAAAGAGGCGGGAGGCCTCTCCCATGTGCTTCCGGTATGTTTGCTGTTTTTCGGCTCCCAGATTCTCGTAGGTCTTCTGCCACTGTGGAATAATTCTCTCCTCGCCTGCTGCCGGAAGGGTGTTCTCTTCGTCCTGCGCAAAGATAGACAAGGGGGCTCCGAGCAAGGCGGCGAAGACGAGGGGTCTGTTGAAGTGCAGATTCATGGGAAGCTTGATCCTTTGTTAATAATTCAGGCGAGAAAAGAGGCAAGTCAAGACTGGCATCCATACAGACCCCGGGATCTGATGAATTCAGCGACTGCGGGGTGGAGCCAGTGGGAGGGGAGGTTGTCCGGTGCACTGGTTCGGATCTCATGGGCGGAGGCAGGATGGTCGCCCGAGATAAAATGGGCCTTGAAATCGGTCCTTGGACGCGAAGTGCCGCTCCGGTCGTGAACGATGAAGTCGACCATCGATGCGAGGTGCTCCGGTCGGCTCCACGTGTCAATTACACTCCACTGATCGGAGCCCATGAGCCAGAAAAGGCGGCAATCGGGGTAGATTCTGGACATCGACTCCGCGGTGACCCAGGAATAGGAGAGAGCCTTGGACTGAAGCTCAATTTTGCTGACGTGAGCCCAGGTTTCCTCTGCGAGAGCAAGTTCGAGCATGTTGATGCGCTCGTCGTTTCCAGCGAGGGCCGGTCTATCCTTATGGGGCGATTGACGGCATGGAATAAAGAGAACTTGATCGAGGTCGAGGTCCTGTTTTGCGGTACGGGCAATGGTGAGATGCCCGAGGTGTATCGGGTCGAATGTCCCTCCGAAGAGAGCGACACGTCTGGGGTGTTCCATCTCCGTAAAAGGTTTGGCAGGACCGTTCAGGAGGCTGAGCGGCGCTCGATTTCGATTTCGCCGAGGACCTGCTCCTGGCAGATGACGAATTGATTCAGCTTCATCAGTTCAAGGACGGCGAGAAAGGTGACAATGACTTCCGCCTTCGTGGAGGCAGAGGCAAAGAGGGATGTGAAGGCAAGGCTCTGGCCGGGACTCAAGTGGCTCAGCAGGAAGTCCATCTTGTCCGACACGGTGAAGCGATCGTCGATGATGTCCCCGAGATCATGGCTTTCCTCGAATCGCTTAAGGACGCCCTGAAAAGCACGGATCAGGTCGAAGATCGAGATTTCCGCCAGCGGTGCGGTTGCGGGGTCTGGAACGTGGGCTTTTTCTGGCGTATGGGCAAAGAGGTCTTCCTGCCGCTGGGCCTTCTGGGCGAGGCTGTTAGCTGCGTCCTTGAACTTCTTGTATTCGATCAGTTGGCGGATGAGCTCCCACCGAGGATCATCTTCGTCTGAGTCTTCTTCCGGAGGCTGTTCGCTCCGGGGAAGAAGGGTGCGGCTCTTGATATACATCAGGTTGGCGGCCATGACGATGAACTCCGAAGCGAGGTCGATGTTGAGCAGCTTGAAGGTATCGATGTAGTTCAGGTATTGCTTCGTTATCCGCTCGATGGAGATGTCGTAGATGTCGAGCTCGTCCTTTTTGACCAAGTAAAGGAGGAGATCGAGGGGCCCCTCGAAGATTTCGAGTCTGACCTTGTAGGCATCAGCTTCCACGAGCGGTTGCATAGGATAGCATGGAGCCGGGGGCGAGGCAAAAGGCGTCAGGACTGGCCCGGGCAGAAATGAGATTGGCAAGAAAGCATTCCGGCGCTAGTGGTCTCCTCCGCGCAGGATTTCCCCACCATGAATATCAGCCAGCAGAAGCTCGATGAGTTCCAGGCCCGGATGAGCAATTGGGTTTCGAGTCAGGGCCTGTTTTTCCAGTTGGCCCATGGGGGGTCGGTGCAGGGAGCGCAATCGACCATCCTTGGATGGCTGAGCCGGATGATTCTACGTTTTGCGGTTCTTGCTTTCCTGGCATCACTGGTGAGTGTCCTGATCCTGGTAAGCCGTCCGGGTTCCGCGAAGTTTCATGCCGCCCTGACCGAAAAGGTGTCCGGCGCGCTTGCGGCGGACACGGTGACTGTCGGTCCCATCAAGAAGAAGCAGGGGAATGTCGAGGTCTCAAGTCTCGACCTGGTCGGCAGCCCGGAATCGTTTTATGAAAAACTGAAGATACGTGACCTCAAGACCCGGATGGGGTTGCTCTCCGGGGTGGTGGGCCAATGGGACGGGGAAGTCATTTCAATTGGGGAGCTTGAAGCCACGATCAAATCCGGGTCAGAGGACTCCAGTGGAGGGGTGATCTTTGACGCGCTCTTCGCAAGGAATGAAAGTTATACCTTTGACCGGGTGGAAGTGTTCGATGTCAGTCTCGACTGGGGATACTCGCCGGTTACCGCCGGGCGGATTGAGAATTCCTCTCTCCGGGCGATGCGGCAGGAGGACGGGTGGAGTATGACCTTCACCGGAGGTAGATTCTCGCAGAACTGGTTGCAGGACCTCGAAATCGTCAAGGTGGCGTGCGAGATGACCTCCGATGGCCTCAACGTTACCTCTGCGCAATTCAGGCGGGATGGAGGAGAGCTCTCTTTCACCGCCGAGGTGACGGGACCCATATCAGATCCGCAGATCACGGGTTCGGGAACAATGAAGAGCCTTCCTTTTGACGCTTACCTTGAATCAGAGGTGCAATCCTTCGTGGGGGGACAGCTTTCGGGTGATTTTACACTGGGTGGATCACCCTACAGTTCTAGCGGAGTGACAATGTCAGCTGAAATCGTCCTGGGACCGGATGATGAGATCGTAGTTCGTGACGAGATCCGACTCCTCGACGCGGTCTCTCTGGTGGATCGCTATCGGAGTTACAAGAAGGTAGGCTTCCGCTCCGGGAGCTTCAGCTTCGAGACCGGAAAGAGGGTCGCGGCCTTTACCGATATAAAGTTGGAGGCCAAGAATCACATGAGCCTGGAGGGAGAGTTCATCTCCCGTCCGCCGAGCACCCGGGAGGTGGATACGGCCATCTACCTGGAGCAGCATGGGGAGGCCCCCCCGAAGAATCAGGCTCCCGGGCCGGCAAATATCCCGGGTGCCGATGGCGACGAAGTGAAGGAGTTCGACCTGGCCGACGCAGTCAAGGAGGCGCGGGAAGGGACCACAGACAGCCTGGAGAAAATCCAGACGATCTTTGAATCAGAGGTTTTCGGTCTTGAGGTGCGACGTCGGCAGGAGGAGGCCCGCAAGAGATTCCGTCGTGTGCCATACCTGGTGGGTGTGCTCAGGCTCGGTCTGCATTCGAAGGCTTTTGAAGCCGAGAGATCAAAAAAACTTTCAGAGTTGTACCCGATCGATGAGCAGAACAACCTGCGCTGGTTGAGAGTTGAGCTCGACGACGCGCTGGGGAAAGCTGGAAGCGAGGTCGCCGAGACCATCCTGCTGCACGCCAAGGATTGATGGGGGACTGATTTCGAGCCGGGTTATGAGCCTGGGAAATCCAAGTCGGCGGCTATCTGCTTCGTCGCTCCGCTCTTGTTAAGGGTATAGAAGTGGAGTCCCTCCACCTGGGCGGAGACCAGTTCCCGGCATTGCTCAGTAGCGTAGGCGATGCCCGCTGCGGAAAAGGCCTCCGGGTCACTCTCGAGCCCGGCAAGCCTTCGCTGTAATTTGGCGGGGAACCTGGCTCCCGCGGCGAGTTCCGCCATGCGCTTCATTCCGGAGGAAGTAGTAATAGGCATGATTCCAGCGATGATCGGAATGGTGATCCCCGAGAGGCGGCAGCGGTCCCTGAAATCCAAGAAGTCGTGGTTGTCAAAAAAGAGCTGGGTGCAGATATAGTCCGCACCGGCGTCGACCTTCCTCTTCAGGTAATCCATCTCCCTCATTCGGTTCTGTGTTTCAGGATGCCCCTCGGGAAAACCGGCCACTCCGATCCCGAAGCCCCCCGCAGGATGAGCTTCCCCCTCATTGAACCTCCTGATGAAGGAGACCAGGTCCGAGGCGAAGGGAAAGGCGTCCGAGGACCGGTCATAGGATGGGTGGTCCTGCGGAGCGTCCCCGCGAAGGGCGAGGATAGTCCCGACCTCCGCCTTTGCGTAGCGGGTGAGGATCTGCTCGATCTCCTCTTCCGAATGAGAGACACAGGTGAGGTGGGGAACCGCTGGAATGGAGGTTTCGTGCAGGATGCGGAGCACCAGGTCGTGCGTGAGGCTGCGTGTTGAACCGCCGGCGCCATAGGTCACACTTACGAAGTCCGGCCTCAGTTTCTCGAGTTCGCGGATGGTATCGAAGAGGGTGCCTGCCGCCTTCTCTGACCTGGGCGGAAAGAACTCAAATGAGAGCGATGGTCGGCTCTTGCGGAGAATCTCTGCGATATGCATCTGGAAAGACCCTCTGCTAGCGGCAGGGACGAATCGGTCCAGTCAAATCCTTCCAACCTTTGAAACCAATCCCGGTCCCAGGGGTTTATCAGACAAACGGGGTGCGTATTGACGTCGCCAGCCAAGTCTGATCCAGTAACCTGCAGCCGTGAAAAATCTTCTCAGCCCTCTCGTGCTCCTTCTGGGAGTATCGTTCGTCATGACGAGCGAGGCGGAGGACGGCGCCCGGACGAAGGCCGCGAAAGGGGAGGCCCGGGAGCGGGGATCCAAGGCTGGCAGCAGGATCGAACGGATGCGGAGGGGGCCGCTCAGCGACCGGTTCATGAAGAGCTATGATCGGGATATGGATGGGAAGATATCCTATAAGGAGTTCGCTTCTGCCGAGAAAACCAGGAAGTTGAGGGCGGAGGGAAAGAGGCGGCTTTTCGATCATCTGGACAAGAACAAGGATGGAAACATCACTCGTGCAGAACTTCCCAAGGGCACGCCACATCCGGCGCGGCGCGGTGACGAGAACGGTGATGGGAAGATCAGTTTCGCGGAGTTTTGCAGGAATCCACGACTGAAGGGGGTAAGCGACGAGCGTCTGAAGGTGATGTTCGCGCGGATGGACCTGGATCAGGACGGTTTTCTCACGCATCCGGACTTTGTCCGTCGAGGTGGGGGGCGTGCTGGTGCGGGGGATTTCGAAAAACTCGATCTTGACCGGGACGGTGGGCTGTCCTTTGAGGAGTGGCGGCAAAGTCCGCATCTGAAAAAAGGTGCGCCTGAGGAAGAGCTTCGGCGTCGATTCGAAATGTTGGATCGCAACAAGGACAAGAAGCTCGCTCCGCGGGAGCGGCCCGGACCAGAGGATCCGGGCCCCAAGCCCGGTCCGAGACCCCGGCGCCCACCCCCGGCAAGGTAGCTGCAGGATCTGGGCTTGGGCAAGGAGCGGTTAGAAGGAGACCTCGAACCAGAGGCCGCCGTAGATTTCGTCGCCATCACCATCCACCAGTTCGAAGGACCAGCCCAGGAATGGAGTCAGGGAAAGCATGCTGTTAATATTGTAGGTCAAGGACGCTCTGCCGTAGAGGTCATTGAATCCGGACCGGCTGTAATAGTCGTTCACCGCGCTGATCCCGCCAGTCAGACTGAAGAAGGCATCGTCCGAGAGTGGCTGTGTCCAGCCTCCCTCTATCTGGAAATACCATCCGTCAGAGCCCGAATCCACATGCACCGCTGCGCCGAGGTCCCAGCTCCGGTCTGGGTACCAGGTGAGCGAGGCGCCCAGGTCGATTCCGTCCTCAAGGAGGCTGTCACCATAGGCGTGATAGGAAGTCGTAAATCCAGCTGCAAGGTTCTCACGAAGGTCATAGCGGATTCCGAGGAAGGCCGCCCCCTCGGTGAATTCGTCGCCCACCTCCGTAGCGAACCAGCCCCCGGCTCCCAGGGTCAGGTTTCCCTGCAGGATGATCTCGGTTTGCAGGTGAACGTCCATCAGGGCGTCTCCCAGATCGAATCCCCGGTAGACGTAGCCACTGCGGATTCCGGTCACCGCTTCGATGCCGAGGGGAATGTCGTCCTCCAGTTCAGCCCGGAGCGACGGGATCGCCATCGTAGCCGAAAGCAGGATGCCGGAGAGTCGCTTCATTGCCGAGGGGACGTGATTCAGTAAGCCAGGAGAGAAGGAGGGACACGCTGAGGGTGGACCGCTACCAGCGCAAGTCCCCATTGGAGGGATCTTTGAGAGAGCTACTCCTCTTTCTTATCCTGCACGGTGCTCTTGATTCGCAGGTCCCTGAGCTGGATGGGGGTAGCAGAAGCTGGGCTGGAAGTCATCAAGTCCATCCCCTTGTTGTTTTTGGGAAAGGCGATCACCTCGCGAATCGACTGTTCACCGGCAATCAGCATGACGATGCGATCGAGTCCCAGAGCGATTCCTCCATGCGGTGGCGCTCCAAACTGAAAGGCGTCTAGAATATGACCGAATTCCGCGCGAGCCTCTTCCTCGCTGATTCCCAGTGCCTTGAACATGGAGGCCTGCAGTTCGGCCTCGTGAATCCGGATGGAACCGCCTCCCAGTTCGTGCCCGTTGAGGATCACGTCATAGGCCTGCGCCCGTAAACCGGAGTAATCGCCGGCTTCCAGCTTTGCCCGGTCCTCATCGACGGGGCGGGTAAAGGGATGGTGGACTGCGGCCCAGCGCCCCTCTTCCTCATCGTAGGCCAGAAGCGGAAACTCGGTGACCCAGAGGAAGTCAAACTCGTCCTCCCTGCCCTCGAGCAACCCTTGCATCGATGCGCACTCAAGCCGGATACGGCCAAGGATCTCGCAGGCGGGCTGCCACTGGTCGGCGGCGAACAGGATGAGGTCTCCTTCCTCAATTTGAAGGGCTTCCTTGAGACCCGACAGTTCGTTCTCGTTGAAGAACTTGGTGATGGGAGAGCGCCAGGTGCCGGGGTCATCGCCGCGCACCTGGATATACGCCAAGCCCTTGGCGCCAGCGTTCACCGCGATCTCGGTGAGTTTGTCGACCTGCCCGGTTGTGATCGCGGCGAAGCCCTTTGCATTGATGGCCTTGACCACGCCTCCGTTCTTGATGGCTCCTGAGAAGACCTTGAACCCGCTCTCGGCGAAGAGCGCGCTGACGTCGGTGATCTCGATTGGAAAGCGGCGATCGGGCTTGTCCGAGCCGAAGCGGTCCATGGCGTTGTGCCAGGTCATGCGCTCGAAAGGAGTCGTGATCTCCAGTCCACGAGCGGCCCGAAACATGGAGGCGAGGCACCCCTCGATAAGTTCGATGATCTGATCCGGGTCAGTGAAGGAGGACTCGATGTCCACCTGAGTGAATTCCGGCTGGCGATCAGCCCGGAGGTCTTCGTCCCGGAAGCAGCGGGCGACTTGGAAATATTTTTCCACACCAGCAACCATGAGAAGCTGCTTGTATTGCTGGGGTGCCTGCGGCAGCGCATAGAAGGAGCCGGGGTGCATGCGGGACGGCACGAGAAAATCCCGTGCCCCCTCCGGGGTGGACTTGGAGAGGATGGGAGTTTCCACCTCGATGAAGCCACTGGCATCCAGAAAGTCACGGGCGGCCTTGGTCACAATGTGGCGGGTGCGGAGATTCCGGGCGACGCGCGGGCGACGAAGGTCGAGGTAACGGTGGGTAAGGCGAAGGTCCTCGTTGGAGAGCTCCTTTTCCAGCTGAAAGGGGAGGACTTCGGCCTTGTTGAGGATCTCGAGGCCAGAAGCGGCAATCTCGATTTCGCCGGTGGGCAACTCCGGGTTGATGGTGCTCTTCCCCTCGATTTCCGGGCGGGATTCGACTTTGCCGGTGACCCGGACAACATCCTCCGCTCGAAGCGAATGGGAGAGCCTGGCGGAATCAGCGGACTCTTCCGGTCGGAAGACACACTGGGTCAGCCCTTCCCGGTCTCGCAGATCGATGAAAATCACGCCGCCGTGATCACGGGCCGAATTGACCCATCCGACCAGCGTGACGGTCTGGCCGTTGTCCCCGGGGCGGAGTTGATTGCAGGTATGTGTTCTCATGGAGATAAGGGAGCGGTTATGTCGGACAGGAGGGGCGAGGCCTGCTTGCCAGGGCAAGGACTCTGCGGGTGATGCCTGAGCGCCGGGGTTTTCCGGAGAGCCCCGGGGGGGAGCTCCGGCCCTGAGTTCGGTTCTCTCGCCTGCAGCACCGTGTTCATGACCGATCTTTATGCGATAAGGGGGCCGTCCGGCTCATCAAGTCGCGCACGCAGGACATCGATGGGGTTAGCATTTGGAGAGAGCGACTCTTCGGTGCGGGCGTTGAGGTTCTTGAGCTTGAGTTCAGGATACTCGGAGCCAACCACGAAGGCGAACCGGGCAAGTGTCTGATCCGCAGCCCTGAATTGCTTATTGATCTTTGTGGGCGTCAGCGGGTAGTCGGCTCCGAAGCCGGCCTCCCGGAGAGAGTTGACCAGTCGGACGGCCTCCAGCCGCTTGGACTCGTCGGCAATGACGACAAAGGCATCGCAGGTCGCCTGGCGTTGCTGCCAGGCTTGGAACTGCGCGAGTGGCCCGGGGGTTTCGTTGAGCAGTTCCATGATTACGCAGTCGCCCATCGCGTAACCGGTCGCGGGGAGGTCGGTAGCACCGTCCGTCACAATGGAGATGAGCGAGTCATAGCGTCCACCGCCCGCCACCGAGCGGAGGGCCTTGCTGGAGTCAAAAACCTCGAAGACTACGCCGGTGTAATAGGCGAGTCCGCGAACGATCGAGAGGTCGATCTCTGTGAAGCGGTCGAGCCCCCGTGCGGTGAGGTCAGTCAGCACGGCGCGGATATTCTGGGAAGACTCGGGGCCCGCATTTGCGATGAATTCGCGGATGCTTTCCAGATCGACATCGAAGGGGGCCAGACGGGCACGTAGCTTTTCATCAGGATCCCGCTCAATCTTGTCAACGATCTGCAGAAAGGCATCGAGCTCGGAATCGTTGATCCCACGGGAGCGGCAGAAGGTCAGCCAAGCCTCACGGTCGGAGAGCCGCACGATGATTTCGCCCTCAGCGAAGCCGAGTTCGCGCATGACATCGATACTGAGTGCGATCAGTTCGGCGTCTGCAGAAGGTGAGGTTTCGCCGAGGAGGTCGGCATTGAACTGGTAGAATTCGCGCAAACGTCCCCGCTGGGGTTTCTCATAGCGAAAGCAGCGTCCGATCTCGAACCACTTCAGGGGCTTGGGATAATCTCTCTGCTGGGCAGCGGCGATGCGGGCCAGAGAGGCGGTTAGTTCGGGACGGAGAACGACATCCCGGCCTCCCTTGTCCTCAAAGCGGAACAGTTGCTCGCTCAGCTCTCCGCCCGATTTCTTTAAATACAGTTCGGCACTTTCGAGGATGGGGGCCTCATATTCTGAAAACCCGTATTTCCGGGCCACGCGGGCCCAGGTCTCGAACAGGTATCGAGATTGCAGGCGCTCCCGCGGTGCAAAATCGCGGAATCCTGTGAGAGGTTTGAGGTTTGTGCCCATCGGGGTCCCTGAAGCGGGCGGGGAGGATAGGGAGCTGCGGACGGTTGTCGAGGAGCGAGGCTGTTTTCCGTCGGGAAGGGAAGAAGGTGGGCTGAATCCACATTTGCGGCTGTACACGGGAATTTAATAAAAATACCCAAAATAATCCTATTAATTTTAATATTATGCATAAGAATCCCTGAATATTACCGATGAGTAATAAATTACATCCCTTGATTGGATTTTGCTTTGGGGCCCTTGGAGCAGTATCGCTCAACTCCTGCTCATCCTCTTCGGTTCCGTCCGAACCTGATGTTGCGTTGGTGGCCGGTGATCCCAAACCTGTGGCGGCTCTCCTGGCTCGGGCCCGGCCAGCAGGTCTCGAGGGACAGGTCGTGGCCGCGATCAACGATTTCCGGAGAGAGCGTGGGCGCCGGCCCTTGGTTCGGCACCAGGGCTTGGATGAGCTTGCGGCAAGGCACAGCGCGGAGATGGGAACCGTTTCCAGGATGTCCCATGCGGGTTTTGACGACCGGGCCCGGCGGGCTGAGGAGGAGCACGGACTGGTGTGGGCTGCGGAGAATGTGTTGCGCAGCTATGGCCATGCCGATTCTGAACTGGCTCACCGGATGGTGCAGGCGTGGATTGAGAGCAGTGGGCATCGGAGAAATCTTCTCCGGGACAACACCCATATTGGGGTGGGGTTCTTCCGTGGAGAAGGGGGAGCGGTGTGGGCGACGCAGTTGTCGGCCCGGCCGTATTGAAAAATTCCGACTGGTGTCCTCGCGGTTCCGGTTTTCAAATCCGGCATCGAGCCGACACCCTTTCAGATTTTACTCTACTACCTCTACCGGCCTATTGAGGAACCGGCGAGGTATGCGGATGAGCACCGGCTGCTTTGTGAAGAGCTCGGGCTGCGAGGACGTATCCTCATTGGGAACGAGGGACTCAATGGTACCGTGTCCGGTCCTGTCGAATCTGCCGGGGATTATATGAGGCGCCTTCAAGCCGACGAGCGGACCTGTGGCATTGAATTCAAAATTGATCCCGCTGAGGGGCACGTCTTTCCCCGTTTGAGCATCAAGGTGCGGGAGGAGGTGGTCACTCTTGGACTTGGTGCGGATGATTTCTCCCCGGACGAGACGACGGGTGAGTATCTGTCACCGGTAGAGTGGCGCGCCCTGATGGACGAAGAAGACGTTGTCCTGATTGACGCCCGGAACCGATATGAGTGGGAGCTTGGACATTTTGAAGGTGCAGTCCTTCCGGCAGTGGAAAGTTTTCGTGAGTTACCGGAATGGGTCCGGGTCCACCGGCCGGCACTGGAGGGTAAGAAGATCCTGACCTATTGCACAGGTGGTGTTCGCTGCGAGAAGTTCAGTGGCTTCCTCCTGAGGGAGGGGTTCGAAAAGGTCTTCCAGCTGGATGGTGGGATTGTGAGCTATGGGAAGGATCCGGAGGTGCGGGGGGAGAAGTTTTCGGGGAAGTGTTACGTTTTTGACGAACGCATAGGAGTCGAGGTGAATCGAACTTCCGGCGCCGGGATCGTTTCTCGCTGCACGCATTGTGGCTGCTTGTGCGACCGCTACCGGAACTGTGCCTGGAGCCGGTGTAATGCACAGTTTTTCTGTTGTGAGTCCTGTGAGGAAGAGGGCTTGCGATACTGCTGTGACATGTGCGCTGAGGCGGAGCTGGTTTCTCTTGCCGCCCATGGAAATGAAAGCGATTGATTCCCCCGGGTGTTCCAACAAGCAGGCCCCCCGTTACCCATGAGTGAGCAAGCAGTTCAAGACGAGCAACTCAAGCTCGAGTTCGAGACACCGCAGTTTCTGCATTCGCTTTTTGCCAATGACCCTCGGGAAGTGCGTTACCTGGAGGAGACGTTGGGAGTGCGGGCGGTGACCCGTGATGGGTGGATTCTGTTCAGCGGGCCACGGGGAGCTCTCGAAAAGGCCAAGCGGCTTTTCGCAGACCTTGAGGAGGCGCGACGGGCCGGGACCACCATAGGGCGACGGGACTTTCGACTGGCGGTGGACATGGTGGAGAAAGATGGGCAGAGTGGACTGGCCGAGTTGAGTGGTACCCAGATTCTGGGCTCACGCATGCGGAAGGCGGTGACACCCCGTACGCCCAATCAGCTCGAATACGTCAAGGCCATGCGGGACGCCCCGGTGGTCTTCGGAATCGGGCCGGCTGGGACCGGCAAGACCTATCTCGCGATGGCAATGGCCCTTTCGTGCCTGAAGGAGGGACAGGTCACGAGGGTGATTCTGACCCGTCCGGCTGTGGAAGCAGGGGAGGCACTGGGCTTTCTTCCCGGGGATCTCCAGGAGAAGGTCGCCCCCTACCTGCGGCCGCTATATGATGCCTTACACGACATTCTGGACCCCGATGAGGGGCACCGATACCTTGAAGAAGGCACGATCGAGATTGCGCCTCTTGCTTACATGCGGGGTCGGACCCTGGCCCGTTCATTCGTGATCCTTGATGAGGCCCAGAATACGACCCGCGAGCAGATGTTCATGCTTCTGACGCGCTTGGGAGAGGGAGCCTGCTGTGTGGTTACCGGGGATGCTACCCAGGTGGATCTGGGTGAGGGGACGCCCTCGGGCCTGGTCGAGGCGGAGCGGGCCCTGACAGCTGTTGAGGGGGTCCGATTTGTCCGTTTCGCGCCCGGAGATGTTGTTCGTCACCCCGTAGTTGGAGAAATAATTGATGCCTACGAAACGCACCGGATGGGCAGGAAAAGGCGGCCAGATGGCGAACGGGGTGTGTCAGGTTGACACGGCTGGTTCCTGAATCCCGTTGTCACTCAGGCGTGCGACTGATACGGTCGTTCTCCCGGCAAGCGAGTGCTTCGGTGTTTGCAGGCGGGAAGTGAGCAAACCAATCCCCGTGGGACTTTTCGATTCCATCAGGCGACGACGCCTGACTCAGAAGGGCCTTTCCTCCGGAAAGAAACGCCGAACCCAGGCGGACGGTCCGGTGGCCATTACACTCGATCGCAGTACCGTGCTGCGCTACTCGATGTATGGGGCGTTTGCTCTCCTGGTCGCGGTTCTGGTGTTTAATTTCACCAATGGGAGCGGGGAAGGACTGCATCCCGTGGCGGCGGTCGTTTCCAGTCTTTTTCTGGTCGCCATGGCCGTAGTGCTCTTTGAGGTGTGTCATCCCCGGACCGCCCGGCGCAATGGGCACGTCTTTCTGGTCTTCTGCTGTCTGGCAGCGCAGCTCGTCTGTATTCGTCTTGTGAGCGTGATGGTGGATGCCAATCCTGTTCTCGGGGAGTCCTTCAAGCTTCTCCTGGTTCCCTATGCGCTCGCTCCCATGATCATTGCGGTGCTCCTGCGGAGTAACCTGGGGCTCTTCGCGGTCGCGGGAACAAGCTTGCTGGGAGCATTCCTGATGCGTGAGGAGACGGTACTCTCCTATCTGGTAATGAGCGTGCTGTGTGGGCTGACGGCCGTGCTGGTGACCCGGCAGGTTCGAAAACGTGGGCGCTTGCTCCGGGCCGGGTTCTACGTCGGGGGCGGGGCGGTAGTTCTGGCCTGCAGTTTTAATGTGATCCCTCTCCCGATGTCCCTCCTGGCAGACGGGGGAATGGGTGAGTGGCAACAATTCGGAATCAATGTGGCCTCTGCCTTCGGGGTCGGACTGGTGACCGGCATGATTGTTAGCGGTCTTCTCCCGATGCTGGAGTCCACCTTTACACTTACGACCGACATCAGCTGGCTCGAGTTGACCGATCTGAATCACAAGCTCCTGCGACGGATGCAACTCGAAGCTCCTGGGACATTTCACCACAGCATGGTCGTGGCGTCCCTGGCTGAAGCAGCTGCGGAGTCGATCGGCGCCAACCCCATGATGTGCAGGGTCTGCTCTTATTTTCACGATATTGGAAAGCTCAAGAAGCCCGAATACTTCATTGAGAACCAGGGCGAGACTAATCCGCATGACTCACTCACGCCGAACATGAGTGCGCTGGTGATTATCGCGCACGTCAAGGACGGGGTCGACATGGCGATCAAGAACAAGTTGAACCCCAGGATCATTGACGTGATCCGCGAGCACCACGGCAACTCCATGGTTTACTTCTTCTATCGCAGGGCCCAGGAGCAGCGGAAGGCGCAGGAGGACAAGGTTGAGGACGGTCTGGAGAACCCGGAGGACCTTCCAGATATTGACGAGAAGAACTTTCGTTATCCCGGACCAACACCTCAGACCCGTGAAAGCGGAATCGTTTCCGTGGCCGATGCGGTGGAGAGTGCGTCGCGCAGTCTTCGTAAGCCGACTCCCGGAAAGATCCGGGCCCTTGTGGACGAAATCGTGTTCAACCGGATCCGGGACGGTCAGCTTGACAATTGCGGGCTGACGGTGAGCGACCTCCGGAAAACGCGCGATAGTTTCTCCAAGACCTTGCGGAGCATGATGCACAGCAGGATTGACTACCCCAAGCGTGAGAAGGAGACCGGGGAGGAAGGGGAGGATCCCCCGACCGCGGGCGGAAAAGCAAGGAATGTGGTTCCAGTCGAAGAGGTCGAGAAGCATCGGCGGAAAGCCGCGGGCGAGCCCTGAGGAGGGGAATAGGTGTGAACGCGGCGGAACAGGGTGTCCGAGTCCATGATCGGCAGGATAAATGGGAATTCTCGCCGGACTTCCTCGGGACCCTTGAACGGTGCGGGAACCAGGTCCTCTGCCTTCTGAAGGGCCCATACCTCGCAAGGGTTACGCTGCCCGGGGTAGTAAATGTGTCCTTGATCGATGATGTCCAGATCGAACGAGTGCATGCACAATTCATGGACAATCCGACTCCGACGGATGTGATCACCTTCCCTTATGGCGACGAAGGGGAGATCCTGATCAGTGTCGAGACCGCCGAGCGCCAAGCCTCGGCTTTTGGTGCGTCCTGTGAGCGGGAAATGGTCCTCTACCTGGTCCATGGACTCCTCCACCTGGCCGGCTATGATGACCTCACGGCCGAGGAACGGGGGGAGATGGAGGAGCTGCAGGAGTCCCTAGTGGAAGAGGTTTACGGGAGGGGCAGGGGCTTCTCGCAGGGGTAATTCCGGGATTGCCAATAGGGGGCCGCTTGAGCATCTTGCCCCCGCTCCGTCCTGCCGGGAGCTCTACCCACCGATTTCCCTGATCGTGTATTCCAACCAAGATTATCTCAGCGAGCTGTTAGTTGAGGGGGGCGTAGTCACCCCTGAAGAGATCGAAAAAGCACGCGAAGGTGTGAGTGCCAATCAGGGCGTAGTCGACCTGTTGGTCGCCGTCGGGGACGTGACCGAGGAAAAGGTGGCTCAGACAATCGCCGCCAGCGCCGGTACGGACTACGTCGACGTGGCACAGTATCCTTTCACGGAGGCGTTATTTCAATCGATGGAGGTGGAAGTCGCCCAGCGGTTCCAGGCCGTGCCCCTTCAGGACGATGGCACCTACATGACGGTGGCGGTGGCTGACGCCCTGGACTTTGAAGTGCTCGATAGCCTGCCTCACGTGATCGGCCGGGAAGTCACCTTCATGGCTGCCACGCCCTCAGGCATATCCAAGGTCCTGCACGACAACTATGGGGTGGAATCGGAATTGGAAGACTCGGGCACATCGTTCACGGTTATTACCGAGGGCGAAGTTGAAGAGGCGGATGCCAATGATGCGCCCATTATCAAGATGGTCTCCAACATGTTGCTGGAAGCCTTCCGGACGAGGGCTTCTGACATTCATATTGAGCCGCTCGAAACGATTCTGCGGATCCGTTTCCGGGTCGATGGGCGCCTTGTCGAGGTGGACAATCATCCGAAGCGTTTGCTGCCTGCCATCGTGGCAAGGATCAAGGTGATGAGCGGGACGATGAGCATCGCGGAGAAGCGGCTCCCCCAGGACGGTCGGATCCAGATGCGGATCGGGGGCAAGGAGGTGGATCTCCGGGTCTCTACGGTGCCGAGTAACCACGGAGAGAGCATCGTGATGCGGATCCTCGACAAGTCCTCTCTGCTCCTCGGACTGCCTGAGCTCGGATTCTTCACTGATGACGAACAGGTCATGCGCCGCCTCATGGGGCTTCCGGACGGCATCATTCTGGTGACCGGGCCGACGGGGTCCGGAAAGACGACCACGCTCTACGCCTGCCTCAACTACATCAACAAGCCCGACCGTAAAATCATCACGGTGGAGGACCCCATCGAATACCAGCTGGCGGGAATCAACCAGGTGATGGTCAAGGCGGATATCGGGATGACGTTTGCGGCGGCCCTGAGGGCCATGCTGCGACAGGCTCCGAACATCATCATGGTCGGCGAGATCCGGGATGTGGAAACTGCAAATATCGCGATCAATGCGTCCCTGACCGGACACCTGGTCTTTTCAACCCTCCACACGAATGACGCTCCCAGTGCGGTGGCCCGCCTGGCAGATATCGGGGTGCAGCGTTTCCTGATCGCGTCAGCAGTCCGGGCGATCATGGCGCAGCGGTTGGTGCGTGCGCTCTGCAAGGAGTGCAAGGGGCCGGCGGAGTTGAGTGATACCGAAATGCGTATGCTGCGCCTCGATCAGTCCCAACTGGCGGACAGCAATATCATGGGACCGGTTGGCTGCGAGAGTTGCCGGGATACAGGTTACCGGGGGCGGCAGGGGATCTTTGAAATCTTCAACGTCGACGACGAGGTACGCCACCTCATCAACGAGAACCTCAGTACGCCACAGCTGAGACGTCGGGCGCGCGAACTTGGGATGCGGACATTGCGGGAAGACGGTATCCGCAAGGTTCTTGCCGGGATCAGCTCGGCCTCGGAAGTCATCTCAGTGACGATGTCGGACGCGGATTAATCTTAAGCCCAACGTTTACACGGATATGGACAATCGCAACGTCATGGACATTTTCGTCAGCCGGGGGATGATCGATTCCTCGCTGGCGGATGATATGCTCCACGAGATCGAGGCCAGCGGGAAGGACGTGGGAGACATTCTCAGTGACTTCCAGGTCGTGCAGTCCCGGGAGGACATGTGGGGAATCATAGCTCAGGAACTGGGCGCTGACCTGGTCGACCTGAGTGAGTTCGTCCCCCCTGAGGAATTACTCGCTGTGATTCCTGCTCCCATGGCGCGTCTGCATGGAGCCCTACCCATCAACTTTGACGCGGAGGGTATCACGGTTGCGCTTCTGGACCCGATGAACCCACAGACGCCTGAGGACCTGCGCTTTGCGCTGGGCCGGGAAATCAAGGTGGTGATCGCTCCCACCCACGTCGTCGAGAAAAAGATCAACGAGGCCTACGGTGGTGGTGCAGACGAGGGCGCTGCGATGGCCGAATTGCTCGGGGAGCTGGAGCACGACGGGAAGGAGCTTTCGGAGCAGGAGCTGGCGGAGGAGGCCAATTCCGCGCCTATCGTGCGCTATGTCGACCTCGTCATTTACCAGGCCATCAAGGAGCGAGCCTCCGATATTCATTTCGAGCCGTTTGAGTCCGATTTCAAGATCCGTTACCGGGTTGACGGAGCCCTTTACGAAATGGCGCCACCGCCGGTCCACCTCGCGCTGTCCATCATTTCCCGTGTGAAGGTGATGTCGAACATGAACATCGCGGAACGCCGGGTTCCGCAGGATGGCCGGATCGTGAAGCAAATCGGTGACCAGCAGGTTGATCTCCGGGTGTCATCCCTGCCGACCTCCTACGGGGAGAGTGTTGTGCTCCGGGTGCTCGATCGTTCGAACGTGAATCTTTCCCTCGATGTCCTCGGGCTGCCTCCTCATGTGGAGGATTACGTCAACACCACGATCAAGAAGCCCAATGGAATCTTCGTGGTGACCGGGCCGACCGGGGCGGGCAAGACGACGACGCTCTACGCAGCCCTCAAGCAGATCAACACGATTGATACCAAGCTTCTCACCGCTGAGGACCCGGTGGAGTATGATATCGACGGCATTATTCAGGTGCCGGTCAATGATGCCATCGAGCTCAGCTTCGCGCGAATTCTGCGCGCATTCCTGCGCCAGGACCCCGATAAGATTCTGGTGGGCGAGATTCGTGACCTTGAGACAGCTCAAATTGCGATTCAGGCCTCCCTCACGGGACACCTTGTTCTTTCCACCCTGCACACCAACGATGCGGCAGGCTCTGTTACCCGCCTGGTTGACATGGGTACCGAGCCGTTTCTGGTGGCCGCGTCGCTAGAGGGGGTGCTCGCGCAGCGTCTGGTCCGGACCATCTGCAAGGACTGCCGGGACAGCTACGAGCCCAACGAGTCCATTTTGAACCAGCTGGGTCTCTCTGCCCACGAACTCGGGGACAAGCACTTCTATACTGGGAGGGGTTGCGACCTGTGTGGCCAGACCGGTCTCCGGGGCCGACGCGGACTCTTCGAGCTCCTGAGCGTCTCGGATCCGATCCGGGAAATGATCACGGACCGAGCGCCCACGGTGGCACTCAAGCAGAAGGCCATTGAACTTGGAATGACCACCCTGCGGGAAGACGGTCTTCGCAATATCTACGAGGGCATCACCACCATCGAGGAGGTGCTCAAATACACCTAGGGCTGAACCGGCCCATGAATTAGAATTTCCAATCTTCCAGTAAAACCCTAGAAAACCACTCACATGGCCAACTTTCAGTATATCGCGCTGGACGCCAAGGGCGATCAGACCACCGGAACGGTTCAGGCCGGATCCGAAGCCGATGCCGTAGCGCAACTGCGAACGCAGGGACTTTACCCGACCCAGGTGATTCAGGAAGGCAAGGGAAAGCTTAGTGCGGCAGGCAAGAAGGCCGCGGCGAAGGCGCGCGGCAAGAAGAAGGCCAAGGGTAAGGCGGGCGGAAGGGTCAAACCAAAGATCCTGATGATCTTTACGAGGCAGCTTGCAACCCTCATTGATTCCGGACTTCCTCTCCTGAGGGGCCTGACAGTCCTCGGCAAGCAGGAGCCTAACCCGGTCCTGCGTGGGACGATCAACTCACTTGCTGATTCGGTGCAGGGCGGCTCTACCTTCTCGGAAAGCCTGGCGCAGCACCCGCGCATCTTCAACAAGCTCTACGTAAACATGGTGAAAGCGGGTGAACTTGGCGGGGTGCTCGAAGTGGTTCTTACCCGTCTCGCGGAATATCAGGAAAAGGCCCACAAATTGAAGAACAAGATCGTGGCGGCGATGGTCTACCCCGTGATCGTGATGTTCATTGCGGTTGCGATCATGAGCTTTCTGATGCTTTTCATCGTTCCGAAGTTCAAGGAGATGTTCGCGGACATGTCAGGGGCGGAGCTTCCCAAGATTTCGCAGGTAGTCTTCGGGTTCTCGGAATTCATGATGGCCAATAAATTCATTCTACCCAATGCCGTATGGCTTCTGGGCGGGGTGGTGGGAGTCTGGCTTATCTTCCAGTTCTGGGGCCGCACCAAGGGTGGACGCAGGGTCATCGACACGCTGAAGCTCAAGATGCCTCTCTTCGGAGATATCCAGCGCAAGAGTGCGGTATCCAGATTTGCGAGGACCCTGGGAACGCTGGTCACCTCCGGGGTTCCCATTCTGCAGGCCCTGAATATCACGAGGGAAACTGCAGGGAACGTGGTGATCTCGGAGGCCGTTTCCAAGGTGCACGAATCGGTCAAGGAGGGGGAATCCATCGTGCAGCCCCTTCAGGCCTCCAACGTCTTCCCGTCGATGGTCATCAGTATGGTGGACGTAGGAGAGGAAACCGGTCAATTGCCCGAGATGCTGTTGAAGATTGCAGACGTGTACGACGATGAAGTCGACAACGCCGTGACGGCCCTTACCTCAGTGCTGGAACCCATCATGATCGTGTTCCTGGCCCTGGTCGTGGGTGCAATTGTATTTGCATTGTTCCTACCTCTGATTAACATTATCAAGGGAATGCAAAACCAGTAGGAGACTACCGAACGTGATTACAAACGAATCTAAAGGGAAGAGCTTAAGTTCTTTACGGGGATTCAGCCTCGTGGAGCTTCTGGTCGTTGTCACGATTATTGCGATTCTCTCGGGCTTGGTGATCGGGGTTACTGGATTTGTGCAAAGAAAGGCCGCGGTAGACCGGGCCAGGACGCAGTTGAACCTGTTCAGTCTGAAGATCGAAGAATACTCCGCTGATGTGGGAGGTCTTCTCCCGGAGGAAGAAGACAAGACCGGAATCATCATCTACCGGATGCTGTATGGGGATGGTATCGGGGCGGATGGCATTGCGGGAACTGCTGATGATGGTGCCATGGATGGACGTCCTGATGAGGGCTTCAGTCCCTACATTGCGGATCTTGACCCAAATACCAACCCACAGAAGTGGATCGATAAGGAGGGGAGAGAGGTTCCGGTCAAGGTCGTCGACCCTTGGGGTAATGCATGGCGCTACAGACGCCTGCCCGGGGATCCGTCCATGGAGAATCCCAATAACTCCTACGATCTCTGGTCGCTTGGTCCGGACGGTAAGTCTGACACCCCGGATGATATAAAAAACTGGTAGGGAGGGGAATCGCCCCGAACAACCGTTGGGGATCTTCCGGTCGTGTGGGGATTGCGTGATCCCGGTCCGGGGCCCGTCCCACGAGGCTTCAGGCGACGCGTGCTGAGGGCGCTGTCGCTGCCGGGGTTGCCTGCTCAAGAAAGTGATGCACGTTCCGCAGTGCCACTGGTGTGCGTGAAAGCCGGTAGCCATCTGGGAGCCCTCCCAGAACAAGGGCGCAGTTGGTCATGATTGTGCTGGCGACTTCGAAGATCTGTTCGTTGGGAGCGTAAATCACTGATCCTCGAATCCCACGATCGACCAAGTGCTCATACCAGGGAACGAGCTGCAGTGCTCCGACCGAATTGACCCGGACGGAAAGGGCCTCACTGAGATCCAGGTATTCAACCGCTCCCCTCAGGTCATTTGGGATTTGTGCGGCCCTATTGAGATAGTGCTCCAAGTCGACCAGGGTCACGTGATCCCAGGCGGCGGCGTCAATGACCCGGTGATCGAGGTGGTATTCGTAGCCGGCAGGCATTTAAGACATGTTAAATACCTGATTGAGGAGATGCAAGGCCCTTCGCTCCAAAGTGCCAGAGGTCTGGGTCATCTGACTTGGGTGCGGGGTCGCCTCGTATTCCGCAGGAAGCGCGCTTTGAGAACGCGTGAAAATCAGTCCTTCAGCTTGAGCTTCTGGAGCTTCGGCTTGATGACGGCCCGGCAGTAACCGTTGCGCTTACCGTGAAGGAAGTAGAAGTCCTGATGCTCCTGTTCGGCAACCCAGAATTTTTCGGCCTTCCGAATGACGGTCACGATCGGCTTTTCGAACCCCTTTTGGGCCTCCTTCATGGAGGACTCGGTGGCCGCCTTCTGTGCGTCTGTATGAAAGAAAACAGCGGAACGGTACTGTGGCCCCTTGTCGGCTCCCTGCTGATCCTTGCTGGTGGGATCGTGGAGTTCCCAGAACCAGTTAAGGACGCTTGCAGTGGTGATCTGCTTAGGATCGAAGACGACCTGCACGACCTCGATATGTCCGGTGTTTTTCTGGCAGATCTGCTCGTAGGTGGGATTGTCGACGTGCCCACCCATATAGCCGGAGACCACGGAGTGAATGCCCTCGAGTTGCTGGTAGACGGCCTCCACGCACCAGAAACAGCCAGCCCCGAGGGTGATTGTTTCGTGTCCTGCCGGGGGGGAGCCTTTTGAATCAACCGCTTTTTCCTTCATTTTTGTCTTGGGAACATTGCTGGATTTCCTGGCGCTGCTTTCCTGGCAGGAGGCCGCGCTGAAGGCGAACAAACTGAGGATGGTCGAAAGGGCAACTGCTTTCATGATGGTGGAAGCGTAGCGGGTGTCTCCCCATTGTGCAACCGGAAGGAAATGCGGGGCAGGAATTCGGGCTGACCAGTGCCAGGCAGCCAAAACGCAGCAATTTCGGTCAGGTCTTTCCCTGTCGGGGCGGGAATCGGCCTGGGAGGCTCCCGGAGGAGGCTTGGAGTTCATTGGGCCTTTCAGCAGGTCCCGGCTTGCGTGCCCCGGGGTGGTTCCCTATGTCCGAGAGGGTAGATGTCAGCACCGGTTCTCGAGGTTGCCCGCGTCCGCAAGGTTTATCGTGGGAGGGTGGAAGCCCTGCGCGGGATTTCGCTGCAGGTCCCGGAAGGGTCCGTCTTTGGCCTCCTTGGGCCCAATGGAGCGGGGAAGAGCACGCTGGTGAAGATTCTCACTACAATCATTCGTCCCACCGCGTGTGATGGAACGATGCTGGGGAAGCCCATTGGGCACAAGCCGACCCTGAGTCAGGTCGGTTACCTGCCGGAGCACTCCCGCTTCCCAGCCTATCTCAATGGGCGGCAGGTGATTGAATACTCGGCAGGCCTGGCCGGGTTTCCGCTGACGCGTGAGCGGGTGGATGAAGTCCTGGAGCTTGTGGGAATGAAAGAGGCGGGTGAGCGCATGGTTAAAACCTACTCCAAGGGCATGGTGCAGCGGATCGGTTTTGCCCAGGCCCTGGTGAACGACCCCAAGCTGGTTTTTCTCGATGAGCCGACTGACGGAGTTGACCCGGAAGGCCGGCGCATGATGAGGGAGCTGCTGGTCAGGATGCGGCAGGAGGGCCGGACGGTATTTGTCAACAGCCACCTGCTTGGGGAGCTGGAGACGGTGTGTGACTCGGTCGTCATCCTCAAGGACGGGGCCGTGGTGAAGCAGGGGAAGCTGGAGGAGCTGACGGCCGGCACGACCCGCTTCGTGGTGATGACGACGGAGGCGATCCCTGAAGAGTTGGCTGCCCGCTTCCGGAGTGAGCGATTATCGGTGATGGGCAACCGGGTCGAGGTGCCCGGTGTGGACCCTGCCCCCGTGCAGCCTGTTCTCGATGCCTTGCGCGGGGCAGGGGCGATTGTTTCACAAGTCCAGCAGGACCGACAGTCCCTCGAGGATCTCTTCCTCGAATCGATGGGAAGGACGGCCGAAAAGGGACGGGAGGGCGCGGAATGAGGATTCTCGGCCTGCTTCTTCTCGATTCGTTCCGCATGCTGCGGGCGCAGAAGCTTTTCTGGATCTTCCTCGTCCTCTCCGCCGTGGTTTCCCTGCTCTATGCCTCAATCGGGATTTCAGAGACGGAATTCGGGATCCTGTTCGGACTCTGGTCCTTCGATCTCTCCGAGATGCTGGGTGGGATGGAGATGACACCGGATGTCGCCAAGGGGCTCTACCTCTGGCTGTTTACCGATGTTATCGTGAGATACTGGCTTGGCTTGATTGCGCTCGTCCTCGGGATCATCTCCTGCGCCTCGATCTTTCCTGAATTCGTAGCGAGGGGCTCGGTGGACCTCGTTCTCTCGAAGCCGCCGAGTCGCCTTCTTTTATATTTCGGGAAGTACCTGGGAAGCCTGGTCTTTGTCGCCGCGCAGGTCTTCGTCTTCTGCCTCGTTGTCTTTTTTGCGTTTGGGCTGCGTTATGGAGACTGGAATCTGTCCCTCTTCTGGGCTCTTCCGGTCGTGCTCTCCATTTTCAGCGTGATCTATTCGGTGCACGTTTTTGTATCGGTCTGGTCGGGTTCGGTTGTGTTCGCTCTGCTGGCGACCGTCGGGGTCTGGGGAGTTGGGGTCCTCGGGGAATGGTCAGAGAACCTCTGTTACAAGATGGTCTACCTGATGCCGCAGGTTGGGATGTCGTGGGATGGCAGGGAATCCGAGGAGATGCCGGCCGAGAGTGCGGGGACAGCTGGGGAGGCCATTTATGGGGTGATCAACACCGCGCGAACAGTGCTGCCGAAAACGCGAGTGGGTCCGGACCAGCTTCGCCAGCTCATACAGGTGGGTGAAGGGCAGGATATCGCGGATGTCATGAGTGGCGCGGAGGCAGAGGTCCCGAGGGCGGAGGCGATGAGCCGGTTTCACCGGAGGCATTCCATCTGGAAGGATGTCCTGAGCTCGTTGCTCTTCGAGCTCCTTTTCCTGGTGGGGGGCGCCTGGGTCTTCCTGCGGCGGGATTACTGATGGCTTGCGGGCTGGGACGGCGACAAGGCTGCGGGCCTGGCCGGGATTTCGTCATGGGTCCGCGAGCTCGGCGGAGGGGCGGCAGGGCTGCTGGGTGACTGCGGGTTTATTACCGTGTTTCCGGGGCCCGGCCGCTGAGGGAGCCACTACCAAGATGCTCCTCGATAAAACTACTCATGTAACCTGAGCCGAAGAGTTCCCGGGTCAGGATGGCCTCGTCGGCGCCGGGGAGATAGAGGGCATTGACGGGGACGGCCTTGCGCTCGAGCGCGCCGAGTGCTTCGGCAATGGCGGGATCGTAATCGGTGAAGTCCGCCTTGAGCGCGAGAATGTTGTGCTTCTTGAATAGGTTGCGAACCGCGCCGTTGTAGGCCCGGGACTTGTTTACCTGGCAGGTGGCGCACCAGGTAGCCGTGAAATCCACGAAGACGGGACGTCCTTCGGCGAGGGCGGCGTCGACGACTTCTGGAGACCAGGCCTCCCACTCCAGCCCCTTGCCAGGAGGCTTGGAGCTCGCCAGGCCCAGGCCGCCGAAGACGATCATGGCCACGAAGCCGATCCTGCGCGCCCGCTTCGTGCGAGAAACAGGGCACCAGCGACCATAGACCCAGAGTGCGATACCAATGAGGGTGAGGCCGAGGACGATGGGCAGCATGCCCCCGGAGCCTACCTGCTTGAAGGAGACGAGGATCCACAGCATCCAGCCGGCGGTGCCAAAGAGGAGAAAGGCCATGGCCTGCTTGAAGGATTCCATCCACGGGCCCGGGCGGGGGAGTTTCTCCACCAGTCTGGGGAACGCGGAAAGGAGAACATAGGGTGCTGCCAGTCCGAGGGCCATCACGGTGAAGGAGAGGAGGAAGAGAGCCGGGGGCAGTCCGAAGGCGATACCTATGGCGACCGCGAGGAAGGGCGCGGAGCAGGGGGTGGCCACGAGGGTGGCGAGAACCCCGGAGAAAAAGGAGCCGCCCATGCCCTGCTTGTGAGTCAGGTTGCTTCCGACACTGGTTGCGGAGGTGCCGATTTCAAAGATGCCGAACATGTTCATCGCCAGAATGAACATAATCAGCATGAGAACCCAGACGACCCACGGGTTCTGTAGTTGGAATCCCTGGGTGACGTCGATATTGCCGCCTTCCCGAAGGGCCAGTGCTATCGCGGAAAGCGCCCAGAAGGAGACCAGGACGCCGGCTGCGTAAATGAGGCCATGGACGAAGATCGTCCGGCGGTCTTCGCCGGCCTGCTGGACGAATCCCATGATTTTGATCCCGATGACGGGGAAGACGCAGGGCATGAGGTTCAGGATCATGCCTCCGAGGAACATGCCCCCGAGGACGGCGAGAAGTTTGCTGAAGCTCACCGGTTGCTTGGCAGCGGTTCCATAGTCCACCTCGACGAGATAGCCACGGTCCCCGATGGTGAGAATGCCGGCCAGCTTGTCGGGGTTTTCAGGCTCGGCATCCTGATTTCCTGCAAGGGTCCAGCGCACGCCGTCTTCGTCCCGCTCAACCGTGGATTCGCTTTGGGCGTCCAGAACCTCCTCATAATCGAAGAAGTGGATGTCTGCCTCAGGGGGAACCGCGCTGGCCGGGGAGAGGAGCAGCGTCATTCCCCCGGAAGACTTGCTGGCTTGCAGGGTGAGGGTGTCGGGAATTGGCCGTGGAAGCATGGCCCGGGCGGCCTTGAATGCTTCGACGTGGGTGGGGTCGATCTCCGCCTGGACGGCAACCGGCAGGGTGATTTCCCGGATGGGGTAGGGCGGAGAGAGAGAAGGTTCGCGCACGCAGTTGTCCTCACTGCAAATGAGCCAGTTGGGGGCGGCGGCTACCTTGACCCTGTTCCCGGGGGTCAGGTTTGCAGGAGGGGTAATCTTGAAAAGATGGTAGACGAGCTTCTTGTAGACATAGCTGTTCTTTCCAGAGCTTTCTGATCGTTGAGGGATGGGCCAGGCGACCCGTTCCACTGTAAATCCGGCTGGTAGATTCCAATCGGCCTTGAGTGGTTGTCCCACGTATCCGGGGTTTTGAAAGTACGAGTACCATCCTGCGGGATGGGTGAGTTTGATGGCGATGTGGAAAGGTTTGCCGGGCGCCACGCTTTTCACTTCCGAGAGAAACTCCAGTTTGCTGGAGCTCTTTTCTGCCGCAGCAAAGGGATCGAAGTTTTCGAGCTGCGCCGGCAGGGTGACAGGCAGGACGGCCAGGGCCGTGGCGGCGAGCGCGGAGAGAGAACGATTCAGAATGAGCATCGGTAGCTGGTGGATGGGTTCATCCTACACACTCTCGGGAAAAGAAAAAGCAGCGGGAGCGCCCGCTGCCTTGTGAAAAGGGTTCTTTTCGCTTGGGTCCTAGTAGCCGCGATGTTGGCCGTAGCCCTGCCGTTGGTCCTGCTTGTTGCCGGCAGCGGCACCGGCGGCGCCTCCGAGGGCGGCGCCGATGAGGGCACCGCGGGTGGCGTCCCCATCTCCGACATTGTTGCCGATAATCGCGCCGGTAACGCCTCCGAGGGCGGCGCCGGTGAGGGCGCCCCGCTGGGTATTGGGCCCGGCGGCACAACTGATGAACAGGAGGGAGATTGCTGCGATCAGGATACTCAGGATTTTGCTTTTCATGGTCTATCGGTGGTCAGGTCAACTGGTTTGGAACACTTAACCAATTCCTGCGCCCGAAGCAATGAAAACGGTCAGTGGGGGTTCACGGCATTGGACGCTCAGCGTGGGAGGCTATTCAAAATTTCGTGCACCAATTGAGGGCCCCGATAGATGAACCCCGTATAGAGCTGGAGCAGGCTGGCCCCGGCCTTCACCTTTGCCCTTGCATCAGCTGCCGACAGGATTCCGCCCACACCGATAATCGGAATTTTGCTTCCGAGTTCGGAGTGGAAGGCAGCAATGACCTCGGTGGAGGGCTTCGTCAGCGGAGCCCCGGAGAGTCCGCCGGCCTCGCTTTGCAGAGGATGGTCCGCAACTGTGGACCGGTCGATGGTGGTATTGGTGGCGATCAGGGCATCAAGGCCTTCGGTGAGGAAGACTTTGCTGAGATCGCGGATATCGGTGCTCTCCAGGTCGGGGGCAACCTTGAGTGCGAGGGGGACGTTTCGGCCCGATTCGTGGGAGAGCCTGTCCCGTTCCTGCTGGAGCCGTCCCAGCAGGCGGGCCGCTGAATCGGCCGCCTGCAAATCCCGGAGGCCCGGGGTGTTCGGTGAGGAGAGGTTGACTGCGATGTAGTCGGCGACCGGCCACGCTCCCCGCAGGCAGGTGAGGTAGTCGTCGATGGCCTGCTCATTGGGCGTATCCTTGTTCTTTCCGATATTGAAGCCGATCACCCCCCGGAATGTCTTCGACTTACGCACGTTGGCGACTCCGCCGGCTATGCCTGGATTGTTGAATCCCATCCGGTTGATGATGGCCTCGTGTTCGAGGAGGCGAAACAGGCGGGGCGTCGGGTTTCCGGTCTGTGGTCGGGGGGTGATGGTTCCGATCTCGATGAAGCCGAACCCGAGACGGCCAAAGGCGTCAATCGCATTGCCTTCCTTGTCCAGGCCAGCAGCCAGTCCGAGTTGGTTTGGGAAGGTCAGGCCCATGCACTCGATGGGCGCAGCTGGCGGGTGGTCGCCGGACAGCCCGTCGAGAATCCCGAGGCGTTCGGCGGTCCGCAGGGCGGAAAGGGACCAGTGGTGAGCCCGTTCGGCATCGAGACGGAAGAGGAGCTTGCGCGCGAGCGGGTAGGTGCGGTCGAGCATCTTGAATCGGGGCCTTTTATCGCGGAGGGGTGCGCCAGGAGCAAGACGCAAGACCCGGCACTTCTCAGGTCACGAGATGGGAAACAATGGAGTCGACAAGGAGAGGGCCTCGTCCCAGCAGGCGGAGGTGGTCATTACGCCATTCGGCAAGACCCTCTTCGACCGGATCGGCGATCCGTCCGGGGTCGACAGCGGTGAGGTGCCGGCGAGGGACGCCCTCGTCGGTCCTGAGTAGCAGGGCGATGCGTTCAAGGTCGAGCTGGGCCCTGCTGAGCAATTCAATCTCGTGTTCGGCGTGGCCGACCTGTGCAACCTGATGCAGGTATCGGGGGGTGTCGGAGACGTTCTTCCAGCGGCGTCCGTCGATTGTTGAGACCGCCGAAGGGCCCAGTCCGAGATAGTCCCGGCCGGACCAGTAGGACTGGTTGTGACGGCTTTCGAATCCGGGCCGGGAGTAATTGGAGGTTTCATAATGCCGGTATCCCCGTGCGGTCAGGGTCTCGTGGGCGAGTTCGAACATGGAGGCATTCAGTTCCTCCTGCTCCTTGTAGACCCCGGACTGCAGTTCGTCGAAAAAGGGGGTGTCCTCCTCGTAGGTGAGGTTGTAGGCCGAAAGGTGGTCGGGTTCCAGGGCGAGGGCATCCTGCAGGCTGCGCTGCCACTGCTGCATGCTCTGGCCCGGAATGGAGAACATGAGGTCGATGCTGATATTCTCGATTCCCGCTCGGCGCAGGAGGTTGACGGACTTGGCAATGTCTTCCGGACTGTGGGTGCGCCCCAGGGTCTTGAGAACACCAGAGTCGAATGATTGTGCTCCAAGGGAAACGCGAGTTATCCCGGACCGGACAAACGCCCGGGCTGTTTCGCGTCCGAAGGTGGCGGGGTTGGCCTCGAGATTGATTTCGGCGTGGGGCGCAAATGCAAAGGTTTCCCACAAGCCTGACATGAGGGCTTCGAGATGGGTGGGCGAAAGCATGCTGGGGGTGCCTCCACCGAGGTAAGCTGTCTCGAGGGCGGGAGGAGAGAGCTGCTCGGCCCGTCTCGTGGCCTCCTGTTTCAAGGTCGCTATGAAATGGGCGAGGTCCGTATCTCCCGGGGTGTGCTTGTAGAAGGAGCAGTAGGGGCAGATACGGTGGCAGAACGGGATGTGGACGTAGAGGTGGATTGCGGTTCGTGGTGTTTTGTGATTGGTTAAATGGGGAGAGTATCGGCAGGCTCGGGCCGGCGATGAGAACGGATCAGCTCGGAACGGATATTCTGCGGGAGGTGTCCCGCTCATTTTATCTGACCCTGCGGCTTATTCCGAGCGAGTTTCGCGGGCCCCTGAGCCTCGGTTACCTCCTGGCAAGGTTGAGCGACACGATTGCAGATGCGGGATCGGTGGAGTTGGAGCGTCGGAAAGGGCTTCTTGCTGAGTTCCGCGTTGTAATGAGTGCGCCGGCCAAGCACGGGGATGCCTGCAGGTTTGCGAAAGCCCTTCCTGCGGAACTTGAGGGGGCTGGTCTGCCGCGGGGGGAATGGGATCTCGTCCTGCGGGCGGAGGATTGCTTCGAATGGCTGCATGGCATGGATCGCAAGGTCAGCAGGCATATTCGCAAGGTAGTCGATATCATCACGACTGGTCAGACGTGGGATCTTGAGCGTTTCGAAGGAGACGGCGTTGTCAGGCTGGAAACTGATGCGGAACTGGTCCGCTATGCCTATCAGGTGGCGGGTTGTGTGGGGGAGTTCTGGACGGAGATCGGCTTCACCTGTGGTGAGGGTTTTGCACGAGAGGACCGGGAGACGATGCGGACCTGGGGTGCAAATTATGGCCGGGGACTCCAGTTGGTGAACATTCTGCGGGATATTCCCGAGGACCTGGAGCGAGGCCGGTGCTATCTTCCGGGCGAGGGGCCTGCGGAAGCGGCTTCGCTGGTGCCGGAAGTCGCGCGCTGGCAGGCTCGGGCAAGAGGCTATCTCGCCGATGGATTTCGCTATGCCGATGCGCTCCGGGGAGCGAGGACACGAATGTCGACCGGATTACCGGCCCTTCTTGGTGTCCGCACCCTCGATCAGTTGGAGGGTGCGTCGTGGGCGGATCTTGTGGCGAGAGTGAAAGTGTCCCGGGGGGCGGTCAAGAGGGCTCTGGCAGGCTCTTACGCGCGGAGCGTGTGGTGGTTGCCGGGATCTTGGAAAAGGGACTATCTAGGTGCCCGGAGCAATGTGAACCCCTGAGGAACGAGACTCTGTGATGGGAAAAAAATCGGATGTCCATTGTGTCGGTGCGGCCTTGTATTACCTGCCGGTCGAAACACGTATGCCGCTTAAATTCGGTCCTGAGACGGTGACCGCAGTGACCTGC
>Ga0163179_10000311_pt1 | contig 34337 bp, 55 predicted proteins | sample AtlANTMetagenome_FD_109643 | JGI IMG/M metagenome (GOLD analysis project Ga0163179, IMG submission 109643) | Marine eukaryotic phytoplankton communities from the Atlantic Ocean - Atlantic ANT 2 Metagenome | ecosystem: Environmental > Aquatic > Marine > Oceanic | place: North Atlantic Ocean... | reverse complement strand
GAGTTAGTGCTTGCAGCATCTGTTTGGCATATCCCTTGCGAAAGCATTGAGGATCTAAGTTTCTTGAAGAGTTTACGACTTCGATTTTGTCGATCCAGATGCCGGCAGGGTCTTCGTCTATTCCTATGTATGCTTCTGTAGAACATCCGTCTGAATGGCGTATTGCAATGAAAGCTGAATCATAGTCTCCATCTGCTTCATCTACATAGTTGCGTAGCGCAGCAAAGAATGGGTGTTCATCTATATATCCCATTTCTTCTGTTAAGAGTGATCTCTTTAATGAGTACTTTTGAGTTGTCATTGTTTGTGTCCTCTATTATTTAGCGGCGAGATGCGGCCATCGCGTCGGGCTTTAGGGTGCCAGCGGAGTGCTTAAAAGACCATTTTCATCAAGGCATTTAAGTGTCGGTTTGCTCGTGTCTTTCTTGATGGCCACATTGTTGATCGGCATTGCTTGGAATTCATCTTGTGGTGGAATTCCTGTGACAGAGTCCCAAGTGTCAAAGTTCTCTTCGTAGAATTCATGGTATGCTCCATCATCACAATCGTCATTCGGGTCTTCTGTATAGTCTCCGTCTTCATTGTCTAGTGGCTTCTTCGTGTAGTCGTTCGAATAATAGAAATAGCTCCAGCTTCTGAATGCATCATCCGACACAGACATGCGGTCTGCAGCGACACCATCTTGTCCAGCTAGTTCGAAACACACATCGTACAACAAGGCACCAACACCTGTTCCCCTGATTTTTGGATGTGTTCTCACCCACTTTACTATGTAAGCATTGTGACAAGGCCCAAAATCCGGATCTTTCATCGCTTGAATCTGCCCAAGTGTAAATCCTGCAGTACGAGCTGATCGAACAAGGACCTCAATGTAATCTGGGTCTTTTCGAAATGAAACACTCAAACCTTGTGTTTGCAAGGTTTCGATGCCTTGTGTCACTTTATCATTGAGTGTTGCACACGCATCTTCTAGTATCAAACTTCTTATTGTTCTTCTCAGCTGTTTCACTGTATTATCTCACGGTATCCGATTGACATGAGGCCTCTCGAAGGCCAGAAATTTATGGTAAATCCCTTAAAGATTTGATTTCCTGTTGCAATGTGGTATTGTTTTTCAAGCTCATCCCAAAATTGCTGATCGTAGTCATATACCTTCCAAATGTGTTGGGTTCCTGAATGCCATTCCATCGTTGTGTAGAAGGGTTCACCGATATATCCCATTGTCTCTGCTAGCTCAAGTGCTTGCACCACATTTTCTTTCTCGCCTGTGCACATCAATGATGAAATCTTCTCATAGTGTGATTGGTTTTCTAGCAGTATACTGCTGATTGTTTTTCTTAGTGTTTTCATTGTCTGTCCTCTATTTTATATCGACATATTTTCTTATACATATTGCACCTTTCCCTTCTCCGGGAAATAGATTGAAATCTGAAACATTTGGTCGACCATCGTATTGTTTCTCGATCTCTGCTTCTAATTCCGGAGAAACCATGAAGTCCCACATGTGTATGTCCTTGTAGAAATGACCTGCAGGAGCTACATCGTATGTCAACTCAGTCACATATTCCAGTGTTTCCGCCAACTCCAAAGCTTGGTTTATATTATCAATGTCACCGGACATCAGCATTGTTGCGAGTTTGGCGCAGTGTTGTTGGTTCTCTATGAGTATCTTTCGTATTGTCTTTCGTAAGTGTTTCATTGTTGTCCTCTATTATTTAGCGGCAGAGCCGTGGCTATTATTCGAATACGATATACTGGACCCAGCACCAACCATCATCTTCGGAGTCCATATCGAAGGATGCGGGTCTCAGAGCTTGTATTGCTGCGCACAAATCCGGATCTGTCTCCATCTCTATGTGCACCATTCCCGACATAAAGTCAGCTTCAGAAACAGCTGCATTTCTTATTAAACCTAGCATCTCCCCTAGTTCTATCCCTTGGTTCACAAAGTCTGGTGTACCGGTCAGTAGTGTCGCTAGCTTCGAGGTATGTTGATTCGATTCTGAAAGTATCATGTGTCTTATTGCTTTTCTTAAGTGTTTCATTGTTGTCTCCTATTGGAATGGCGGATGTTCTACAAGTGTGATTGATGCGGAGAAGCCATTCGGGCCGAGGCCACTTTCCCATGACTTTGATCGTAGACCTGGGCCTCCTACTCGATGTCCTCTCTTTTCTTTTATTCTGTCAGATAGTGCACCGAAGAAGGCTTCGTCCCATTCGTGAAACATCCAAGTGTGTGATCGAGAAGCATAATGTGTGTCTTCCTTGTAGGTGTACTCACCTATGTATTCCGCTGCCTCCGCTAGTTGCAGTGCATACTCTATCTGGTCGATCTGTTCGCTGAAGATTATGTCTGCAAGTTTATCGTAGCGAGATTGGTTCTCAAGTAGTATCTTTCGTATTGTTTTTCTTATAAGTTTCATTGGTGTCCTCTATTGACCATCTGCATCGACAGAGAGATGAAGCTCGCCAGGTGTATGCCAAAGTGGCTCCAATGTTCCTCTTCCATCCCAAGAAATTCCGAAACTTGGATCCATTGGTTCACTTCGAGGATGCGCTTGTAAAGCTGCAAGGAAGCCTTCGGAACAATTTTTCAAAGTGAACTTGTAAGCCCAACCTTTCGGCTCCTCTTCTACATCGAAGTACCCGGCCATCTCTCCTAATTCCAAGGCCTGCCTGATGTACTGGATGTCCCAAGATGTTATCAGTTCTATGATTTTAGTTTCCTCTGAGTATTGGTTTTCTAAAATAATTTTTCGTATTGTCTTTCTTAATTGTTTCATGGTTTCCACTCCATTGCCCATCCATTTTTCTTGAACCCCTGTGACGCATACCATTTTTCAAGGTCAGTAGAGGACATTCTACCTTCGCCCTTATGGGTATTGAAAGCTTTTGCTTCCAATCTAATCATCACAGCGTGTTTCTTTGCGACGCCTTGTATCATTTTGATTGCCTCTTTAGCATATCCTTTGCCTTCGCAGTCCGGTGTAGTTTCGATTTCATCGAGTTTAACAGCTCCGTGCATTTGATATAGTCTAATTCTAACGATGCAGTCGGGCTCTGGTTCGTATTTCATCTCGTAAACATCGAACTTGTTTCCCCAAGGTCCAACTTCAAATGAATATGCGTCCTCGAAGACCGTTGTTAATTCTTGTATAGCTGCGTTGGATTCGTCCCTCTTGTACCATTTCTTGAACTCTGCAGACTTCTCTTCAGCTGTCATCTCAGATTCGAGTATTAACTTTCTTATTGTTTTTCGTAGTAGTTTCATTATATTTCCTCCAATCTTCCCGGGCCTAACGAACTACCACCTTTCACGATGTAGACGGGTATTCCATACTGCTTTTGCAATTCTAATGCATTTTTCTTTATTGCCCCTCGTTCACTGTTTTCATAATCCTTCCCTATATATATCCCCACGATTTCCCAATTATCGAGTACCACTTCGTCTGAACCGGCCCACTCATTGAAATCTATGTGTTCTGCCCATTCATCTGGTCGTTTCACCAAGCCGGAAGTGTCTTCCCATGCCTTTTTCGCTGAAGGTGTCAATGCGCTTAGAGTGTGGGTCATCGCATCTGTCGTTGCAATATACGAAGGATAGCCTTTCATAACAAACCCGCAACCATCAAACACAGTTTCTATGTTGTACCACTCAAGGTCTAGTCTGTCCCATACACCCCAAGGATCACCATGTTCACCTATAGGTGCGTTGATAGCGATGCATGAAAGAGCATCTCTTCCCCTGAAGCCTCTCTTTTCTATCCAAGTCGAGAATAATTTTTTCCAATTTATCTTTCTGGAGGTGTATATTCCAAAATAAGTGATACTGTGTAGAACCTGAATAGAGCCGTCGCCACTTTTGAATTGTTGAAGGACTTTCTTTCCCGCAGGTGTCGTGTTCAAAAACTTGTTGAAATCTTGCATTTTCTTTCTGTCTGTTGCCTGCTCTTCAGGAGTTTGAAGACCAGTCGCTCTGACCGAACCTGATTTTTTTCTCTCGATGTCTTCTTCAGGAGTCAACTCGTATTCTTCGAGGATCATCTTTTGTATTGTTTTTCTTAATATATCCACATGTGCACCCTATACATCAAAGATTCGAAGATTGCCCATCGCCCATGCGAACACAATTTGGGGCTCATGTAGTGGAGGTGGAAGGTCTGGATGCTCATCTTTGAGCCTCATTGAAAATGGGCCAAAATCATCTATGCCTCTTGCAGCATAACCGTATCCGGAGAACTCTCCTTCGAAGGATTTTCCAGCTATAGTCAGGTTATAATACATGATCCCTTTTCGCATTTTCACAATTTCTTTTCTTTTGATCACGCCTGAAACCCCTCCGGGATGTTCGAACTCTGGTGGGATACTAGCAGGATCATGTTTGCAAATCAACTCAGTGCCCATCTTATCTTTGATCTTGAACCCTTTCTTTCCGCCCCGATGGTATCGACTTTCTCTGAGAGGTAGATCATCTTCATAAATGAAGTACAAACCTGAGCCACCTTGTTCCTTGGATGGTCCATCCGGATTATAATTTCCTAGTTCATCAGCTGGATGGTAATCGTTCTCTTTGGCATACTGCAACACTTGTTCGTAAGACAACCAGTTGGAATTATTGATAATTTCACCATCAGGTACTTCTATGATGTACCAACATTTCAACTCCTTTGGTGGGTTCTCAACCCAATCAAGAGAATGCATAAGTAGCTCTATCTGGTCCCGATCATTAGATGGTGCTTCTGCCCATGGGTTATCACGATCCCATCGAGCCAGATTCCATGTTGCTTCATTTTCATTGGCAGCATCAATCAGTTGATTCAACCTCTCGACCATGTCTGGGTTTTGGACCTCTTCTAAAAGTATCTTTCGTATTATTTCTCTCAATGTGTTCATTATACTGCTCCAATTACTTTATCGTGTATAAATCGCCAATAACCGCCCCACGAAGATCTGCTGAACCCATATTGGTCGGCAAGCCATGCATGCATGGTTTCATCGGCTATCGCTTTCGAGTTTATAGGATCATACCCTGAAGGGTTATTATCTTTGTACCAATCTATGTCGTACTTTTCAACAACCTCAATCACTCTGTCAGCAATTCTATTAGTCATAGAAACGAGTTCTTTTTCATTTTGGTCTACAATACGGTAGTTAATGCGACCACCTGCTTTTAATTTTCGTTTGATTCTATGAAGAAGTATGCTAGCACAAAATTCAGCATCAGATAATACTGCTTTCCTTTGGAACTTTCCATCATCTTCGATGTGTGATTTTACTATGCCTGCTAAATAGTTTCTAGATTCAGCATCGTATTCAACCCATCTTTCGTCCCATTCTTTGTTCCACGATGGACCCAGTGGCGATCTCCATCTTTCAAAATCAGATGAGGCTATGTTTTGAGGGTTCTGAGTATACTGATGACGATTTTTCCAGTCCCTTTGAGTAATAGAAAAAATAATGTATGCTGGTTCTCTGGCCATCTGTTTCCTAGTCGCCAATACGGGGATCTTCTTCGGTTTAATCTCATTAGTTTTCCCTAAAGTATCCTTGACAATATGTGACTTAGGAACAAGATGAATGTCTACATACATATTTGCAACACGAAGCTTGTCCTGAAGTGAGTTCTTGCGTGTATCTCCCCACTCTCTGTCGAATGGGTCGTTGTCTTTTAATTTTTGCTCCGAGAACCATAGGAAATTGTGTACAGGTGACAATGGATTCATGTGCCGATAACCATAATCCCAAAATTCTTTCCATCCGTAGTCAGATAATCTAATTTTTAATGTTTCTTCAAAAAACTTCTCGATCCAAGGGTCACTCTCGCTGTCCTTATTGTCTATTCCCCAAGCTTGTATAGGTTGGACCGAACCAACCTTGTTCTTGTCTTGATCAGGCTGCATCAAAGAACTTTCTATCCCTGCTGCATCTGTGACAGGATACATATCTAATTGTTGCCAGATCGGGTGTCGTCGTGGATTCTTAAAATCTACACCAAATGTCACATGTTCTAAGATTATCTGCAGAGCTCGAGGTATAGGCCTTATGTTTTCTCTAAACCCCTTTGGTTCTGTCCAGCCACTTTTATTTCCTCGAGTGGGTTTCTTTAATCGCTCATCGGCATAGTATACAGCCTCTTGGAACCAATGTTGAAATTCATGGAACAAAACAGAATCTTGTGATTGTAGATCATTAACACCCTCTTGTTTCCATTTTTCCCTATTGAATTCAAACTCTTGGACGAGACTCGTATCTGAAGGGAAGGGGTCTTTGTTGAAAAAAGCTTGCCTCCAAAATGATGGACGATCGTATCTGCTTTTCATAGTCAAATAGCCACGGCACCCTCCAATCCACTCCTTTTTGTCTTCGTTCCAAGTACCATCAGAAATACTTGTTCGACCTTTCTTTCTACCGATAGCTCTATCGTTGCTAGGATAACTTTTTACGATACCTAAATGCACACCGGAGATCATTTCTGCAAAGTATTCTTCTGTTCTCCAGTGTTTCAAAACCCAAGTTTTAGTTTCTTTTGTAAGTGAATCGAACACTTCATTTGCTGCACTCTTTGGAACTTTCAGGCCGAGACATTTACCTTTGTCACTGTATGAGAAGTCACTCATTTGACCGATCAAATCCATACTCGCCAACTCACCCTTTTCAGCAGCTAATTCCCACCACTTTCTGACGACAACCCTGATAGGTAAATTTGCAACGGTCTCTCTGAGAATACTGTTTACTGTTGTTCTAATTAATTGTCTATCCATTTGTTCACCCTTCGTAGTTTCTGTTCAAAAGAAACACATACAAGGTTATTTTCCCCGTGTGTTTAGAAATGGCTTTAGTCCACTTGTTCCTTTTTGGTGTTATTTCAGCATAGATTATTAGTTCATCGTTTGACCTTGTGCCCTGAACGTATCTTCTAGCATCTTTGGCTTCTTTTCCACCTAGTTTCGGAGGTGTGAACTTCCCTTCTTTGTCGATAGCGAACCTTTCTTCTTTGCTTGACCCAAATGAGGTGTATTGCGACATTATAGATCTGGAATTGATTTCTCCACCGTAGATCACATAGCCTTTATGCATGTTCAAGAGAGGTAGATCTTCCTTATAATAATCATCAACTACACGAAATACTTGTGATGTTGCATTGTGTTTGTGAGCTGAGTAATGTGACTTATTTTTCAGTTCGGTGTACTTCTCCGGCAGGATTCCCCGACTCATCTGCACCTTTTTTGTAGCATTTCCAACGACCATATCTACGATATGGTCTGTTATTTCCTCAAGCTCTTGCAGCGGCAAAACATGCCGCACTGATCCATCTTCTTGGTTAATTTGATTGTACCCTGCTTTCTTTTGGTCTCTAGTAAGCTTAAGTTTTTTCTTTCTTTTGCGAGACTTTTTCTTCTTCGGCTTAGGAGGCACAGGCTGGACCGGTATTTCGACCACACCATCGTCTACTACGATGTCCTTCGGTGCTTTAGGTGGAATTGGTGTTTCCGGAATTCCTTCCCCATCCTCTAGGGGTGTCATTGGGCCTTGGCCATGATCAAAAACGAACAGCTCGAAGATTGATTGGCCTTTCTTCTGTGTTTTTGCACCGGTGAAATTTACAACAACTGTGCAATCGTATATCATTTCAATTCGTTGAACAATGGTATTGTTCAAACAATCTAGCCCAGCGACCTGAGCGACTTTGATTGCTGCAGATTTTTGTCTATGATCTGGGTCTGACTTGAACCCTGTTAGCCACCTCGTTAGTTGCGTCTTGCTTCTCGGGGTATCAGAATATATCTGGGCGAATTTTCCACCTTTCGAGATCAGTTCATCTACATATTTTCCAAAATCTGGTTTTATATGTTGCAGAATTACAGTATACACAATGTCAGCTGCAGAGTCTTCTTCTAAAGTAGTACTTAAAACGTTGTACCCGTAATGTTGAATAGGAGTATTGTTAATAATATTCGTTATCCCGGTGATTGAATCGTCCAATACGGCTGGCAACTTCTTTTTCGTCGGCCTTCTTTTCTCTCTTAAGAGCCTTTGAAAAGATGCTACCATCAACTGTTCTCCTTCTGGAGTTCTCGCTCCTGTCGGTGTCCATTTTCCCTTGTTTCTCTTGTATTTATTACCAATTCCCCAATCAGATTTAGGCTTTTTGTCGGCGCCTTGTGCGAATATAGTGTCTTCAAATCTTTCTCTTGCAGCTTGACAGATCTCAGCAAAGTTTTGATAACCGATTAGAAGCTGGTTTCCATTGAATGTAATATGCCCTTTGGAAGTTTCCCTTGCAGACACCGGAGAGAAACGTAGCAAAGCCCTCCAGAACGTTCTTCGATGATGATCTCCTTCCATTCTCATGAATGTTCCTCTTTTCCCAGATCCTAGCTCAACGGATGTATACGTTGTGTCTGATAAACTATACAAAACCTCGAAGAGCTTTGATTGGTCGCTTGTTCTTTTAATCTTAAATCGTATTGCTTTGTTTGTATCGAAACATTCTTGCAAATACTCTAGAAGCTTCTCAATGTCGGGAAAATTCTTATCACTGACGTCTTTCGCATCAGCATTGTCTTTGAGGAATTTATCCAACTCTTTTTCATAATTTTCGGTGATCACTGAACCAGCTAGCATCACTTCTTTCTCATCGTTTGATACGTTCCAGCCTTTACGGATTCTGTCATGTATCCAATCTAAGCCACAGAAGATATAGTCTAGGAAATCTGGATCATCGATCGACATCTTTACAATCGGATAATTAGCTACATTTTTACGAGGTTTCTTCTGCACAAAAACTTCTGTGTGACCCAAGGTTCTTAAAGTTTCCACAACTTGAGCTTTGACATCATCTAGCACCATTGTTGGTACGCCAGTAGGTTGTGATGTCCATTTCTGGCCCTTGTTCTTAGGCATAAATTCGCCTGCATGTTTCAATGAATGAGAAACTTTGCCGTGGATCATTCCTCTTTTGTGACCATACAAGTATTTAGAAAATCCTTCCTCGTCCCAAGCATCTGGATCGCTCAGCATTTTCGATGATGGATCATACATGTAGAAGACGCCTGCACCGATATGCCAGTTGTTGTCTTCAGAAGACCAGAACTCTTCAGAATCAAGCACCCCTTCCAGAAGGTATTTCAAACTATACTTCATTTATGATCTCCTCTAACCTTTGTCGATGTTCAGCATCTATTATACTAGGCATTCCAACTCTTTGCAAAGCATTACGATACTTAATTATCTGTCTTGGAGACGGATTATGAGACAAGTTGTGAATAAGATCTGAAATTTTGACGATTGCAGCGAGATCATTGCTGAAAACTAGCTCTAAGTAGTCTTCATAGACCGGATGTGTGCGTTTGCTATGGGTCATAACACGTAGAGCATTCATAATCGATTGTTGCGCGTATGAGTCGTCTGGAATTGCATCCTTCACCATTCGGAACAATTGTCTACGTGTGAGACCAGATTGTGCGGGCCCATCTTCCATCACATCATGCAGCATTGCAAGTATCTGTGCTTCTATGTTATCTGGGTAGTATCTTTTCGTGATCGCCTGCACCGCAGTTGGATGCATGATGTAAGGTTGACCGTCTCTACGGAATTGATTTTGATGAGCGATGCCTGCGATACGAGATGCAGCATCCAATTCAGTCTGGCCTAGCTCTAATATTATCTTGCGCACTGTTTCTCGTAGTAGTTTCATTTCATCGTTCCAAGTATTTCCAGCAGTAAGCCGAACTCATATTATCCAGTCCTTACCGGTAATCAATGGCAAATTAAAATGGTCAGCTGCAGCTTTGTATCGATCGACAATTTTTTGTCTAATGCCGCTACAAACGACAATTCCAACAACATTCCAGTTGTCTAGAATACATTCCCCAACTCCCTTTTCTTTTACATCTTCTTCATCGAAGAGAATGCCGTCAACCAATTTAGATGTGGGAGTGATCCTCTTTGGCATGCCAGATGATTGGTGTTTCTTATGATCTGAAGGCAAGCCTTTGGACCTAGATTCAACGAATGCGTCCTCTGCGTGAGCAAACGTGACTCTGCCTTCAAGTAGAACACCAAATTGTAATGCATTCGTGCTTTCAGCATGAGGCAATTGATTTTCGTATATTCCGAATGTAGACATTTCGTCCTTATTATCAGACATGTCATACATTCGGAAGAACTTGAAGATACTCATGTCTTGCATGTCATACTCGTCCTCAATCCCCAACTGTAAGTCTGAACCCGCATCGCCATAATAACTCAATGAATGGAAATACTTCACTTTTCCTGATTGCCAAAATTCTCTATCACAGTGTTCATTCCAGTATCTTTTGACGTCTCGTTTTTGATCGAACAAAGTTTCTACTTGTTCCGGCTTCCTTTGTAGGATACGCTCTCGTTTCTTTGAGTTCTGTGTTGGACCTGCACCATCGTAAAGTGTTTTGTGAAGCATGTCCTTGTGTTTAGTAAACTCTAAGTGATCCCACTCATCGAACTCTTGTCGGTCTTCTTCTGTGTTGAACCACCATTCCTGAAAATCCTCAAATGCTTGGGATCTTTCTAAGATCAGTTTTCTGATAAGCTTTCGTAAGTCTCGTGACTCTTTAAGTTCTTCTCTTGATTTTGCTGACCATTGTTTCTTTGGCATCTTCTTTTCGATTTTGAATTTTAGAATAGACTTCCCATTGATGGTAGGTTGCCCGTATTTATCTGTGCCGATCGACTTCACTATCTTTCTTTTATTCTTAAAGCGGCCGGTAAGAATGACATCGCCGGGCTTTATATCCAAAGAGATTGCTTCTAGTAGTTTCTGTATCTTTTTCATCATAATCCTGCCGTGTCAAACATGTTTCGACCCCACCTACGAAGATCTGTGTAGAAGAGATCGCCGTTGGCTTCTAACTTGTTTATGAATTCGTTCCCAAACATGTACCATTCTTTCACTGTGGAAGATAACTCCTTGTTGTATGAATAAGACAAAGGATCATCTTCATACTGAATACCCCTATACATATCGATGCCTCCTTCATATTCTGCACTGTCTCCCGGCGAGCAATCGTCAGCAGTCTCTGGTGTTGCAGGATACATCTCGTGATCGTACATATTGTCTAATAACTTTTTCTCAACATCAGGTCGGGTATCTTTGTATCTCTGCATTACTCTTTGCGCGTCGGCAGACACTGAATCTCTATCGTTGATAATCCCGTCTGTTAATTCCATCACGCAGTCGTATAAAGTAGGGCCATATCCTTCAATTGCTGCAGATTTTTTGACCTCTAATGCTCCGTTGCAAGGATTTTTTGCTGATTTCACTTGGATCATTGCTAACACATTTTGTTCACCAAATTTCTCTTTATCGAATTCGGATCCATGCATGCAGTCTCGCCACGATGCATCACATAAGAGGTACAGCGTCGGTGACTTCGGGTGATTCAGAATCATTAAATTTTCTTCAAATCGGAGGCCTTCTCGTATGATTTTTCGTATCAGTCGTCTTAGATTTTTCATACTGGTTCTACCTTTAATATTTCTATGGGTGTCACGATCATCTCGTTCCAGAGATGTGTTCGATCAGGTTCGCAATCTTCGAGATCATAACATATATTTGTGTCTTCACCCGGATAGTCTAACCTGTACAAGTTCATTGCTCTTCTGCCCGAAGTAGTTGCGAATGATTTCACATCAGATCGAAAGGCTGCCCTTACATTACCTATCAAAGTGACGCACAAATTCGATTTAGGATCGAAATAATCTTTGTGTTGTGTAGTAAACGTTGATATATCAAATGCATTTCCTGTTTCGATTGATGCGATTAGATTCTGCAAGCCTTCTTCTGAAGTGAAGTGTTTCACTTCTTTTTGTATATCGAGAGAACCGTAGATACTGATTGTCCAGTTATCATCAAGTAATACGTATGGCTCGATGTCTCCACGAGAATAGAAATGAGCAAATTTGAGAACATCAATGTTGGGTACGTAAGATTCATACTGTCTTCGTATTGACCAAAATCGATGATTAACAAAGTCTTCTATGAAATTCATAGCATTTCTTTTAGTGAACTGGTCGTATCTATCTACCTCTATATCGATCATAGGGAAGAACGACTGTATCAACATGTCTAACTGTTGTGGGATTTCTTCTGAATCCCGAGTATCGACATTCACTGATTGATAAGCAAGGAACATATTGACAATCCTTTCCCAAGACCCTAAGGTATGAAAGGCGTGAGCCGGCTTGATATAGCCTCGCACTTCGTACTCTTCTAGAAGAATCTTCTGAATCAATCGTCTCAAGTTGCTCATAATATATTTCCATCTTTATCTACGAATTTTGTCCAACAGTCTGTGTCATAAACCGGTACGCCGAACTCTTTCGCAGCACGAGCCAATACCTCTTCATTGTCAGAAAATTCCCACTCAGGAATGATTATACCTTTTGCAGACCAATTGTCAACCAATGCTTCAGCAACCATGTGCCGATTGACACCACCCATGTAATCGATGTCGTTTTGGTTCAAGATATATGGTCCATGACCCCATTCTCTTTCGCCTTCACCCCATTCCCCTCGAGGATCCCTAGCATACATTGGCTGTTTGTTCCGGCCGGAGCTAGCTGCTGCATGATCAAGCTTTTTCTGCTCTTCTGGATCTTCACTAGTGAACTGCGATTGAAAGCCTGTCACTGCGTCATCTTGATCCCACACTGCTAAAGTGACTCGACCTTCTACCCAAAGGCCAAAGGCTCCATAATCAGTATACGGGGTGACATCGCCTTCATCGTGGATCCCACAAGATAACTCATCTCTATGTCTTCCTACCCACTTAAGTAAGGTTTCTGGTTTTCCCACCCAGTGGACTAATGCGAATTGTTCGAAGGTATATTGGTCTGCATATTGAGCAAACAAAGATTTTATCTTTCTTCCTTCGCTTTTGTGTAAATCCATGTGTCTTGAGACTGATTGACCTTTGAACATTTTATTAAGATCTGCATAAAAGCTTCTGTGTTCACCAGAATGATACTGTTCTAAGAGAATCGATCTGATCGTTTGTCTTAAGTTGTTCATTAAAATTCTCCAACATATATTTTATCTAATTCAAGAAGACCCCAGCCAGCAATCTCCTGTTCATGCCTCTTTGGTTCTAGCCCTTTGTAATCATACAGCTGTCGGAAATCTAAAAACCTTCCGGAATTTAGTCCACCTGTGCTAGCTACGAAGACAACGGGAATTTCACCATCAGGCACTTGTTCAGTTTCATCACCGGTGGAGAAAGTCACAGCTGTAGTCACATCTGATGTCCACGAGCTTAGGGGTTGGTCCGCTGATGGCCTCCAATCGTAATGTTCGTATTGACTATCTACTAGTCTTTTATATGTTCTTTCTGGTCGGACCGAGTTAGCTGGAAATTCATCTGTCGGATCATATCCGAAGATTCGTAGCTCTAATAATTCTTTGGGTACCAACATCCCTCTGTATAATTCTATTCCATCTGGCACCACTTTTAGCACGTCAGAATACTTTGGGTTTCTAGAATACTTAACAAATCTTTCACCGAAGTCATCTTCCATGTTGCTTGAATCGTTGTATTTTATATATTCCCAGAGTTCAGTCATGAATATATCTTCGGCTTCGGTGTTTGGTTCTTCTGCATGATGTGGATGGCCAACTGGAGCAAATGGTGCAAAAACTTTGTCACCTAGCTCTTCTAAAATTAATGTACGGATTACTCTTTTAAGTTCTTTCATTTTCAACTCCCTGTTTTCCCATCCCATTTTTTGCCTTTCCTGCGGTTATCAGTTCTGGACATGATCTGCCAATTTGTCTGATCATTTGACCCTCCAAGAGAAAGAGGTCTGATATGGTCTAATTCCATCCCATCTCCCTTACGAACGAGGCCCATCTTCTCAGCTTGCTTTCTTGCTTTATTACGGGCTGCACGTTCTTTTTTGCCTTTCTTAGATGCACCACCGTATTTTTGGTACTCACACTTATAGTCTCGTTTGCCGTTTGGCAGCAAAGGGCATTTTACTTTTCGTTTCTTACCTTTTTTTTTTGACTCATCAAGAAGTATTGATCGAACAATTTGCCTCACTTCTTCAACGAGATCTTGTAGGTCTTCTTTTTGTTTCTTTAGCTGATCTTTACTTGCTGTAGCTGTGCCCCAATTTTCCAAATTGGAAGCTAAACAATCGCTTGGATCGATTTCCATAGAGCCTGATGGAAGATCTCCTAGTGTTGTTTTTCCTTTATGCTTCAAAATACTTACATGATGTGTACCATCATCAACTATGAAGAGGGGTATACCTGCTTCATCAGCTACTGCACAAGCTTGCTTTATAGGGATTTTCGTATCGCCCGTCGAAGCTAAAACCGAGCCTGCTACACTAGGTGCACTTGTTTTTTCATGGCCCCATTGAGGTCTTTTTGCAGCGGGAGCTACGTAAGAAATTTCAGGGAGAGGAACTTCTGGATACTTCTTATGCATTGCATGTAGAACTGCAGAGCCTCTAGAGTATGCAATTAATTTCTTTGGTTTATACTTCAGGAGCCAATTTTTTGCATGTTCAATTTCTCCCGATTGGACAACCTCTTGAGGTGTATCGAATCCTTCTTCCTCTTGGGCTTCACCAAAATCGGGTCCACCGCGCTTACCCATTCTCATACCTGCAGGTTCCATACCCCAACCGTGAAAAGCATGAATGCCTCCTTCGATCTTTTCATCTTTGCCAATTGCTGTTGCAACCTTTTTCTCTAGCAAGATCTTTCTTATTGTTTTTCTAAGATGCCTTTCGGTCATATCAGCTCTCCATAAAATTATTAACGCCTTGTCGTATTGTTTCAATGTTTTCTTTATATTCTTCAAACGTTCCTTTGTTTGATACTAAGAAAAACCTATCTCCAAAATACTCTTCGTATATTGGGATGTTCCCGGGCATGTTTTGACCTTGCCTCCAGATGATGGTGCCGTCGATGGCTCGTTCACCTTTTGTTCCTCTCGCTGTGTTTCTCTGTTGGGATGTTTCCCAATCGATGTCTACGAAGATCATTGCACAGTCGTATCCCATCTCTTTATACTTGTCTGCTTTTCTTATCGTAGGGCCCGAGCTTGCGGCTGTACCATCGATAATAAAGTTAGATCCAAGTTCACAAATTTCTTTAACTTGCTTGCGAAAGTTGTCGATTGCTTTGCGAAACAGTGTTTGTTCTCTTGTGCTAAAATCTTGCAAATCTAGAAGTTCTTCAATCTCTGAATGGGACAACTCTGTTCCACTCGCGATTGCTGCTTTTTGTTTCTTTTCGAGGGCTTTCCTACGCTTCGCTGGTATTTCTAGGTTCATTGTTCCTAATTCTGGCATAAGCATCGGTTCGAAGAAGTTATCAATGTTGCAATTTGTGAATCTATCTTCGATGTTCAATTGTCTAAGCAATGTAGATTTACCACCTCCCGGGAGACCCGCAAGGAAAATCATCTTATACCCTGTGGTGTCTTTAGAAGCTGTAGCTTCTAAAATCAGTTGTCGTATGATTTTTCTTATACTTTCTGTTCGTCTTCTACCAATGTTGCCATGTTCGTCACCACCGTGCCAGAGTCCGTCTTTGAAGTATATTTCCCCAAAGCTTTCCATCTCTTCTAGCCAATACTTACACATTGCTGGCACCATAACGGGGTTGAAATCTATCCCCAACCATTGTTCGATCTCATCTTCTGTGACACCATCGTGTCTACTTACAAAAGAGAAGATCACCACACGTATGTCATTCGACCCTTTAATTAAATTCCAGTCTTTATTCTTAACACGAACATGACGATATGATTTTTTTCTCATAGACACCCTCTCTAATAAAATAAACGAGCCTTGCGATATTACTCATTGTAATTATCCCTTGACTCGTCCTTTTATACGGATTTTACGAATTATCCGATAAAGACTACATCTGCGGTTTTATCCCACCTTCTTTTTGGAAAATGTCTATCGATCACAGCACTACCAACATGTCGCTTCTTTCCTTCTGACACCCTTGCGTTGCACATCGCATTGAGACAGTTCTTTTGTTTCTTCGGATCTCTTCCTGCCCAGACTATATTTCTCAGGGTTTGCCCAGAGATATACATCAAATTTTGGGTAGCATCGTATGATCCGTGATCAATGAAAGCTTTGATAAATTTTGCAGATACGGGTGATCGCATTGCAACCGCCTGCATTCGTGCTTGTTCTAGTATTTTCAACATTCCTTGTAGCATAACAGCTCCTATATTACGAGACACATGTAATTATACGTTATCTAACGATTTTGTGTAGTTCATTATTCCTATATTTCGTACGAAGACGTCGAAAACCACAATAGGAATTAACATTCGTGCTTCCCATGTATTCGGACATAAAAATTCTTGGAGTCTGATGTGAACCTATCCAGTTGACATGAAACCATATAGACAGATTACCTCTCTGGTTTGGAAACTCCACGATGTTCACGAGCATGTTTTCAGGTTTAGATTTCCTTGTCAATGATGTTTGTGCCTCTATCGCAAGAGAAATGTCGACAGCTTCTTGATGCAAGTCAGTGATGGAATTATATCCCCAGTTCCTTGGATTAACATTTCCGTTGATTGATATATTTGGATTAGCCATTTTTTAGCTCCTTGGGAAGTCCTATCCCTTCATAGTTTAGATTGCCTTTGAGGCATTGTTCAGTTTCTATTCGTACAGCCCGATCAAATTGCGGGTGTTTTCGTTCTTTTGTGTCGCACGATGTACATATCATTTGTCGATTGAAATACGATGCAGTCGTCGTATGAGTCGGTTGTTTACAGCGTTCACAGCATCTCATTGTTTCTTTCCTTTGTGGTTGTCATTGCCAGCCATGAAGCCAACATGTTTGTGTTTAATGTTATTACAGTTGTTTGTCTTGCGACGGCCAAAACCACATGAATTAAAAGTTTGGACGTATGCATCGGCATCTTCTTGCGAGTCGAAAGCCACAATAGACAATGCAGCCATCTTGCCTGAGCCATCTATGACGCCACGATAGCGGACAGCTGTTTCTGTACCTAGTTCTTCTACGCAATCGGGACATTCGTTGATGTAGCCACCTACTCGCTTTTTTGTTTGTGATGTTGTGTCGAATTCGTCGCCACAATGTTTGCATTCTCTAATCATAGATCTCCAGAGGTTGTGAGTGAAAAGTTATATACATATATAATTTAACACATTTTCAGAACCTTTTGTACAGTGATGCAAAATTACTACCAAGTCCATTTATTAGTGTTCAACATCCATTTTTGTCGTCCTTCTGGATGATTCGTCACACACGAATTGCCAAATATAGTGGTCCTATCAAGATGTTCATACATTGACCCTGCAGGAATACGATTATAGATAAACTTCTTGTAATCACAAAGAGTATGTTCCACCCATTTTGGCTTCGCTCCTGTCGCCTCTTGAATCAACTCACACAATGCATCATGTCTGTCCATTGTCTTTACGCCTTTCTTCTTTGCAGCGAGCAGATCGAGAGTGTATCTAGCTGCGGTACCATAATACACTTTCGAATCTTCATCGACTACATCGTAATAGTCTGAAAGATCTGCCACGAATAAGGAATACTGAAAGCCAAATCGATTAAACTTGTGGGCTGCATTGAATCCATTCATCCAATCCACAATCTTTCGAATTGGTGAACGAAGATTGTTCTTTTCGCAGTATTGCAACCTCAACTCAAGCTGTTTTAAGATAATCGGTGCAACTTCACAAAGATACATCTTCCCAGGCGCCGTATACGTATTATTAGACTTAATAAGATCTGCTCTTGTGAGCTTCGGGAAGCCCGGTATCTGGCATCCTTTCGAGGTATACATCGGCTGTTCGTAGTTTCTTACGGCTTCAACCATTTGATCGATTGTGTCGCACTTCCAGAACTCTCTAACGACAATTGAGTTCCGATAACCATGATCTTCTACATACGATGCAGCCGAACCTGTGATTCGATGAACAAGGAAAGCATACATGTACTCTAATCGAGTCCATACGTTTCGTTTGGCACTGAACTCTGCCAACACACTATAGTAAGTGTCGCCATTCTTGCGAATGGCTTGTCCTACTTTAGATGTCTTCGATCCATTCCATACGTCTTGAACGACATTGTTAATATCAGCAAACTGCCGATTGACCACATCATAGATATACACCTGTGTCATCAGGTCATCATCGACACCTACGTCAGTGTAGGCAGCATTGCCCAGAACACACTGGTCCTGAAGAATTTCTGCTTTTCGATAATATGCGACGAAATCGTCAAAGTACGGTGTGAGGGTGAGGCCAAGTTTGTTAGTCATACTGCACTCCAGAGGTAGAAAGAAGGGGAAATATGTACAGAGTGTGGTTTTTCCATAACTCTGAATCTAAGCATCCCGGGCTTGAACGTGATTGGATTATCCCACTCTTTGAAAGTACCAGACACATCAGATGGTTCAACAGAAAATTCGGTACAATGTTGATACTCTGAAGGCCACTCGACAATGTCGAAGCCTCCGTAGCTCTCTTGCAGTGTTCGAATCTCTGTGTTGAAAGCATCCCGAACTGCCATCCTATCCATAGCAGATCCATAATAAGGTTGGCCTTTGTAGAAGCCTGTCTTGGGCAATCTTCTTGCCTCATGTTCTACGGGCAACAATTCGACGATTTCTAATTTAGAGATTTCATACAGATTCCTCATTCGAAGGGCTTCTGCAACATAACGATTTGCTAAGTGTCTTGCTTCGTGTATCGCTTGTGAAACATCTGGAAATAACCTGAGCAAATGGTGACGAAGGTCGATGTTGCCCATGTACAGCCGTAGATGGTGGAGATCTTCCATCTCCATTGGTTCTATGAAAGAGTCGAAACCTTTATTGAGTGCACCATTCAGGGTCAAACCATCATTTCGAGAGCATTTGGAACCTTCTAGCCAAGCAGAGATCGTATGACTATCCCCGAATGTAAGCTTGTTCGAGCTGTAGTCTTTTTGAAAGTATGATGGAGTTCCCGGCATTGTCGCTCGTTTGATCTTCTCAACATCATCTGGGAAGAGCTGGCCAAATGTATCATCTGCTCTGCCTTTCTCGACTTGTGCATCATAGTTTTTCTTACGAGAATAGAGTCTTTCGCCCCAGTCTACAGATTTTACATTATCTATGATGTGATCGATCAGGACGATCTTACCACCATCATCGACATAGTCAGCGATTCGTTTCATACGAAGGTACAAGCCATTCCACATTCGACCTGACAAGGCCATATTAAATGATTTCTGCTTACCATCAAACTCCATCCCGGGCTCGAGATAAAGGGTTGTACAATCATTGGGAATGTCGTTGTTATGAATCAACGGTGCATTCAATTGTTTTGAATTCAATAACGCCCAACCTGCTCGATGTGATGGTTGACTCCCGTCCTTCTTTGGAGATGCGTGTGGTAGATAAGGACTCATGATATATTTGGCCATGTATTCTCCTTGTGTAGTAATACATAGCTAATTATACTGAGAGATTTCGTATTGTGCAGAATTATACGAAATTATTCTTCTTCTTTAGCTTTATTTAATAGGAACTCTTTTCGTTGTCCTACCTGCCCTGGAAGAGAATAGCCGTGTACGTTCGGATTGTCCATTTGTGTTGCTACGTCTTTCAAATCGATAGTTGTAGCTCCATCCATGAAAAACTTTACATCGTATCTTCCAGCTCCTTTGGGCACTAACCAAAAGCAATTAAACTTCTTTGGATCGACTTCTTCAGGATATTTCTCCGGAGGGATCTGAGTTGCTGGCTTAAACGTCATGTCCTCTGATTTACCACCGGTGAAATTCCAACTAGCACCTGCATAGAAATACTCGTCTCCTTGGGTGTCTAGATAATCTTTCATAACTTTATCAAACGTTGTTGTCTTTGGTATGGTGAAATAGCCCCAATCCACTGGGTCTGGATTTTCCAATCTGATGTTGTATTTCGGAGGACACATTATGCTTTTCTTTCTGGCAGGATCTAAATAACGAAGCACAGCAACATCTACAGTTTCTTCTTCTCCATCTTCATTTGTGGATACTTCTTGGCTTTTGTGTAATATTACACCAGCAAGGGCTGAATCTTGATCGTTGTCTAAAGCCCGATGAAATCGTTCTCTTGGATCAGTTTGGTCGATTAAGTCTTGTATTCCTTCATCGTATGTATATACAGCATTTTGTGTAGAGAATCCTTCCAAGCCAATGAATTTACCTTCCCAGCTTGATCCCGACCCTGTCGTGACCGGCAATGTTTCGAATAATTCCCAAAAATCGCCCTCTTGCGCTTCGATTTGTGACATGATTGTTCTGTAGTTTGCTACCATAGTCTTATTATCGAAAGTGGTCTGTGGTGTTCGTGCTTTTCGGCTGAAGTGTATCTTTGCAGAAGGTTTCGCCCTTACAAACTTGCCACCGAGACCAGCGATCATATCTTGGAAAGGACCGGAAAATTCGATCCACGGTGTCTTTCCTGTTGAGCCACTAAGAGTGGGTATCTTTATCGGTTTTCCATCCTTACCCAATTCTCCTTTCGACTGCTTTTCTATGGCATCGGTTATCTTCTTCAGCCACCCCTTTTTCTCTTTCTTCAGCATCTTTCCTTTTTCTAGGTGCTTGATCTCATATCTCTGAATGTCTTCACCTACGTGAAGAACTATGTCGTTTCCACCTTTTCCCTTTACAACTTGGGCCCAAGCATCGATTTTTTTATCTTGTAGTTGATTAACAAGCTGTTGTGCGAACCTCCATTGAGCTTCACCTCCAGCTCCTAGTCTCTCGTTGAAATCTTTAATAGCCATCCCTTGTGGTGCTGCCATCTCATTTAGAGCTCGAACAATGCTATACTTTCTACGTAAACGACTTCTCATTTAATTCTCCTTTACTGGCCATATACAAAACGATTCTATTACTAGTAGCTTCCCTTCAACGAGAACAAGCCATTTGTCAGAACCGAGCCCAAAATCAGGGCATGTGCATTCTATAATTATACCGCACTTCTGTGATTGTTCAAGGCAATTAGATCTTATTTTTACTAGTTGTCCCGGGAAAACAATCCAACTGTCGTATAGACTCGGGGCTGACTCGCCGTATGTGATTGACATGTATCTTCTCGAAGTGATCATTGTAATAGAACCACACGCAATCATGTGCTTCCATTGAAGTAATTATACCAATTTTCCAGAAATCTGGATCACCAATTTTAGAATACAATCCTAATGCCTGCCTCGGCACCCAAATTAAATCACCTATTTTCCAACAAGGTTGTTTCATCTCGTAAATGTCTATTGTAGTAGTGAAAACGTAGAACGTCACAAGGATCTACAGGATATACCACAGAGTCAACAAGAACTTCATAAGAAACCATCACAGAATTATCTGTGAGGAACACGACGAATTCATTTACAATGATCCCCCATGTAGGTTTGGCCACTTGTCCTTTGACCCAAACCAACTCTCCTATTTCCATTACGTGTCTCCAATGACAGTGAGTCCCTCCCCGTAAGCCTTAACTTCTCTTCCTCTAACATAAACGAGATAACAAATGTCATCGATTGAATCTGATGACCAACTGATCCAAGCTTTGAGAACTAGGCCGACTGCGTCTCCTTGGTTTCCTACTCGAACTAAAGTGCCTTCTCTTAGTTTTTTCTTTACAGTTTCACGTGCCATCACAATAATTAAGTATGTCTGTTTTGTTTGTTGGAGAACGATTTATGTCCCGAAGGTTAGACATATTGCTAGAAAGAGCTCGACGAGTCCTCGAAGAACGTGTAAGTGAAGAACCAAGCAATGAAATATTTGTATTTGATTTTGACAAAACTTTACACAAGGATTACAAAGCCCTACAGTGTGCTGAAATTATGAAGCAACACCAAGAGGCTGGATTCCCTTGTTATATCGTGACTGCACGAGATCCTAACAAAGGTCAAGAGAAACACATCAAGGATGTATGCAAGCGCTGGGGCGTGAAGATCAACCAAAAAGACATTTTCTGCCTTGGGCATGACAACCCGAAGGGTCCAGTGGTTAGAGATCTGATCATGAAGCATCAAGCAGAAAAATGCACTTTTTGGGATGACAAAGAAGAAAACTGTGAAAGTGTATACGATAGTTGCTACGATGCATGCGATGATCTTCACATCTTCTTTCTAAGTGCGGCTGTACCCGGTGACATACGCAAAGAAATAAAGAGTGATGCCAATAATGAAAGAAGCGAAACAATGACTACACTTAAAGAGCGTAGGTTGTTTCGCAACTGGCGAAGACTTTCTGGGATCTAATCGATCCGCATTACTTCTTCTGTAAGGTGCTCTGACACAGTGCCGTCGTCCCATTGGATAACAACATTGTTCGACCAATTTGCTTGTGGTATCGTAGACCACTGATTTCTACGGTTGTTCTTCCGTTTGTTGAAACCAACGACGATGCCTTCCTTACCCATGTTGTTGAACAATGATACTCTATTTCCCATCTTGATCATAATAATCCTCTATAATTCCGTTGATAAAGTTATGGCCGCAATAAAATGCAAACAAAAAGCATACACCTGCAACGAGGTAGTCGTTATTGTTCCATGCTATAGAAGCAAAACATGAATTGACAAATGTGCAAAACAAACTCATCCACTTACTACTTAAAAATTTCACCATAACCGATCTCCTTCTAGGCCAATGACCTCTAGACCATTATACACGGCTATTTGCAAAAGTGCATCTTCGTCATAGATTTTGCACCCATCAATTAAGAGACGCAACTCATTGATCATATCTCCATCACAGTAAGGCTTGTATACGTCGCAGATGTTATCCGAGCCAAGGGCCACAGTTAACCCACGTTCAAGCAATTCATCGACTGGTGTGAGGGCGTTGTGAGACGGCACAAGATCCTCTCTTCTCGGGTGATCGATCCAAGCTGAAGGGCATGTAATGAAGGATAAATTTGCATCGACGCAAATCTTATATACTTCCTCTCGATATGCTTTTGGATGTGCTGCCAACGATATAGAGTGCACAGCAGTCACCATCCCCTCAAGGCCGTGTTCGATTGTCTTCCTCGCAAGTAATTCTGTTTCCTTTTCGCTTGGATGATTCAGTTGGTCGACATGCACGTGTACTCTCTTGCCTGTGTCCTTCGCCCACAGCATCAGCTGGTCAATATGCTCAGCTTCTCTTCCTTTGTCTTTTGCAGGAAGACCTCCAAAGATCTGAAAGTCATCCATTGCTCCTTCGATTAACTGGCGTGGTTTTTTCTCCAGTACTCCTTTCAAAGTCTGGCATGCAATCACTAGTGCAAAATCTGCTTCGAAATGTTCTTGAGCTATTTTTGCAGCAGTTATTGCGTTGTACTCGCAGACTGGGTCTATGTCTACGAATGTACAGGCGGCTGTCGTATTAAGAAATGTCTGTGTTTCTACTGCAGTTTTAATGTTTTCGAAGTAATCACCTACTTTCGCATTCCTTTTGAAATTGTCGACGTATTCCCATTTTTCGAAGAGATGATCACCTGTTCTTTTCATCATCTTCGGCTTTATAGTGTATGCTCTATCGAAATGAGCATGTGCATTTACGAATCCACCGTGGACTCCTATTCTTCTCACAAGTTCATTCAACGGATTGTATATTTCCATCAAAATTCTCCTTCGTGGAGGTCATCATTAAAGCGATGCCACGCACTCCAAAGGATTAAACTTATAGCAACTACACCGCTAGAGAAATACCAGAAATATTCTGGCAAAGCGGGGATACTAAAAATGGACGTTAGCAGATAACCTACCAACATCCCCACGATAAACTTCTTCATATTCACTCCGTACTTTAATAATATATGCTAATCTTTCCTTTTGTTCACGTCGAGAACGAGAAGATTCTCAACAGAAACCCATTTATTTTCATCACTGACTGTTATTAACGCATCAGGCGAAGCTTCAAATGCGCCACGAAGTTCCCAAACATGGCTTACAGACTGTTCGATTGTCCCAGAATACGAATGGTAATAATACATAACTAGATCTCCGACTCTTGGATCTCTTTTACGAGTGTACACATCAGGTATATCAATCGGAATATATCGACACATTTTCTTTGGTACGAAATACCCCTTCTTGGTGCCCCAGTCAGTTTTTTTGGGCATGACTAAGAGATCGTCTAGGCCTTCTTCTACGATTTGAGCGATGCGAAAAGAGACACCTTTCAGGTTTTCTTTCCCGAAGGTACCACTTATCACAACTACCCAATCTCCTTTGTTCCACATAGAATTAACTATGTGAAATTGATTAGTTAATAACCGACCATGTCGAATGTGATCTTAAGAGGCTCAGCATTTCGAACAGCTCCAAAGAAAGCACTGTAAGGCTCGATGCCGAAATCACTGTGGGTGAAATCAATCACACTGGACATATAGAAGGCATTTGTTTGTGCTGTGAAATCAATGTCGACATCCCAAGATCGTACTTCATTGACGATGCTCATATCACCTGAAACCCTCAAGGTATTTTCGTCCAACAGCTGACAGCCGGTGCTTTCAAAACTTATGGATGGAAATTGTTGTGCATTTAATTGGTTATCAGCCAACATGTGTTCTCTGATTTGGTCTCTATCTCCTTGAGAAATAGTATCGCCATATCCGACCAATTCCCTCATTGCATCTTCATCGACTTGGAGGTCTTGCACAGGTAATGAAAACTCCATTGCACATTCATTGATGTCAGAGAGGTTATATGTCACAAATCCCGACCAGTTCGTTGCTCTCATTACATGGTCATGAGCGAATCCAGAAGCTGCTGCATCCGGATCTTTATATACTTGCACGTATAGCAAACTGTCTACATCATCAAAGTTATATTCTACCGTGATTGACTCATCTTGTGAGTCTTGCGAGTCTTCTACACCTGTGTCATCTTCTATCGTGTCACTCGGTGTTGGAATGTCTGTGACATCCTCGATTGTTTCTGTTTGTTCAGTAGCTGGTTCATTACAAGCCAACAATAAACTCAAAAGGTATATATTTTTCATCACCAATTAACTCCAGTTGTCACAGCGAATCGATAGTAGTCATTGACATCTGGGATGAAAACGACATGCACAGGGACACTAAATACTCCTGCCTGCTGGGTCCATCCAATGGCTGATACCAAGTGTACGAAGTGATCTTCTCCAGAAGGATCAACGATACCAGCATTGACTCCTACGCCAATTTGCAATGCATTGTTAATTTCAAATCCAACGAGAGCATTCACTGTGGGGATAATAACACTTTGTTCTAATCCACTGACTACTACGTTTTGAATGAAAAGAAGATCTAACCATTCCCCACCGGACATCGTCTCTTGTAGTTCAAAACCCATGGCGAACATGTGTGGGCTTTCCAGTCTTTCAGTAGTCTCTGCTTTATTTGCATAAGAATACCCGAATCTCAATCCTTTTCTGTACGTCCATTCTCCACCTACAGCTGCTGGTTCTTCTGCTAATGCTGGTGTCGATAGCATAAGCCCTAACGTGCATGCTAAAATTTTCTTAATCATATTATTCTCCTTCTTGTTTATCCCATTCTTTCTGCAGTCTTCTTATCGCTTTGATTGATACCCAAGCCAAGAAGTAAAAAAGGGCCATGATGGTCACGAAGACCATCACAGACCCCACGATAGCCGCAATCATCGCGAAGATTAGTTCACCCATCTTTCACTTCAGTTTCTTGAGCTCGTTCGTCTTGTAGATTATTGTCACGCCGGCGTCGTTCTAACTGTATTTGAATTTCTGAGTGCCACCAACTGGTGTTTCCTTCTTCGATAAGTGCGTCGTTTGCCATCGTTTACTCCTCACCACCCTCGGATGATTCTTCGGATTCTTCCTCTGCTGTATCTTCAGCTTCAGTTTCTTCTTCAGTTTCTTCGGCTACATCAGCTTCGACGGCAGTGTCTTCAGCTTCTTTGTCTCCACAGGCTACGAGGAAGCCTGCTAGCAATACATTAATCATTAGTCGCATTGTTTTCTCCTGCGGTTGTTGTTGTTGAATCATTAGTCTCTGTTTTGTTTTCCGCGGTGGTGGTTTCGACTGTGCCATTCTCATTCTTGGCAGGTGTTTCCTTTACGTCGGTAGCATTCCCGGGAACAGTAGTTTCTACTTGTTCAGTTGTTGCGTTGTCTGTTGTGTTTGTCGTTTCTGCTTTGTTGCTTTCGCAAGCGAGAAACATTAACAGTAATGTGATCATAACGTCTCCTTTGTTTCTGTTTTGATCGGGTTATATATTAACCAGCCATACTATACGGCTAATTCAGTGAGTTGTTCAATTGGTTTTATGCCTACTAATCGTTTTGTTTCTTGTTTGTTTTCGAATCGGATGATTGTGGGGACTGATCGTATTCCCAAGGCTTGCGCAAGTTGCGGAGCAGAATCGATGTCAATCTTGTAGATAGGAACATTAAACTTATCCTCGTTTTGTTCGATGGTTTTTGTAAGTGTCTTGCAAGGACCACACCAAGCAGCACTGAATTGTACCACGATTGTGTCGTTAATTAGTTCCTTGAATTCATTTTCGGTTATCGTATTCATCGTAATCCCTCCGGTAGGTATGATGCGAACACTGACTTGTTATCGACCCAGTGATACATCTCACCGTCATTGATGCGCGGCTTGTTATAGCATACAGACTCGTATGGAAAACCGTGATAGTCGAGCCATTGTTCTGTTGCTTCAGCATGCTCAGATGTTCTAGAAGTGAAGAACGTCACACGGTCGCCTCTGTCATAAAACTCTTGCACTTTTTCTTTAGCTCCGGGCAGAACATTTGCTGTTCGAAACCGATGAGCTTCTTCATTTGGAATGTCTTCACAGATGGTACCGTCGATGTCTATGAGCCAGATTGTTGATTTTTTCATTTAATCACTCCTTCAAGTTGATCTACGATATGATCGAACTCTGTTATGTCATCTCCCACATCTGTTCTTATCTTCGCCACGCGGATTGCTCGTCGAAGTAGTTTCGGAGTGATGTTATGTTTTTCTTTCAATTCTGTTATCAAAGATTTTCTCTCCTCCCTTAATTCTTCTATAGCGCTTTCGATCGATGTGTATCTTTCTACGAATGTTTCTAGTTCATTTCCTGTTTTCATTGTGACCTCTTTATTTCATTTTGGTTTAGATAACACCAGCAGGAACCAGCGTTTCCTTTGGTGATGTATTCAGATTGCTGTGGAAAGCAAAGTGTTTCGCATGCAATGGCATCATTGTGATTATTGACTTCTTCTTGTTTGGCTGTTGCATTCGCCCAGACCCATACAGCAAGAAAGGTGAATAGACACAACATTGGCAATTCCTTTTTCAGCCAAGTCCAAAAGTTTTTCAAATGTTCCATATTTTTCTCCGGAGTAAAATGGTACACCCATCAGGATTCGAACCTGAGACCCTCTGCTTAGAAGGCAGATGCTCTATCCAGCTGAGCTATGGGTGCAAGAATGGTTCGTGCCACGTGTGGCACGAACCGAAAAGGTTAAATGCTTAGATTTCTCCAATCAGCTATATCGATATGGCCGTTAGAGATACAATAGTCAACATACTCATTGTGTTCATCATCTGAACCTTTCAGATACACATCTCCATTCTTCTTACCGAAAGGAACTTGTTCATAAGCTTCGAAATACTCATTAAGTCTACGAACTTCATTCTCGATTAGAATCTTTGGTGCATTCTTTGTGACCAATGTTATTAATCGTTCACATCGATTGATGAATTTGTTGTGATTGTGTTGTTTTTTAGTCATTTAGACCTCCCGTAGGATTAAGGGTTAATAGACATTTATGTCTCCAATTTGTCCAAACCCTCAAAGAAGAAAGCGAGTGAAGAGATTCGAACTCTCGGCCTTCTGGATGGCAACCAGATGCTCTACCAACTGAGCTACACTCGCATTGATAATGATGTTTTAATTGTCCTATATTTACTTTCGTATTATAGATTTGGGAGTCTGCACCGGCGTTTAAGCCACATCGACATGTCATTATCACGACTCCACTTCTTATATAGTTGCATGCTAAATAAATATACCACGCAGGTCCTATAACCCTTTACGACTTAGTGTTTACTCTTTTGACGTCAGTCGCAAACATCAAAGATCATCTTTTGTCAAAAGATGCATGATCAGCTGGAAGTACAAAGTAAAGACCAAGAGCAGCGAATGCAGGTCGGCTATGAGGGATTTCCACTCCTCCTACAGTGTTGCTTCCCGGAAAGATTGTCACTAACGAAAGTGCTTTTCTTCCATCAGAAAGATCTCCGATGCCAGCAGTGATCACAGAAAGTAGACTAGTCGACTCTCTTTCGCCAGGTGCGATCTTTACTTTTTCTATTCCTTGATACCCTTGCATAGAATAATCTTTCATTTGCGCAACTTCCGCTGGATCCGCTTTTGCTACGCCCATGTATCCGCAAGTAGACCCTGTATCTCGCTCGAGCCATTTGACCATTCCTCGAGAGTCGATTTCATCTTCAGGGGTTGAAACTAGCTTTTTGATTTCACCCATGAGATCGAAATTATCCACAAGTAAAGACCCGGGTGCGTATTTGTCTGCGTGTCTCTGAAGGATATGTTTAACTCCTTCACTGCTGCAGTACAACACGTATTTATCGGTCTCTATCGTATTTGATGCATCAGCTTGACCTGATACGTATTGATTTGAATCAATCATTGGTTGCATTTCGTCATAAATTGTCATATTATTATCCTATTATTTATTTGTGTTGTTATTGTTGTGTTAATTAAAAAAGTCCCGCCCACCTGTGCTGCACACCTGACCTCCGATCTGTCGCTTAGACCGCCGGCTAGTCGCTCACGATTATCGTAAGGAGGTGCACCACTTACCCACTGAATCATATCGACCAGTCCTCGGTTGGGTCTTCTGTAGGTGCTGCAAGATGTGCAACAACGTGTCTCTCAGATCCCATGATGGATGGTTGGAATTCTAGAGCTTTGCTTTGAAGAAATCCGATGATGTTCAGCAATGCATATCCCATATCCGACCTACTGATCAACGCTGTATAGTCATCCTCATCGAAGGCCCTGAAGGACATTCTACTTCCGTTGTACATGATGTACATCACGGGAACATCGTGCTTGTTGTGTACGATAATTCCATCTTCGTCACCTTCAGTCCAGAAGTGTCTTTCTGTTGAGTTCATGTGGTCGACAAGCTCTGTCATGAAGACGTCTGGCTTGCTTTCCACATCGATGCCTGTCACAAGACAAGCAATCAAGTAAGATTTTACTTTATCATCAATTATTGGTTCTGTCATAATACCCTCCGTAATGATACTATACTTTAATTAGTTTGATTTTACAATTAATTGCATTTGAGCAATTGATCTATTTGAGTCCCCAGTTGCGTGACGTATAGCAATTCCTCCTCCAGCTGTCCACTGATCACAATATTTCTTTCGATCGTCTATTAAGATACACGTATCATTCGGAAATTGAGCTACTGTTCCAGCTTTGTCCTCTGTCACAAAGACATTCTCTGCGTAGATGTCGGTGTTGCTAGCAACCCAAGCTCTTTTGCCAGACTCGCATCCACCACCAAGACCACCAACAGGTGCGGTACAGACGTAAACATTCTCAGAGCCAACTAAGTCGATGGCAGCATCGATCATCGTGTGAAAGTTTGGGACTGCCGGCAACGAGGACCAATATGGGTGCCCACCTTTGCCCACTACAGAGAAGACTGCAGAACCTACTCGTTTTTCCCATTTGGTACGAGGTAGTTTTGCATCCTTCTTCTGCATCCCTGCATCTATCGAGGCCACTGTTATTTCTTCTTTGTCGGGTCCATCATAGCTTATGAGCCTTCGGATCGCTTTTGAAGAGGTGTCACCTGCCATAAGTAATGCATTCACAGCTTCTACTGCGCCGGCACCGAAGTCCACTAAAACTCCGTCCATATCAAAAAATATTTTTATACTCATCGGACCACCACGTTGCTATCGCCTGCTTGAGGGTATGCAATCGATGCACCACCATTGCCTTCGAGGTTTGTGAGAGATATATGGAACACACGATCTCGTTCTTCCGGCGTGAGAATCGCATCCAAGTCAGCCGGATTAAGTCCTGCAGCTTCTAGAATAGCATCTCGTAATTCCAAGCAAGCAGTGGAGTTTTCGATCACTACGTATGAAGACCTACGATCCTTGATAAGATCGAATCCCATCTTAACGTCACCGAGCTGGAGGTCTGGAGTGGGAATACTCATTTGGCCACCTGACTTGAACAAAGCTTTGAGTGCCTTATCTCCACGAATGCCTTCGTTATTCGTAAGCTTTTTTGGAAACGATTGATGAAGCAACGTGATGTGCAACTTTGGATTTGGTTGTTGATCACTGTATTGTTCGAGTACAGCCTCCTGCAAGGTGAGAAGTTCTGTCTCATCAGCTGGTGAAACTTGGATGATACCTGTGAATTTTGATTGTAATAATGTTTGCATTATTTGCTCCTTTTGAAGTCTTTATAGGTTTGAATAGATGTGGCGACGATCACGCTGAATGCACAACACATCCATAAGTCACCGAGAGTTTGTAAAATTATTTGGTGTTCAGGTGTCACTGATGACCTCCCATGATCGATAGAAGTTTCTTCGTGCTGATCGAAACTCTTGACCTTGATTCTCGCCTGAAAGCCAAACGGCTTTGACGAAAGGGACAATCGCAACTGATTCAACACATTCGGGATCTATGTCTCGTTTGTCGTAAAGTGATATGATTTGGCACAGGACCTCTTGTTTGGTCACTGCACATGTCCTTATGCATAAAGCTCCTACTTTGATCATCGGGACACCACCTGTTCGCCATCGACGAAGATTGTCCACCCGGGTTGACACTTATTGTAAGCCCATGCATGTGCGTCATCGATAGAGTCGAACTTCATTGTCTTTTCCACTACTCGACCGTCTTCATATTTGATTGCTACGTCCCAATCGAACATGCCTTGTTTTCCGAGATTGTTGAGCCATTTCTGTCTCTCAGTTAATTTCCCGTCCTTTCTTCTAACAACCGTGCGGGATGGTCGTGTGTACCCTGAGGTACGAATAATACGTCTAGCCATATTTTTTCTCCTAAATGTGTGTGTGTGAAAGATTAGCATTATGTATATAATTTAACTGGTTTTCTCGATGGTTTGTACAAGCATGCTAGAAATATTAGCTCATATCCCAAGTTTCTCTGATATGGAGGCCTACAGGAAACCTCGGTATACCATCATTGGACAATTCTTGATACTTGACGGTAAGAAGTTTGCCGATGTAAGTATCTCCTTTCTTGTACATCTCCTTTCTTTCCTCGTGTGTGCCAGTTGGACGAACACTAAATTCTTGTCCATCCTTTGTTTCACATACGAAAATCAAACATTCTTTTTCGATAGATGTCCCATGCGTGAACCCAATGATCTTATATTCTTCATCTAAGAACCTCTTGACTTTAAGGAGGTCTTTGGACCTATAGCCAAATAAGTATTTAGAAGCTTTATTGCGAGCCATTGATCCTTCGAAACCTCTCTCGATATATCTATCTTCAAACATCATTAGGTTTTCTTCTGATGTGACAATTGGTGTTTCTACAGGTACAAGACAACCATCCACAATGCTGGCCAACTTCTGCTGCTTCGCAAAGGTGAACCTCTCGTGGAATGGTTCGTCTCGATTTTTCATGTTAGGGAAGTCATAGATCCAGTATTGGATGCCTGTCGTGTTTTCATTTGTCTTCTTAATAGCGGAGATGATCTTTTGGAAGTCCCAACCGTAAGTGTACAGTTCGCCATCGGCACAATCGCCATCATTGAGGACTTCTAACAAAGCTTTGTTGATGTGAGGCACCAGATCTAACACTTTGCCTTTACGAGAGTAAAGAGTCACGACATCACCGCGTCTCCGTGCGAGACAACGGATGCCATCTAGCTTGGGTTGTGTGAAACACGGGTACACTAGTTTCTTCTTATGTTTTTCGTATGATTGCGCTAGCATCGGCTTGAGAAGGTCATTAAACTTAGCACGAGAACCTTCGATGGTGTAGTCATAACCGGAGTCTAGTTTCTTGTTGCGTTTGGATTCAGCATTGAAGATGGCTTGACCAACAGCGGTAGTAGCGTTCACTTTCCCGAGGTTCTTACCAGACTCTATTGTCTCTTCTGTGACATGCTTCTTACCATCTATAAGGCCTCTCTCGATGTTGATGGTCCCTGTATCGTTTTCGTTATGTACAACGTATATACGCCAGACGTAAGTTGCGTTTGTTTTCGTAATTCCGTATAGTGTTTCGTCAAAGACAATGCTCATATTTTTCTCCCAGAAGTGTGTGTTATGCTAATAATATAATACGGTGCAAAGCTTGATTGTACAAGCATGCTTATGTAATTTTTGCCCACCCATACCCGCTGTATTCTACAGCACTCTAATCTATTTAATGGTGGAGATAAGGGGATTTGAACCCCTGACCCCTTGCGTGCAAAGCAAGTGCTCTCCCAACTGAGCTATATCCCCAATGTGCGACTGGAGGGACTTGAACCCTCACGCCTCGAGGGCACCAGATTTTAAGTCTGGTGTGTCTACCAATTCCACCACAGTCGCTCGCTTTATTCTTCCCAGCCTATCATCTTAGATTTGTCGACAGATTTTGGATCCCATTTTGGTATTGGAAAATTTGGTATACCCAACTCTTCATGTCTCTCTAGTATCATCGTTCTCACCTCTTTCCACTGTTGTTTCTGTTGGAATGGGTCATAGAAGTATTTGACCCAATACTGACACGATTGAACCGAATGGTTGCCAGTTGTTTTGATTTTTGACACCCAAGCTTTGACTGAATCATAGTCGTCTCCTTCGAGATCATAAGGAGGCAATCCTGCCGGTGTCGTGATATAACTGACAACATTTCTAAGCTGTCTTGCCATAGCTTCGTCTTCGGCTCTTCGTTTTGCTTTTTCTTCGTCAGATAGAATAATCTTCTTAGTTTTGCGTGTTGGTTTTGCACCTGTTCGTGTGACTTTTCTGCGTACACCCATAATGTAAACTCCGTGTGTGATAGGTTCAATAGTATCATACACGGAACAAGAGTATATTTACAAAAATTTCTTATTTTTTGCCTAAGAGTCTCGCGGTGATTGAATACTTTCTTTTTCTGCGTTCAAAATTCAAATCGCCTGATAGATTGCCTTGAGGATCCATTTGCAACGGACGATTCGGATTCACACTCTGAGGAGTTCGAGAAGTATTTATAGCATCTGAAGCTGAAATTGAAGCTTGATCTTTTCCGGTGGGATTAAATTTCGTAAGCACAGAGTAAAATTCCATGCCACCATCGAACTCAATGCCGCCTGATGGTACTTTAGTAATTCTCGATTGTGCTTCCATTCTAAAACCGCCACTGTCAGCTGTGAACCGACAGGAAAGATCTACATTCTTTCCGGGAAATACAAACAGAGGAAATCCTGCAGCTTGTCCAATGGTGTTCAACGCAAAGATCGTTCCTTTGACTTGGCTGTGATCATCGCCAAAGATGATTGCGTCTTTCACTTTGCCCATATAATCTTTCCATCTCTGGGTAGGCACAGTTGTTTTGGTGCCGGCGCCCATAGGTGCACCTACAAAGCCATCTTCATTTACTTGTCCATTTTTAAGGGCATAAAACGCAATTTGTTTCCCTACCGGTTCTGTCAGCCACGGGTATCCAGCATCCCAAATATTTGCAGCATCTTCTTCAGAGATACCCAAACCCTCGTAATTCAAACCAGTCATAGAATAAGCTTCGCCTAACTGTTTGTAAATATCGCTTTTAAGATTAATTGTCGATAAGTTTCCAACGAAGGGATTGAGAAAGTTGGTGGTATGATAGGACGAACCAGACATTCCAAGTTCTGTACCAAAGTGTTTGCCCACAATCAGGTGTCCTTCTTCTGACATCCTTTTATTACACCACGCTAGAAATGACTTTAAGAAAGCACTACAATCATTATTAACTTGGCCTAATACAAAGTCAATGTCTGTTTTCTCCGCACGAGTCGTATCCTTATGATGAGTCCATAAAACCTGATTGCCATCGAATTCAAGGGTCTTCACTTGTCTTTTCTTGAACTGGCCAAATTGTGATGGCAATTTTTTCACTTCGAGTCTAGCAATTCGATTTGTTCCGGTACCATCATTGATAAATATTTCTTCTGTGTCATCTGATTTATCTAAAGATATGTCCCATTTTTCTGTTTTCTTTATTTCCGTCGTAGACTTATTCTTTCTGGTTGGCTTTCTCGATTTGGAGATCACGGGTTCCAACCCGGCGATGCCATCCGGGCCGTT
>Ga0163179_10000309_pt1 | contig 34463 bp, 29 predicted proteins | sample AtlANTMetagenome_FD_109643 | JGI IMG/M metagenome (GOLD analysis project Ga0163179, IMG submission 109643) | Marine eukaryotic phytoplankton communities from the Atlantic Ocean - Atlantic ANT 2 Metagenome | ecosystem: Environmental > Aquatic > Marine > Oceanic | place: North Atlantic Ocean... | reverse complement strand
TCGCAGAGTGGGGAAGAAGCGCTGGGGCGCGAATGTTGGAAGGGGACGCGCAGGAGATCGATGATGCGCTGAACAGTGGTGCTCTCGATCCATTTGCCGCTGCACAGTTGTTGGCGCGGCGCATCGCGCTGGATTGAGTTGATGCGAACGCTCGCAGCCACACTCGCACGCCGTGAAGGTGCGGTTCGGTTGTCGCTTGGTGATGTGATCGCAGAGCTGATTATCGACAACCCGGGTGCCCGTAATGCGATGACTGTCCACATGATGGTGGACTTAGAGGATGCGGTCAGTGCGCTGGAGTCATGGTCTGGTGCTTATGTGATCGTGCGCGGGGAAGGGGAGCGTGCCTTTTGCTCCGGGGGACATCTCAAGGATGTGCAGGAGGCGCTTTTAGACCCAAGTGCCGGCGAGCGGATGTCTTCGTTCATGCATGACGTGCTCGGACGGTTTGCTCGATTGCCTGTCGTGAGCTTTGCTGCGGTGGAAGGCGTGGCGTTGGGCGGTGGTGCCGAGTTTTTGACGGCTTGTGATTTTGTCGTCGCCTCTCGTACAGCAAAGATCGGTTTTGTACAGGCAGCGCTTGGACTCTCTACAGGCTGGGGAGGCGCTACACGATTGGTGCAGACTATCGGCTCAAAGCGTGCGCTAGATTGGCTTGCCTTCCCAACGGCTAGATCTGCGGAGTTGGGTTTGAATGACGGATGGGTCGATAGGCTCTGTGAGCCCGGTATGGCGCTCACGGAGACTCGGGCTTGGTTGGACAGCGGTGTTGATGTGTCCAGCGCTGCGGTCCGGGCCATGAAGGCAAATGTTCGTGGTGCGATAGAGGCACCGGAACCCGTGGCGTTGCGGGAAGAGCGCGCGCGCTTTCTCTCGCTGTGGGGCGGTGCGGCGCATAAACAGGCGCTCGAACGGGTCTTGAAATGAGGTGGCTGTACCTCGCCCCGTTCATCACCTTAATGGCCTGTCCGAAGCCCACGACGTCAGCTACCGAGACGTTTGCTCCAGATCGGGATCGGGGTGTGGTGGAGGAGATGCCGCGCGCGGCGGTCGCGCCTGCGGGCAATGTACAGGATGGCGTCTATATTGACGGCAGCTACCCTTTGGCCATCACATTGCCCGAAGGGTGGCAGGCACAGCCGGGTGATAGTGATTCATCGATGCGACTACAAGCCTTTCATCTCTCGAGCGGTGTCTCGGTCGAGGTGCGTGTAGAGCATGCATCGGACGCCCCCCGAACCGAACGTCGCGATTGTACCTGGCGGTTTGAGGACGCTGGAACACACGACACTTTGCGCGTTTCAGGCACGGTCGAGGTGGCCACTTGTGCACCTAACGATCCGAACTACCCACGCGTTTTCGCGACGCGATTTACCCGGAGCGGCTTGACCTATAGCTTTGAGGTCATTGTCCCCGCCGGGCGTATGCTTTCAAGCAAAGCCGCGGTCGAAGATTTGCTCACGGGCGTTCGCTTTCACTAACTGATGAGCTGTATCGCCGACTCGTTCATCGATTTCGCTTGAGACAACACGGACACGGCCGACTGTTGAAGGATCTGACTTGCCGTCAGTTCTGCGGTCTCGTAGGCAAAATCTGCATCTTCGATTTTGCTGGCTGAACTCGTCGTGGTTTCCGCGTAGTTTTCGATCGTCTCATATGCGGACTCTGCGCGGTTGATTAGCGCACCAAGTCTGGCGCGTTCCGCACCAATCGAGTCCAGTGCCGCGTCTGCCAGATCGATGGCTTTTTGCGCGTCTGCGATGGTCGCCACGTTGATATCAACGACGCCCAGCGAGGTTGTGGTCAGGTCGATGAAACCGATGTCGAATCTATCCGCTGCCCGGTTGTTTACGCCGACTTGTACGCCAAGTTGTGTGACCGAACCGTCGGTCAGTTTGAAGTCATTAAACTCTGTGACTTCTGCGATACGCGCAATTTCAACCTTCAGTTCCCCTACTTCAGCCTCTGTGTAGGCGCGTTCCGTAGAGGCTAGGGTGTCCGAGGCGGACTCTACAGCGAGTTCGCGGATCCGCGTGAGCAGATTGACCACCTCGTCTGTTGCGCTATCGGCTGTCTGCAGCATGGACACCGCATCGTTCGCGTTTCGCATCGCGACGCGTCCACTCGCGGCTCGGGCGTTCAAGTGCGTCGAGACCCCTAAACCAGCTGCGTCGTCCGCTGCGTTGTTTATGCGCAGCCCGGTCGCGAGTGTTTCAGTGGAGGACTCTATTCTCCGCGTCGACCGGCCGACCATAGCGCTGGCAAGACCGACACTGGAGTTCGAATTTAGGATGAGAGACATGGTTGTCTCCCTCTTGGTTAGGGGTTTGCCGAGCAGGCGGGGGGGGAGAAACTGCTCGGTGCAGTATTCTCTTCGGACCGGCTTGATGCGCGATTGAGCAGAGCGCTCAAAAAGTCTCGTTTTCTGCGCTACCTTGCTTCTATCTGGTCGGGGTACGAAACCTTGAAATGGCCTCGTTCAAATAGAGCTTCCGAAGAGAAGGTCGCTGTCTCGCCATCTGGCCAACGCACCTGCACTTCATAGCTGCATGCGAGGTCCCCTAAGCCGAAGTGGAGGGAGCGTGTGTCTTCTGAGTTGTACATCCCTCGGCTCGATTTTTTCTCTCGAAGCAAGGTCCGGCTCTCCGTAATTAGACGGACTTGCGTACCGATTGCGTCACGGTTTACCGCATCTCCGTCGCCGACCAAATCGAGGGTCAGCCAGCGGTTTTCGCTGCCCATATCGTTACGGAATAGAAAGTTTGGTCGACCGCCGCCTTGGTCCCGGCCGCCTACAAGAAGATCTAGGTCTCCATCTCTGTCGATGTCCGCCCACGCATGATTCTGCGCGCCCTTCATGCGGTCCCATTCGGCATTGTCGATGTCGTTTATGCCGCTTTCGGTGCCTATTGAATCGAACGTTCCATCCTCAAGTTGATGCATCAAGCCGAACCAGCTCTTTTGATCTCCGCTTGAGTAGGAGCTTTCGTATTTACTGTCGCGTGAGAGCGATAGATCAAGCCGCCCATCGTTATCGAAATCTACGGTGGCTGCGTCCACATCCCCTTCGTTGAACGGTAAGCCGCGTTCTAAGAATTCGTTTACAAAGGCGTAGTCGCCATCAGGTCCTTGGTTGATCAACAGTTGGCTGGGGTCGGACCAGGTGCGCCCATAGTCACTGGAGTTGGGGTGACTGATCGCGCTTAGGAACACGTCCATGTAGCCGTCGCCGTTCACGTCTGCGCAGTCGATTCCGAACCCGTTGCTCCCCACGTAGCTGTCTGTATCGGTGCTCGGCTCTTCCGTGGCTCCGTAGTCGGTGGCGGAGAGCCAGTAGTTGCCGGTGGCTAAGGCCGCAAAGCCTCGTTCGACGGCGACATCTTCGAAGTGTCCCGACCCATCGTTCTCCCACAACGCGTTGTGGCCTAATACCGTGCTGACGCTGTAGGTCGATACAAAGATGTCTAGGTCGCCATCATCGTCGTAGTCACAGGTCACGGAACCGTTTGAAGGCTGATACGCGGAGTCTTCGAGGCGACTGTTCCAGGATGTAAAGGTGCCATCGCCGTTGCCTTTGTAGAGGTAGTCGTAAACGGCGTATGAGGTACCCCCGTTGCCAATGAACAGGTCGACAACCGCGTCCCCGTTGAAGTCAGCGAAGACGGCGTTTGCGGCCACTGTGTAGCTCACACTGTCTACGCCCGGATTTTCAACTTGGGTAAACACACCTTGGCCGTCGTTGAGCCAGACTTCGTGGCTCCCCTCGATCTCGTTATGAATGTCCAGCCCGGCAAAGACGTCTTGATCGCCGTCGTTATCCATATCCGCGAACGCGAAAAAGCCTGCCTGTATTTCCCGTAGTCCAGACGCATCGCTGTGATCGGTGAACGTACCGTCTCCGTTGTTTAGGAAGACCAGGTGCTCGAAAGGCACGCCATTAAGCGCGTTTGGATAGAGGCTGTGCATGACGATATCGTCAAAGGCGTCGCCGTTTAAGTCGGCGAAAGCGAGCCTGCTGTGGTCGTTTATCGACGTCCCTTCAACGGGATCGGGATCATAGTTACCCGCTTGGATGCCGCTTTCTTCAGAGATGTCGGTGAAGAACTGGCTTCCGGGCGCGATGACGGTTGGTATGTCGCAGGGGGCGGTGCCTCCGCCTCCGCATCCGTGAAGCGGTAGCGCGAGGCAGCAAAACAGCGGAAACGCGCGCGTTGTCATTCTGCGTAAAGCGAGTCGAGAAGCGATGTATAGCCGAAGGCCGCGCCAAGTTCGCCGGCTAGGGTCCAGAGGACCTCACCTTCTGGGTTCACCTCGAACAGGTGACCTTGAACCGAGAAATTCGCGAAGGTGTTGCCGTTATCGAGCCGCGTCGCGTCACCCAGGCTGAAGCAGTAGAGCTCTGGGTCGGGGGTGAAGGACCAGGCTTGTTCCAGCTCTGAGCTGTTTTCGTCGAAGCTGTACTCCACGATTCGCGATGACATCGCCCCGATGTCGCCGTTGTCGAAAATCAGGACAGAGTCTTCAAGAAACTGAAAGTTGTGTTGGTAATTGAAGAGTTCGGTCTCTCCACCTGGCAACGCGAAGTCACTTTGGTCACCGCCCAATCGCCAATGGAGCGCACCATCGCGTCCGAAGCGGTAAATACTCGAGAAGCCTAAAAAGGACACAGTGTAGGTCTCGAGTGCCTCATCGTAGTCGAGTACGTTGGCGTGAGACCACGTGGTGCCCGGGACGTCGGAGGCTTCGGGATCGTATATTTCGTGATCCCAAATGCTTGTGATCTTCGTTTGGCTACCGTCAGGCGCAATTTCGAGGATCGCGTCGCCGTCTATCCATTGGCCCCCTTCGTTTTGTTCGTCGTATACCAGTGTGGCCAACGCGCCGTTTTCCAGTTCCACGAAGTCGTGGTGTGCACCCTCGGCCTCGATCAATTCGGTGGATTCACCGTCTATGGCGACCTGGTATATGCCAGCGTTCACGATCTGATCGCTCTGATTGATGGGCAGGTAGTAGACGGATTGGCGGTCGCGTGAGATGCGGGCGCGACCGTACGGCTGAAGGCTTACGTCTATTTCCGACCACCACACGTAGTCGCCGTCGTTATCGAGTATGACGACGGCGCCGGGTTCGGACACGAGCGCGAACAAGATGTAGCCGTCCACTGTGTTCGTGCCGTCGACCGTGAACGCGGGGAGTTCGTTCCATACAGCGCCGGTCTCAAAGGAGTCACTGTATTCAAGTGTCTCTGATCCGATGCTGGCGCTTACCTTGTAAAAGACCTCTTGATCCGCCTTATTACCCAGCAGTTTCAACGAGTAGGGACCTTCCGAGGTCAGGTCGAATGTCAGCGTATTCCCGTAGTCTGTGGTCGCGCCGAATTCGATCTGTGCGCTCTCAAAGTTTAAATCTCCGGGGTTCAGCGTCGCCGTCGCGACAGTGGAGATGACGTCGCTTAGGACGACGTCGACATCCAACTCTGCAGATTGTTTACAGCCGCTGGTAAGGAGCGCTGTGGCAAGTCCGATGTAGATATGTTTTTGCATCAATCAGCTGATCCTCGGCATCGTTCGAATGCGCCCCAATTTCGCCAGAAGGGAGACATGATTCCGGTGGTGCGCGCGTGGTCGTTGTCTAGACCGGTGCCGTCGCGCTCAAGTTCTGGGTAGGCCCATTGGTGCAGATAAGGTTCATTATCGGCGTCGACCTCTGCGATGTCCGCTTCAGGTTCGAGTTCGCCCAACCAGTTTGTGATCGGGGTGTCGCCGAGCAAGCATCGCGCGAGATCTTCAGGTGCGTTGTATTGGGTGTTTAGACCGTTGCTGCGGAACACTTCATACTGCATGCGAATGTGTGGGTGCGTCTCGACAGCGACGGCGTGATCGATCGACGTGAAGGTGAACTGAATCGGAAATTCACGGTCAGCGTAGGCTTCTCCGACCTCGTCTGCCCAGTTGAGCATATTTCGTCGCGCCCAAAAAACTTCTGCGTCTTTGAGTTCAAGGAAATGACTTGGCACTTCGCCGTCTTCGAAGGCGTAGTTGATACCAGCTTGCAGTGCCTGGGGCGTGTAGATGAACTTTCCGGACATGCCTTTGGTGTCCGTGAGTGAGTTCGGCCAAAGCAGAAAGTCTTCATCCAGCGCGTCGTTTTGGTTCACGTCTAATGAGCACTCAAGCGTCTCGTCTGTCACACAATCGGGCTCGCGCAGGTTCAAGCCGTCTATGTCGTTTTCGGCGTTGAACAGGTCTAAAAACAGTATGCCGCCATCGTTTACGCCGGACACATGGACGTCGGGGAGGATGTCGGACATCATCACGTTTTCGGTGTACCGAATTTTTCGGTAGTCCAACGCGCAGTCGGTGCCGTCGTTACACGCGCCAGGGGAGTAGGTCTGGTTCCGTGCGTCGTTTGCGACGTGACCATCTCCGTCACCATCTCGGTCTAAGTCCGGATCCATCCAGGACCAACCCGCATCTCCGTTGACGAACTGACCGATGGGCGGCGTTTCGTGAAACGTGGCGCCTATCACAAGGTCTCGGTCGTCTTCGGGGAGCGTGCCTATCGCTTCCGCGGCGGTAATGCCGCCACTGGAACTGCCGATAACGGATACCTGGGCGTTGCAGATATCCATGCCAACGAGGTTGCTTAAAGAGTGGCCATCGGAAGTGACGCCCTCTCCGGCAGCGAATCTAATCGTCTCTTGGATCGCCAGGATGGTCGCGTCGCCCCCACCGTCATGTTCGCCCGATGTCGCACAAGACTTACCGCCATTGCTGTTTACGCGAGCACCAGGGTAAACGGGGCGCACTTCGACGATACCGTATCGCACTGCGAGTAGGGACTTCGTCCCGTTGTCTTTAAACGCCGGTCCAACCGTTACGCCGACGACCGCGCCGTCGTCGTACGGTCTCATCTCTGGATCCACCGGATAGTAGATCGCCACGCAAAGTGGGGCGAAGTCGTCCGTGTCTAACGTGACCACTCGTCTATATGTGTTGCCATTCGGGTCTGACGCGTCGACTTCCGGCGCCTCGAGGTCGCCTTCGGTATTTTTCCAGTCACTGTTGCAGCCACGCACATCCGCCGAAGCGGTGTCTTGTGTGTCCGGACTGCCCGTTTCACCTGTTTCACCGGGTTCGCCCGTCTCTGTCAGGCCGGTTTCCTGGCCGTTACCGGAGTCGCCAGTTTCTTCTGCTTTCGGGTCTACGCATCCCCACAGGATGAGCGCTGCCCCTAGTCCCAGTATCTTAACTCTTCGCACCGTTCGCTCCGCGTGAAGGCCGGTATTTTAGCCGTGGCTGATTCTGCTGTCGCGTAGGATTACGCGTCGCGTCGACGTCGCCAGCCGAGCAAGGCCAGGGCCAGCAAACCGGGCTGCCAGCGCCCCATGCCGCGCCCCACTGCGCACCCGCCGCAGTCTGCGCCGTCGGTTGCACACCCGCCAGACTCATCACAGCCAGCCGATTCGTAGGTGACCTCGCCGATCCCGGAATAAATCCCCAACCAGTCCTCCCCGTCTCCGGCAACGGAGACGTCAAAAGAGGTCAAGCCGATCCCGTCGAGACCGGGTAGGGCGAACGAAAACCCGGACAACTGATCGCCCAAGAAGGTCTCGAGCAGCGTTCCGAGGGTCGCACCGAAGTTCGCTTCGATATCATCGCTCGCTTCAGGCACGATTTCGTTTGCCGAGACCGTGCCGTCGATATTTTCAGAGGAGAGCGCGATATCGAGGGCCAATTCTCCAGTGTTCTGGTTGAAATTCATATCGACCCCGACCACACCGTTGAGCTCGATTTCTAGTGCTTTCGCCAAACGTCCGTCTATTTCGGCCATGAAGCCTAAACCTAGTCCCTCGAGGCCCACATTGATGTCATGGGGACCGTCGAGCTCCATTTCAAGGGGAACGCGCGGGTAGGTTTGGATCAACATCTCACCTGGTTCGGGGAACACCTCGGAGTAGGCGTCACCTGCGAAAAGGTCGAGGATGGATGTGTTGATGGGGAATCCGGAGGAGGCGTCGATGGTGTAGCACAGCAGTCCACCTTGCCAGGCGGCATAAAGCCCTTGATTGGTGATGTCGTCAGACATCAATATCGTCAGGTCTCCGGCGCTAATTCCAGGGGGCATATCGGTGATGTCAGGAAAACCCGAGGCTGTTTTTCGGCTGCTGCCGGGATCGTATACGCTGATGCACTCGGCGGGATCTCTGGCGCCGATGGACCCAGACATCGCGACGCGCATCCCGTCATTGTCTAGGTTTACGTCTGCGGGGTACAGCGACAGATCTACAGTCGATTCGCCCAGTGCCAGTTCTTGATTGATGACGACCCCTGCGAATGCCTCTTCAATCAGGAGCTCGATGTCTCCGACGCTGTCGGAGAGTGCATCCTCGATAGAACCTGCTGCCACGCCAAGAATAAGGTCGTACATCGACAGACCGAGGTAATTGAGGATCGTCTCGACCGTGCCGATTGTGCAGTCTTCGAGCACGATGTTGTCGCTGCTTAGGTCGTAGTCGATCGTCGGCGCGGCGACCGTTGCGTCCAAATAGGCGTCCGGTGTGCTGGGGTTGACCACTTCCATCGCGATTGTGGTGGACACCGTGGCCGTAAATGGCTCTACCCGGCCATAGCAGGTGTCCCCCGCGCAGAAGAGCTCGGTGTACATTTCGAAAGGATCAGCGCTTTCGTTGATCCTGACTTCAACTTCCATCTCTACATCGAGTACGCCTGCCCCAGGCGTGATCGATGCGCCGACGACCTCCATGGCCACCCACATATTGGAGGTGGTGAACTCGTAGTTTAGGCACCAAGAGCTGCTGCCACCCGCCTGACTGACCGACTCCAATGCGATTGGATCAGCGGGTACCAGTGCAGGTAGAATATTTGCCATCGCCGCGAAGCCTGCTTCGGTCAGATCGAAAGCGGCTGCGTCGTTGATGACCTCACCTGGCTCCCAGTCCGCTGCGTGTACAGGGCCTGCGAGGAGCAGAAGAGGAAGGGCATGTCGCCATTTTGGGAGCATGGGAAGTCCTAAGCGTGATTAGGCCCATATTAAAGGGGGCAAATCAAGGTACAGCGCCGCTCGCTCCATCGCAACCGCTCTGGCAGTTCACGTTCTTTTCCTGGCCTAAAGGCGTGGCAGGGAAGACAACAAGAACTAGGCGGGTTCAGTGCACGAGGACTCGCGGTGCGGCTGCGGTCTTTTACTCGGCATGAATAGGTCGGTTCCCCTCCCGACATCTATCGAAGCGCCTCCCTGTAAAACGGCTCCGAGTATGTTCCCCACTCCAGCCGCGCCGCAGCCTCATTTTTTGCAGCAGATCCTTTACGCTAAACCCTTGTTTCGAATCCGTGTCAGCTATAGAGGTACGGAAACGCAGCGTCCGAAAATTTGGGGTGCTTGAAGGAGTCTACAGTGTCGAATGTGGAAGATGTCGTCATCTTCGGGACGGGACCAGCCGGGCTTACCGCGGCTTTATATTGTGCACGCGCAAATCTCCGCCCGGTAATTTACGAAGGTCTGCAGCCCGGGGGCCAGCTCACTATCACTACCGATGTCGAGAATTTTCCCGGCGCGATCGTAAACCCCAAGGCCGTTGTGACGGAGGGTGAAGCCCCAGAGTTCTCCTTGGGTCCCGACCTGATGGAGCTGTTGAAGGTACAGGCCAAGCACTTCGGGACACGGTTCGAATTCGATAGTGTCCAGGAGACTTGGCTCGACGAGTGGCCGTTTCGGTTCAAGACTGACGCTGGTGAAGAGCGCTTTGCCAAAGCGATGATCATCGCCACGGGCGCTACCGCACGGTTCTTAGGCCTAGAAAACGAGCAGCGTCTGCAAGGTTACGGCGTCAGCGCATGTGCAACTTGTGACGGGTTCTTCTTTCAGGGCCAAGACGTCGTGGTTGTCGGGGGTGGAGACTCGGCGATGGAAGAGGCTGGGTTCCTGACGCGTTTTGCCAACAAGGTGACCATGGTGCACCGTAGTGAGACGCTACGTGCCAGCCCAATCATGGCGGAGCGCGCACGTCGTAATCCGAAGATTGATTGGAAGCTCAACCATACGGTCGTCGATGTGCTGGGTGATAAGGCGGTGACTGGAGTGGTCTTGGAGAACACGCAGACGGGCGAGCGGCATACCCACGATTGTTCAGGGCTCTTTCTCGCGATCGGACACATCCCGAACAGCGGTCCGTTCCGCGACTGGATCACGACCGATGAGCAAGGCTACATTGAGACTAAGGCCGGGACGACTTTTACAGATATTCCCGGTGTTTTTGCTTGCGGCGATGTACAAGATACGGTGTATCGTCAAGCGGTGACCGCAGCGGGTACCGGCTGTATGGCCGCGCTCGAAGCCCAGTCGTTCTTGGAAGAGAAGGAAGAAGAGTAGAGATGTCCGTAGCCCTCGCCCTCACACCTGTGTTTTTTGTCGCCTTTATGGAGACAGAACCCGAGTTTGAGACGGTGTTGCCGCTCGATCCCGACGAGGCCGCCGAAGCCGAGGACAGCTCGACGGATGACTCGGAGGTCATGGCGGAACTTGGTGGGTCGTGGTCTTCCGGCAACACTGAAAATGTGGTGGTCAATTCCTCACTGACAGGAAGTAAGCGGAAGGGCGAGAACCGGATCAGCGCCGAAGCGATAGCGGATCTTGGCCGGGCGATGGATGACGACGACGGCGACGGGACGATCAGCGAGCTTGAGCGCTCCAACGGTTTCCAGCTCAACGAGCAAGAACTCTCCTTCGAAGGCCGGTATGACCGGTTCCTCACGAAAACCGACATTGGTTATGCCACCGCCGGCTGGCTGAATGATCCGTTCAGTGGGTACCGGTCACGTATCCATCAGCAGATCGGCTATGGCCGAGTACTGATGCAGACAGAAGAGACCCGGTTGATTTCTGAGGTCGGATTTGACGTCGCTAAAGAGTGGTACACCGTCGGTGTCGATCCCTCTGAGGGGAGGGTGTACGCCTCACGAGCATTCGTAGGCATGGTGCATACGCTTTCTGACACCACGCGTTTTAGCCAAGAAACCGAGTGGTTGGTCAACGTTGAAAATATCGACGACGTGCGGATCTCGGGTGAAACAGCGCTCACATTGAAAGCTACAGACGTGATGAACGTACAGTTGTCATACGAACTGACCTACGAAAGCGTGCCCGTTGAGGGCTATCGTGCTTTAGACCAATCCACGCAGGTCACATTAGTCGCGACGCTCTTCTGATTGAGGACGGTGCTTTGTCGCCGGCGCTCCGTTTGACCATGTGTGAGTTTATGTCCTCACGCTGCGTGTTTTTTTATAGCAAGCGGCTGTAAATCAATGATTTTTTCGGTATTCAGAAAAGTAAAGGACAGCCGTTGACCTCGATATTGCTTCGCATTGGGCACAATGAAGTCAAGCCTCATGTCGGAGTGTCCAATGGCGATTCGCGGTCTTCCTGGAGCGAGTTCACCCACTTTTCGCACATGGGATGAGCGCTTTGTCACCTTGGACTCAGTGCTTGGGGACCTGGCCATTCGCCTGATTGATGAAGACTTGGCGGTTGCTCCCGAGCGTTTGAAGGCTGTCATACAGACGGCGAGGGGAGCCGTCCGACATGCAGAGCAAACCGATGTAGATGATCTTGGAGAGCTCATTTCGTTGCGGTTGCGCAGCCAGTTCATCCTCATCCCGCCACATCTTTGCAGACGCGTCTTACAGCTGTACGCTGAGGTCTTACTGGACCTCGATATCGCCGAAGTGCTTGAGTAGCAGCGTTCGTTAGGCGTCGAGTTCGGCGTTGGGATCGATCTCCAAATAGTCCCGAAGCCAGCGGACGCAGAGGTAAAACGGCAGGGTGTCGACGGCTGCGCAGAAGACCTTGAAGACGTACCCAGAGATTACGAAAGTCATGATCTGTGGCCAGATCGCTTCGGACTCCTCAATCGGGAGTCCTTTGGCGTAGAAGTGTGTGACCGTGATGACGACGAAAGAGTCGACCCACTGGCTAAGCATGGTCGAGGCGTTGTTTCGCAACCAGAGGTGCTTGCCTTTCGTTAGGCGTTTCCAAAAATGGAAAAGGTGTACGTCTGCCAGTTGGGCCACTAGGTAGGCCGCCATCGAGGCGGCGATCGCGCCGAAGGCCAGATGTTGGACCTCGAAAAACACTCGTCCGTGTTCACCATAGGGCGGCAGGCCGGTCGCAGGGTCGATGGGTACGTTGGGTGGAGCGGCTCCCCCCAACCAGAGGATCAACGCGACCCAGATGTTGAGCACGAATCCCATCCAGACCACGTTGCTCGCTCGCTTACGGCCATAGACCTCACTGATGATGTCCGTACAAAGAAAGGTCACTGGGTAGGGAAGCACACCTACAGCCAATGGCATGGGGATGTGTACGCCGAATAGCGTGAAGCTCAAATCAATAAAGCGGGTCAAGCCCAACACATTCAACATGGTGAGCGAGCCGAGGAACAGTCCGCTGACCACGAGAAACACGCGTTCTCGACGGGCGTGTAGAGCGGATGCTTCGATTGGATGAAGGGGTGGAGGAGAGGTGTTCATAGCGCCAGTATAGTTCGTCCCGAATCAGCCTATGCAGACTCTCGTCGATGAGGATAGTAGGGGCGGTCTTGGAGACACTATGCGGTCGAATCGTTTATTGGGAATTGCGCTCGTTCTGGGCTTGATTTGGTATGGCTTCAGACCTGCGTCTGAATTGTTCGTGGACTACCTCTGGTTCGGTTCACTCGAGCATCTGGAGCTTTTCACTACGGTGCTCAAGACGAAAGTGGCGCTTTGGGCGGTCACATTCGTCGTGGCGTTTACGTTTGTTGCGCTGAATACGCGACGGGCATGGCTAGACGGGCCGCTGGACTTCTCGGCCTCTGTGGGGCCACAGGGTGAAGTGCAGCTGCCTCCAGAACAGCTGCGAATTTTGGCGCGACGCGTGATCACCGGCGTGTTGATTTTGCTGGGCGTTGGGTTCGCAAACGGGATGTCCGAGCGTTGGCTTGATGTATTGAGCTACTTCAACGCGGAAGGCTTCGATCAAGCGGATCCGATCTTTGGGCACGATGTCGGCTACTACCTGTTCCAGCTGCCCGTCCTCGAGTCGGTTCAGAGTTTGGCGATGGGGCTCTGCATTGTCTCGTTATTGAGTGTCGGCGGGATTCACTTTTTGCGCGACATTTTGAACACCCCGTCAGAAGGTTCCGGCCCGCTTCGTATGGTGGAGTTCGGTGTAGATGGGCGCCCTGTAGAGCCGATTCAACCGCCGCGACGAGGCCCCGGGTTTTCTGTCTCGGGTAAGCGTCATCTGATGGTGCTCGGTGGCCTTTTGCTGTTGGTGATGGCCTTCGGTTTTTGGCTGCAGCGCTTTGATTTGTTGGTGACACGCCGAGGTGCCGTGTTTGGTGTCGGCTACACCGATATGCACGCACAGATCCCGGCGCTTTGGGGGATGGTGAGTGTTTCCGTGCTCGCCTCTGTCTTGCTACTTCTTGGGAGCCGCAAGCCAGATTGGCGTAGCCCCGCTGTGGCTGTGGGTTTGTTCTTTGCCGCACAAGTGGTGCTCAACGGGATGTTCCCAGGTGTGGTGCAGAACTTTAAGGTCACGCCAAACGAGCTCGAACTCGAGCGTCCCTTTATCGAGCACAACATCGACTATACGCGTCGCGCCTACGGTCTAGACAAGATTCGAGTACAGCCTTTTGATGCTTCTCCGGATTTGAGCGCTGAAGACTTGGCGTCGAACCCGCTAACCGTCGAAAACGTGCGCCTTTGGGACGACGCACCATTGCTCACAACCTACGGTCAGCTTCAGGAAATCCGTCTCTACTACGATTTCGTTGATGTCGATGTGGATCGCTACATCATCGACGGGAAGCTCCGTCAGGTGATGCTATCCGCACGTGAGTTGAACTATGACAACGTGCCTGGCCAGGCGCGTTCTTGGGTCAACGAGCACCTTCAGTATACGCACGGGTATGGCATGACCATGAGCCCTGTGAATGTGATCACCGAAGAAGGACAGCCGGATTTGTTCGTGAAGGATATTCCGCCCACGAGCCGGTATGAAGGCATTCAGGTAGACCAACCCGCGATTTACTACGGAGAACTCACCGACCGTTACGTCGTCGTAAAGACCAGCGCGGAAGAGTTTGATTATCCTGTAGGCGACGAGAACAAGTACACCAACTATGCGGGTACAGGCGGCGTAGCGGTGGGCACGCTTTGGCAGAAACTGCTGTTCGCCTATCACTTTGGCAGCGTGGACCTGTTGCTCTCGGATTACCTACAGGACGAAAGCCGGGTCCTTATGCGTCGCCGCATCCGATCCCGCGTAGCACGTCTGGCACCCTTCCTGCGTTATGACAGCGACCCGTATTTGGTCTTGAATGAGGGGCGCTTGGTCTGGATGATCGACGCGTATACCGTCAGCGACCGATATCCCTTCTCGGAACATCGAGGAGAGAACCCACGTTCCCGTCTCAACTACATCCGGAACGCGGTGAAGGTCGTTGTAGATGCCTACAATGGATCTGTGAACTTCTATGTCTCCGATGCCGATGATCCCATCATCGCCGTCTATCGGAACGTTTTTCCTGATACGTTCACCTCTATCGATGAGATGCCAGATTCGCTCCGCGCGCATGTTCGGCACCCTGAAGACTACTTTGATGTACAGGCGGAGCTTTACCGGGCCTACCACATGACGGATCCCACCGTGTTCTACAACAAAGAGGACATGTGGGACTTCCCGATGGAGCTTTACGGCGGAAAGTCGCAGGTCATGCGCAGTTACTACTTGATCATGAAGTTGCCTGACGCTGAACGAGAGGAGTTCATCTTGCTCTTGCCATTCGTGCCGACGGGTAAGGAGAACATGATCTCTTGGTTGGCCGCGCGTTGCGATGGGGAAAACTACGGTGAGCTTGTGCTCTACCAGTTCCCCAAACAGAAACTGATCTATGGCCCAAGGCAGGTCGAGGCGCGGATCGATCAGGATCCGGCGATCTCGGAGCTCATTACGCTCTGGGGCCAGGCGGGAAGCCGCGTGGTGCGCGGGAACCTGTTGGTCATCCCGATCGAGGACTCGCTGCTGTACGTCGAACCGCTTTATCTGCAGGCGGAATCCAGCCAGTTCCCGGAACTCAAGCGGGTAATAGTCGCTTACGAGAACCAGATCGCGATGCGACCGACTCTGGAAGAGTCTTTGGCTGCGATCTTTGGGGGCAAGGCGCAACAGTTCTCTGCTGAAGGTTTGGCCGAATTCAGCGCGGCGTTGAACGCGGAAGAAGGGGCGGGCGTTGATATGAGCGCGCTGTTCACTTCCGACACATGGAAGGACCTGGCGGGTCAAGCCTCTGACACGCTCTTCGAGGCCGAGTCTGCGCAAAAGGATGGCGACTGGGCCGGTTATGGCGACGCGCTCGAACAACTCCGAAAGCTGATCGGACAGTTGGCAGAACAAGCTCAGAAGGCGGAATCTACCCCGCCTTCGGATGAGGGAGAGGCCGAGGACCCAGCGTCTGCCATCGAGACCGTGAATGGTGCCGCGGAGAATTGATGAACGCGTCTTCTCGACTTGTGGATGTGGTGGTCTTGCTTGCGGCTTGGCCACAGGCCGGGTTTTTGGAGACGATCGACGAATCTACACCCGAGAGTCGATTGCTGCTCTCTCGCGACAGCAACGACCGTGCTTCGGCGTTGGTGTGGGTGTCGGACGCACTGCCGGATCCGTCAGAGCTCATCTCGTCGCTCGAACTGCTTTCTCCGGTCGACCGTTGCGATCTTCGCTACCTGGCCACAACTGACGGGATCCGATGGCGGTGGTTGCTTTGGACAGGCGAAAGCACACGTCCTGTTCCGAACAACTCAATGGACTGGGCCGTGTGTCCTGCCTGCTCTAAGCGTGCGGTGCGTACCACGCGGCTCAAGTCGTCTTTTTCGTCGGACGCTAAATTTGTCGTGTGTGAAGGCGACCATGGACCGTTCGCGCTGCCTGATGGCTCGCGTTGCTTAGAACTGGACTCGCTTTCATACGCAGAAGAGAGCGTTGCGCTTTATCTTCGCTGCATGGAATGCGGCCATCGTTTCGCCTTCCCAGAGTCTCGGCTCGAAGGCAGCGTCAGGCGATTCCCGCCGAGAGATATGACCACCGATCTCAACCCGTCTGACGATGTGATCTCATTTTTTGCGGCGCTGACGGGCCGAGAGGTTTCGTCTTTTGAAAAGCGTTCGTTGACGGACTGGCTCGTCGCAGCGCTTGGTGCGCCTATTCAGACCGAGTGCATACTTCAGTCCGAGTGGATTGATGAAAACGCGGGCTTTGACTTTTCGGATGCTTGGGGCGACCTGCCCATGCCCGCCCCAGATGATCTGGAGGGTTGGTCTAGGCTGCATGACGCCTACGAGGTTGATGGCGGGAATATTCTCTTGTGGGCGGTGTACACCGCCGACAACTAGTTTCGTCCGCCCTAAGGGCTTGACGAAGTAGATTTCATGCGCACCTTTGGGGCGTCGTAAGTGAGGTCTACGTTGGAAGTTCTGCTCGAATCTGTCGAAGAAATGCACGCGCTTGGAGCGCTCGTTGGTGTGACCGCGAAAGCCGGAGGCGTCGTGGCGCTTAACGGTGATCTCGGCGCTGGGAAGACGATGTTCGCGCAAGGTGTGGGCACAGCACTGGGCATAGAGCGGGCTGTGACTTCGCCGACTTTTGTGTTGGTCAACACGTACGAAGAAGGCCATATGCCACTGATTCATGCAGATCTTTATCGGATTGAGGAAGAGTCTGAGGCCATAGCTATTGGATTGGATGAACAGTTGGAGAGCGATGTCCTTGGGATCGTAGAGTGGGCAGAACGTTTTCCGGGGGTGTTGCCCCTGGAGCACCTCGCAGTGCGTATCTTGCTTGTTCCAGGCTCCCCTGACCGTCGAAACGTTCATCTGGAAGCCGTCGGAACGTCGGCAGGCGATTGGCTGGCTCGGATAGAGTCGGCATTCTCGGCGTCGTAGAACGTGCTTTGAGATGACATATGATGTCGCTCTACGTCAGCGCGTGCTCGCGATCTCTTTGGCGCTCGTAGCGTTGGGAAAGACTGTCGATGTCCAGCCGCCTGACGAGAAGCCGCATGAAGACTTTGTCGAGGTGGACGACGTGATCGTAGGTATCACCGCAGGCAGCCGACTATCGGATGTGTTGACGCTCGATGAGGATGATTGCCGAACCGTTGATTGTGGGGCGCTACTTCGATCGGGACAGGTCATTCGTAGTGAAGAAGGGACGGTACGTGTGCTTTCTCCGTCAAGTGGCCTGCTTTTCGGGCAACGTGTGGACATGAACTCAGCAACGGCGCGTCAATTGGAAGTACTCCCGACAGTTGGTCCGATAAAGGCCGCAGCGATTGTTCAGGCACGCGCGTATGGGCCTTTTCGAGATTTGAACGACCTCGCTTCTCGAGTGCGCGGGATCGGGCCGAAAAGTGTCGTGCAGCTCGTCGGTTATGTGCGATTTGAGGGCGTGCAAACGGTCCAAGGTGGGGCGCCCTCGGACACTTTCGGTACGACGATGAACGTGAATTGTGTGTCATCCAAAGCCCTCGCGTCATTGCCTGGTATTGGGCCGAAAAAAGCCGCCGACATCGTCGATTATCGGCGTTTACATTGGGGGTTTGGCACGGTGGAAGAATTGGAGCGGGTCTCGGGTATCGGCCCGTTTACGTTGTCGCTGCTTCGGCCTTTGGTTGAGGTGAGACCATGCTGATCCGCGCGGAATTTGCTCTGCGGGGTTAGAAGGGGGCGGGGAGTCCTTAAATGAGTGTGTATTTGGACTACAACAGCACGACACCTCCCGCTCCGGGAGTGGTCGATGCGATGATGGCTTGCTTGATGGAGGACTTTGGGAATCCGTCTTCACCGCACGCCTATGGGCGTAAGCCCAAGGCGGCGGTTGATAGGGCTAGACGTCAGGTTGCAGAGATGTGCGGCGTCCCATCCGACGCGGTGATTTTTACTTCGGGGGCGACTGAGGCGAACAACTTGGCGCTGAAGGGAATGGTCTCGGAAGAACGTCCCATTCTGGTCTGTTCTGCTGTCGAGCATCCATCTGTGCTGAAAACTGTTCAGATGGCCGGTGGTCGTATTGTCCCCGTAGATGAAAATGGGGTTGTCGATCTTGTTGCGTTGGAACAAGCGGTGGATCAGAACGTCGCCGTCGTATCGATCATGATCTCCAATAATGAAACCGGAGTGATTCAACCGATCGAGGCATGTGCGCGGATTGCCCGCAGTGCCGGTGCGCTGTTTCATTGCGACGCTACGCAAGGCCCAGGGCGAATGTCTGTTGCGATAGACGCCGACATGCTGACTGTGTCTGGACACAAAATTGGGGGCCCCAAAGGTATTGGCGCGCTGACTGTTCGGGATGGTATCGGCGTGGCTTCACAGTCGCTTGGTGCAGGACACGAGCGTGGCTTTAGAGCTGGGACCCTGAACGTTCCGGGCATTGTGGGTTTTGGTGCGGCCGCCGAATATACGAGCAGTAAGCGGTCGACGCCGGAGCTCAGAGATGCGCTTGAGGCCCGAATCCTTCGTATTGCTGGCCTTGTTGTACACGGTCACGGTGTTGCGCGGATGGCGAACACGTGCAGTTTTTCGGTGGAGGGGTTGAGTCCCGCGGAGTTGATGATTGGCCTGGATCTCGAAGGCTTCGCGGTTTCCGCAGGTTCGGCGTGTGCTAGCGGAACAGGTCGGCCATCGCATGTTTTGCAGGCCATGGGTACGCCGCACGAAAACGCGATCCGGGTGTCGATGGGCTCAAGCACAAAAGCTGACCACGTTGAGGCTTTAGGACTCGCGGTTGAGCGAGTCGTTGGCCGCATGCGGGCGATGGACTGATGGCGCGCCTTGTCGTTGCGATGTCCGGTGGCGTCGACTCTTCAGTCGCGGCGGCGATGCTACACGACCAGGGGCACGAGGTCATTGGCATTCACATGCGTCTCCATGAATCGGAGTCTGCCTCTAAAGCGCGTCCCGGAAGGTGCTGTGGGCAGCAAGATGCGCAAGACGCGCGACAAGTCGCGGATAGTCTGGGCATCCCTTTTTACGTTTTAGATCTCCAAAAGGCGTTCAAGGCTGCGGTTATCGACCCCTTCGCGAACGAGTATTTGAAAGGGCGGACGCCGATTCCCTGCGTCGCGTGTAACGGGGTGCTCAAGTTTGATGTCTTGCTGAAGAAGGCCCGAGCGCTTGGGGCGGAGGCCGTCGCTACAGGGCATTATGCGAGGGTGGATCGTGAGGGGCCAGGCCTGCTCACAGCCGTTGATCCCTCGAAAGACCAGTCGTACTTTCTCTTTCCGGTGAAGGCAGAGGTTCTAGACCAGGTCCTCTTTCCATTAGGAGGGATGACTAAGGCGCAGGTACGTGCGGAGGCGCTTAGGCTGGGTTTAGTCACGGCCAATAAGCCGGAGAGTCAGGAGATATGCTTCATTCCTGATGATGATCACACGTCGTTCTTACAGCGCAATCTGCCTACAGACACGTCGGGCGAGATTGTGCATGAGAGCGGTGTGCTGCTCGGAGAGCACGACGGCTATTTTCGGTACACCATTGGCCAGCGTAAAGGCCTTGGCATCGGGTATAGCGAGCCGCTCTATGTGCTCGATATAGACCCGAACACACGGCGCGTGACTGTGGGATCCGATGATTTGTTGCATCGAGATGCGCTCTTGGTATCCGGCATCAATTGGTTCGAGCGCCCCGAACCTGACCAAACAGTTCATGTGCGCCTACGTCACCGCGGCGATTTGCTGCCTTGCACCGTTGGTCCAGGTGAGCCCGCTAAAGTGGAATTGAAACGCGCCGGCCGCGCAATCGCTCCCGGGCAAGCCGCGGTTTTTTATGACGGCGCAAAAGTACTTGGCGGCGGTTGGATTCGGGAGGCGCTTTGACAGACCAAGCCGAAAAGGCCTTGAACAACCGCTATGTCTTCGCTTTCCAGGAGGCCTTAGGCCATACCTTCGCCGATATTGGTCTGCTTACGCTTTCCCTCACACACCCGTCGTATGCCAATGAGCAGCAAGAGCCTATCGGGGATTATGAGCGCCTCGAGTTTCTTGGCGATTCGGTGTTGCAGCTCGCGGTGAGCGAGCGGCTGATGTCGGAATTCCCCGAGGCACCAGAAGGTTTTCTTTCTCGCCTGCGTTCGCACTTGGTAAACACCGATCGGCTCTCAGAGTTTGCCCGGGGTATCGGGCTTGGAAATGTGCTTTTTCTTGGGCGGTCCGAGCACGCTGACGGCGGTCGAGAGAAAGACCGCATACTCGGCTCTGCTTTTGAGGCCGTCATTGGCGCCGTTTTTTTGGACGCAGACTATACGACGGCACGAGACATTGTCTTTGCGTGTTTAGGAGCCGCGTTCGATGACTTCGAGACCGAAGAAATCGTGCATCCCAAGACTCGGCTTCAAGAGGCTGTCCAGCAATCGGGCAGAACCACTCCGGAATACACGCTTGTTGGGCGCGAGGGACCAGATCATCGACCGCTATATCAGATGTCCGTTTCGGTAGATGGGCGCGTTTTAGCCGTTGGTGTTGGCTCGTCTAAGCGAGATGCAGAACGTGCCGCGGCGGAAAGTGCCCTCGCGGTATGGACGTCAGAAATTACAGAGGCTTGAGGCGTTTATGACTGATGACGTTGGATATCGCGCTGGATACGTTGCGCTGATTGGTGCCCCGAACGTGGGAAAGAGCACGCTGCTCAACCAGATATTGGGGCAGAAGCTTTCGATCACGAGCCGAAAGCCTCAGACGACCCGTAATCGCGTGATGGGGATTCACAACGGTCCCAACCAGCAGGCGATTTTTATCGACACGCCAGGTATTCATAGGACAGACCAGCGCTTGAACCACGCTATGGTGCGCGCAGCGGTCTTGGCCTTGGAGGGGGTCGACGTTGTTTGTTGGTTGATCGACTCGGTGTTCGCGGCGCGCGCTGTACGAGAGGGGATCCCGGTAATTGGGCGTCATCAGGAAGCGGTCATCGAGCGACTGGGTAACAATACCGCACCGATTCTGTTGGTCCCGAACAAAGTCGACGCGATCGATAAAGAGCTGTTGCTGCCGGTAATCGACGCGTATCAACAGCGTATGGAACTAAGCGGCGTGGTCCCGATATCTGCTCTGAATGGTGGCAATGTAGATGTGCTGTTGGAGCAGGTGGGTGAGCGGTTGCCTGAGGGCGGCCCATTCTTCCCGGCAGATCAACTCACGGATGTAGATGAACGGTTCGTGGTCTCTGAGATTGTCAGAGAGAAAGTGTTTCATCTGACGCATAAAGAGATCCCGTACTCTACCGCTGTGATCGTCGACAGTTTCGATGAAGAGCAGCGGGACGACGAGCGACCTTTTGTACGGATCCACGCCAAGATCATTTTGGAGCGGTCGAGTCAAAAAGGGATCGTGATCGGTAAGCGGGGCGCGATGTTGAAGCGGATCGGGACGATGGCGCGTCACGAGATCGAGACACTGCTCGGAGCGCATGTGTATTTGGAATTGTTGGTCTCTGTTGATCCAAATTGGACGACGAATGCGCGTCGTCTGCACGAATTTGGCTATGACTAGCGCGAGATAGGCCGTTGGTCGGTTAGACGGTCCCGCATGTTGTCTACAATTGCTATTGTCGGACGCCCTAATGTCGGGAAGAGCACGCTGTTCAATCGGATGATTGGCGAGCGGCGCGCCATTGTGCACGATCGACCGGGCGTCACCAGGGATCGGAACTACGGCGAGATTGAGCTGTGGGACCGACGTTGTATTCTCGTGGATACGGGCGGTTTGGAGCCCGAGTCAGGGAACGATCTTTTCGAAGCCATGAGGGAACAGGCGCAGGCCGCAATGGCTGAGGCGGACGTTCTTATTTTCCTCTTGGACAGAAAAATGGGTGTCACGCCCGCTGACCTGATGGCCGCTCAGATCCTGCGCCAGGCAGAGCGCCCGGTGTTTTGTGCTGTGAATAAGATTGATGATCCACGGCATGAAGATGACATGGGTGAGTTTTGGCAGCTGGGTTTCGACGACCTTTACCCGGTAAGCGCCGAGCATGGCCGGGGCCTTTATGCCCTGGAAGCTGCCGTTTACGAGGCCCTGCCACCAATCGCAGAGGACGACAACGAGGCGTCCGATGAGCTGTTGGACGAAGATGGTCAGCCTGTCGATTATGTGATGCCAACCGAGACGCGGATCGCGATTGTCGGGCGGCCGAATATCGGGAAGTCGACTTTAGCCAACCGTCTTTGTGGCGAGGATCGCCATCTCGTTCACGATGCGCCCGGCACCACGATGGATGCTGTAGATAGCACCTTTCAGGCTGGCGACCGCGATTATCGAATCGTCGATACTGCGGGGATCCGGAGGCGTGCACGAATATCAGACCAGGTGGAAGGTTTCGCTGTGTCGCGGGCGATCCGCTCTATTGAGCGGTGTCATGTGACGATGCTGATGATCGATGGCACGCAGCCCATCACCGACCAAGACGCCAGATTGGCACGCTTGGTTATCGATCGTGGACGCGCGGTCGTTGTTTTGGTCAATCGTTGGGATTTGACCAAGGGGATGGCGGAGCGTAACGCGCGTAAGGTCGAGGAAGAGATCGAGCGGAAGTTGCCTCACCTTTCGTGGGCGCCGGTGATTTACATCAGCGCGCTCACCGGAAAAGGGGTTGGTCGCATCCTTGATGAGGTCAACCGAGCTTTCGACTCGTTCAACACCCACATCAAGACCGGCGAAATCAACCGTTTTCTGGAGATGGCTTTGGAGCGGAACCCGCCTCCACAGGTGCATCACCGTCCGGTTCGCATTCACTATGTGACGCAAGCCCGCGTGCGGCCTCCCACCTTCGTGTTCTTTACGAACAATCCTGAAGGCATCAAAGCGCCGTATGAGCGCTATTTGGCGAACCGGCTGCGTGAGGCGTACTCTTTTGAGGGTACGCCGTTGAGACTTCAATTCAGAATGAAGCGGAAGTTGCCTCCTCGATGAGTATCCGTCTCCTCCCGGATGATGTGATCGATCGCATCGCTGCGGGCGAGGTGGTGGAGCGTCCCGCGAGTGTCTTGAAGGAGTTGATTGAGAACGCGCTGGACGCCGGTGCGACGGATATTCGTGTTGAGATAGTCGATGGAGGCCGTGAACTCATACGGGTGGCCGACGACGGTTGTGGGATGGATCGTGCCGACGCTAAGGCGTGTTTTCAACGCCATGCGACCAGTAAGATCCGCAGCGATGAAGACTTGCTCACGATCGCGACGTTGGGTTTCCGCGGCGAGGCTATTCCGTCGATCGCGTCTGTCAGTCGGATGCGAGTGATCACGAGGCCTGCACAGGAAACCGAGGGCACATGTATCGAGGTGAATGGCAGTATTGAGGGGCCAGTAGAGCCGATTGGCTGTGCTCCCGGAACTGAGATCTCGGTGAGAACGCTGTTTTATAATGTTCCGGCTCGGCGTCGTTTCCTCCGGACAGCCCCGACTGAAGCCTCCCATTGCACAGAGGCGGTGGTGCGTCAGGCGTTGATTCGACCGGATGTGGGTTTTTCGATGTCACATCAAGGGCGTGTGACCGTTCGTGCGCCGAAGGCGGAGGCCTGGAGAGACCGTGCCGCGGATTTGCTTGGACCGCATGCTCTACGGCTGACACCTACGGTGGCAGAAGAGGAGGGAAGGATTCTAAATGCGTTGGTCTCTCCCGTTGGTCTGCACCGTAGGGCTTCGACAGGGGCCAATTACCATTATGTGAATGGCAGATTTGTACGTGACCCGCTTTTACGTCGCGCTGTCACAGAGGCGTATCGTGAGGTCGTACCCAAGGGTCGTCACCCAGTGGTGGTCTTAGATCTTCGGGTTCCCCCGGATACGGTCGATGTGAATGTCCACCCGCACAAGACAGAGGTGCGGTTTCGGCGCCCGAGAGATGTGCATGCGTTTATTGTGCGCTCGCTTCGAACAGCGATTCAGGCGGCGCTGCCACCGGATCAGCCCATCAAAGACGTCCCGAGGGGGCAACAAATCGCTCTGCTTGGTGGAAAAACACCGACGGAAGCGCCGAGGCGGCCTGGCATCTCGCCTTTGCCGTCCGGCGCACTCGTGGAAGCCTATGCCTCTCTCTCGTCTTTAGGAGAGCAAACCGGTCCGGATGAACCGACGGCCTCGTCGTCGAATCCAGCGCCTGTCGCCAAAGCAGCAGACGCTCCGCTGACAAAAGCGGAAGCACTGGTGAACGCCGCACCCCCGACTTCGCGCCCGTTGGCCGGTGATAGCGGACAGTCATCTGAAGCGGTGGATGCGCCCGTCGAGCGTCCTCCTCGCTTCTTGGGGGTGCTGCACCATGTGTACTGGATCTGTGAGTTGGCCGACGGTCTCGGCGTGATTGACCCTTATGTGCTGCGGGAGCGTGTCGTACGACAGGCACTCAGTAAGGACGCCCAGTCGGGACCACTGGAAAGCCAGCCACTACTTTTACCCGCGATAGTGAGTTTTGATTCGGATGTTCGAGATGCGGTTCTCAACATTGGGGTAGCCCTACGTGCGCTTGGGCTCGAAATTGAAGCCTTCGATGGCACAAACCTCGCGCTTAAATCTGTTCCCGATGCGTTGCAGGACTTTGATGCAGATATGCTTTTACGAGAGATCGGGGATGCGTGTGCTCTCGGTGGCGTGGAGCTTCCTGATTTGATCGCGGTTTTGGCGCGTCATGACGCGTCGTGTATGGATGTCTCCGTCCCGGCGAAAGAGATCGTGGCTTTACTGGCAGACGCCGTCGGCGCTGGCATGGGGTCAAATGCGGATCCGCCGTGTGCGGTTGTGCGGTTTGATCTCGAGCAACTCGAATCGGCGTTTCGACCCCGATGAACAGGCGTCCTGTTCTGGTGATTACGGGACCGACAGCTGCCGGAAAGACGGCCGCAGCGCTCGAGGTCGATCAGAAATTTGGGGTGCGTCTGGTTTCTGCAGACGCGATGCAGGTCTATCGCGGGCTCAACATCGGTACGGGTAAAGAGTCTGCGGATGTGCTCTCCCGTCATCCACATGCCGGTATCGATATCCGCGAACCGAGCGAATCTTTTGATGCGCAGGCCTTCGTTGAAATGGCCGACGCTATCGTGGGTGAGGGGCAGCGGGTACTGATTGTGGGGGGATCTACCTTTTACGTTCATGCGTTTCTTTATGGCTTGGTCGATACGCCTGAAGTCGACGCTGACTTGCGCCGACGCCTGGAAGCGATGGAAGATCCGCATACAGAACTCGCGCGTGTAGATCCTGTTTTGGCCAAGCGGCTACACCCCAATGACCGCGTTCGCGTGGTTCGCGGTCTCGAGGTCTTCTTGTTGACTGGCCAGCGCCTCTCTGATCTGCATGCAGCGCACGGTGACACCCCGCGTCACAACGCGAGGGTATTGTGGCTGGACCGAGAGGATCTTCGTGAGCGGATAGATGCGCGCGTAGATTCCATGATGGACGCTGGCTATCTCGGCGAGGTCGAGCGTCTTCTGCAGGCGGGTGTGCCTCGCCAGGCCAAGCCGATGCAGTCTTTAGGCTATCGTCACTTGGCTGATCACCTGGAAGGCGTCATTGGGTTGGATGAGGCGATTTGGCGAACCAAGCGCGACACTTGGCGTTTTGCCCGTAAGCAGCGGACGGCATCAAACCGGTTTCCTACGTTAGAACGCATCCAGGCCGACGCCGTCGGTGAGGTTCTGGCTATCGCCAAAGAGATGTGGGCTTGATCTTAAAAGATCCCCGCTTCTGTTAGGTCTCCGCACTGCGCGTCACAGAAGAAACCGGTCTCGAACTCGTGACAGACAAATCCTCGCGCGCAGCTGTTCTCTTCGCCGGGGTCACAAGGCCAACGACAATATGCCTCGTCGTCCTCGTCTTTTTCTTGGTGGTAACAGAGCCCTACACCGCTGTTGCATTCGTCTGTGCCGTTGAGGTCGCAGCGCTCGCATTCGGGTTGTCCCGGGGAGACGACGCATTCCCCGTCGTCGTTGCAGAACTCTCCAAGGGCGCAGTCGATAATGGGGTCAATACACCCCTCTTCGACGCAGGTGGTGGTGTCGACATCACACGCATAGCCGGCCGAACAATCTGCATTCTCTAAACAGCCTGCGACACAGAGATAGCTTGAGGTATCGCAGTACTCATTCACTAGGCAGTTGGACGACGTCAGACACTGGATGTTTTCACACCAGCCGTCCTTACAGGCTTCCATTTCGCTGCAGTCGCCGTGGTCCCAGCATTCTCCGGGCTCGTTTGGGTCGGTGGTTTCAATACACGCTGCGCCAAAGCCCAAGTTGATTGCGAGCAGGGCGGCAAGCACCGGAACGATCAGGCGTATCCAGTTCATGGCGTCGACCCCGCGGTGTCTGTGCCTTCACAGAAGCCCGATGGGTTGCCCGAACCGTGGTTGTAGCGGACGGCTATCTGACTGTGCATGTCTGGAAGGTGATCGGACGAAAAGAGAATCGCGGGAGCTTCTTCACCCTTCACGGTGAGCAGTACGTATGTCCAGATGCCTTCATCGCAGCCGATGGCGGTGTCGTCGATGCTCACCGAAAGGGAGGAGGCAGCAGGGGTTGCGCTCAAGTAAAAGGTGTCGTGAAGTCGACTGGCGTTGAGTGAGATATCGGTCACGATCTCTTCGAAGTCCGTAGCGCAGATGTCCCCGACGATGCCGCCAGTGAGCTCCGCCGCTTTGATGTAGCGTTCTCCAATGTATGACTCGTTTTCCGCTTCGCATTGTTCGCGATCTACGACGACGAGCGCGGACGCGATGAAGCGTTCGCGTTGGTTACCGTTCGCCTCGATGAAGTGATTTACGTAGTCTTGTACCGATTGGGGAGAGCTGTCTTCTTCGTCACTCACGAAAATGACAGACTGGTACGCGTCTTCACGGAGAAATCCACCATTGTACGTGGATAAGATTGGCTCGGAGAGTGCCAAATAGGCGGCTTCAAAGCCCATCTCCGTTCCACTTCCTGTGGTGCCGACATTGACGATTTCGGAGAAGATCTGGTCGGCGTTCTCTGTGGTGGGGGTGATGATCTCACCTTTGATGATACCTGCATCAGTTTTCAAGATATCTGTGGTGACCACACCGACATGGTAGTCGACATCGGCATCCAGGAAATAGGTCAGGAAGGCCCCGAAATGTTCGCCAAGTTCTTCTTGATAAAGCCCCATTGACTTGGAGTCGTCGATGACGAGTAGAACGTCTACCGCCTCCGCAGCGGTCTGGTAGAACACGTCCACTTGTTCCATTTTGTTGAAAACTTCGTAGTCGGGGCAGCCCGCTAACGGAAGCAGCAACAGCGGTGAGAGCCGCAGCATCGTTGAACTCCTCGTACAGAGACGGGGGAAAGAATGGTCAGTTTAAAGACCTCTACCAGGATACGCTATTTCTCGCGGATCTACTCTTTCAACCGATAGGCCAATGGCTTTCGTCCACCTTCATGTCCACACGCAGTACTCGCTGCTCGATGGCGCCATGTCGCCCAATGAGCTGGTGCAGTCGGTCGCGGCGCTTGAACAGCCGGCGGTAGCCATTACCGACAGCTGTAATCTTTACGGCGCGGTGCAGTTCTTCAAGGCGTGTAAGGGCGCGGGCGTACACCCGGTCTTGGGCGCTAAAGTTGCTGTAGAGCCTCGCGGGATGAACTATCGGGACCCCCGGGATCCTTGGACCGGCTTTACGCTTGGTCTGTTGGTCGAAAATGAGGTCGGCTACAAGAATCTCTGCAAGCTCATCACGAACGCGATCTTTGACGGGATGTATTTTCGTCCGAGGATAGATTGGGACCAGCTGCGACAGCACGCGGACGGACTCATCGCGTTGACCGGTGGGCTTGAGGGCGTAGTAGGCCGCGCCCATCTACGCGGCCATGAGGGCGAGGATGCGGCGAATTTAGAGACGCTTTGCGAGATCTTTGATCGTTCGCATCTGTACTTAGAATTGCAGGATGTCGCGCTCGAGGGGCAGGCCGCGGTCAACGTGCGGACGCGGGAGTTGGCGCAGACCTTCGATCGAGATTTGGTGGTCACCAACGCGGTCCACTACCTAAAGCCGGAAGACGCCGTCACACAGGATGTGTTGCATGCGATCGCACGCGCTGAAGCGCTGGATGATCCACTCCGTCAGCCGCTCGAGAGCGATCAACTCTATTTGAAGAGCGAAGCGGAGATGTTGGCGCTGTTTCCGGACGATGTTGACGCGATTCATCGAACGGCTGAGATCGCCGAGCGTTGCGATTTTTCGTTTCGTTTTGACACGTACCATTTCCCGGCGACCACCCCGCCTGACCCGGAAGAAGACGCCGACACAGACGCGAATTGGCACTACTTTTATGACGCCTTCCCACCACCGTTAGACTTCGAGGTCGCGCTAGGTCCCGACGGTAAGCCACCTCGCCCCGAAGGGTCCGGGAGCATGAATGGCTACTTTGAGTGGTTCTCGCGTAAAGGCCTCGAGATTCGTTTGCGGCGTGTGCCGGAAGAGCAGCATCCCGTCTATTTCGAACGGTTGGAGCGAGAGATCTCCATCATCGAGGGGATGGGCTTTCCCGCTTATCTGTTGATCGTCGCGGAATTCATCATCTGGTCAAAGGACAATGGCATCCCCGTTGGACCCGGGCGTGGGTCTGCTGCAGGGAGCCTCGTCGCCTATGCGATGAAGATCACGGATATCGATCCGATTCGCTTCGATCTGTTGTTTGAGCGCTTTCTGAATCCAGAGCGCGTCTCTATGCCAGATATCGATGTCGACTTTTGTCAGGACCGCCGAGAAGAGGCGATTGAGCATGTCCGTGTCAAGTATGGCGCGCCGTTAGTGAGTCAGATCATCACTTATGGAAAGCTCCAGGCCAAGCTCGCTGTTCGTGATGTCGCACGCGTCTGTTCCATGATGTTTCAGGACGCGGATCGTATCGCGAAGCTCATCCCTAATGAGTTGAATATTAAACTCGATAAAGCGCTCGCCACAGAGGAGCGTCTTCAACTTGAGGTTGAGGGCTCCGCTGATGTAGGTCGCGTCATCCGGCTTGCCCAGCGCGTTGAGGGGATGACCCGCCAGACCGGTGTGCACGCAGCCGGCGTGGTCATCGCCGACAAGCCGTTGGTCGAGTACGCGCCGCTTTATCGTGACGGACCGGATGGCGGTCCCGTTGTTCAGTACGACATGAAGTCAGCGGAGAGTATTGGGCTCATTAAGTTTGACTTCCTGGGTCTGAAAACACTCGACCAGATCCGAGACGCGATCGTCCTTATTGAACGCAACACGGGTGATCAGGTTGATATTGACCACATCCCAACGGACGATCCGAAGACCTTCACGCTGCTCCAGTCGGGCGACGCGTTGGCGATCTTTCAGCTTGAATCAAGCGGGATGCGGGACCTGCTGACTCGCCTGAAGCCGAACAGCCTTGACGATGTCATCGCGTTGATCGCGCTCTATCGACCGGGTCCGCTCCAGTCGGGAATGGTCGATGATTTTGTTGACCGAAAGCATGGTCGCAAAGCCGTTGAGTACATGCTCCCGCAGCTCGAACCGATCCTCGACAGCACCTACGGCGTGGTGTTGTACCAAGAGCAGGTCATGCAGACCGCACAGATCTTGGCCAATTACTCATTGGGAGAAGCCGATCTGCTTCGCCGTGCGATGGGTAAAAAGATCGCTGCGGAAATGGAGAAGCAGAAGGTCCGTTTCCTTCAGGGGACACAAGAGAACGAGATCCCCGACGACACCGCAGGAGAGATCTTTGATCTCCTCGCGAAGTTTGCAGGCTATGGCTTCAACAAGAGCCACTCTGCCGCTTATGGAATGATCGTTTATCAGACGGCCTTCCTTAAGGCGCATTACCGCTCAGAGTTCATGGCAGCGGTCATGTCTGTCGAGTCGGGCAATACCGAAAAGCTCATCTCCTACATTGGCGACTGTCGCCGGGCGGAGCTCAGTGTCCTTCCTCCTGACGTGAATCAAAGCGCGCTTAGTTTTGACGTGCCCGCGGACCAGCGCGACGTCATTCGTTTTGGTTTGGCCGCTGTGAAAAACGTAGGAGAGGGCGCTGTTGAAAACATCCTGGAGGCACGGGAAAGTGCGCCAGATGGTGAGTTCGCGAGCTTTATGGATTTCCTTGAACGGATTGATCATAGTCGCGTAAATCGTCGAGTCGTGGAAAGCCTTATCAAAGCTGGGGCGTTCGATTGGACCGGACACGCACGTCGTTCACTGTTCGAGGGCCTCGAAGGCGCGATGCGCTCCGCATTGCGTACGCAAGCACAACGCGAGGCGGGACAGGTGAGTCTGTTTGCGGGGGGGCAGGTACCAGCTCCGGACTACCGTTTTCCGGACGTCCCGGAATGGCCGACCAATAAGAAGTTGGGCGAAGAGAAGGGAGCCGTAGGGCTGTTTATCTCCGGTCACCCGCTCGAGGCTTATGGCGAGGAGTTGGAGCGATATACGAGCGCTCCGCTTGGGCAGATCGCGCGGTGTCGTGTGGACAGCGAGGTGACCGTTGCCGGACTGATCTCTGCAATTCGTACGCGTCGTGACAAGCGTGGAAAGAAGATGGCTTTTGTGACCTTGCAGGACGCGACAGGTGCCATTGAATGCACGTTCTTTTCTCGGTCTTATGAACGGTCCGCAGAGGTGCTGGGCTCAGATCAACCCGTGCTTTTGCGTGGGAAGCTTCAGCTTCGCGGTGAAGAGCTCAAGATTCTGGCGGATAGCGCAGAGCCTTTGGCTACCGTCCGAGGGGCGCGTACGCGCTATGTGCGTATTTGCATTGAGTTGGTCGAATTAGAGGCCATCGGTGTCCCTGCATTTTGCGCCGCGCTATCTGAATCACCGGGGGGGTGTCTGGTTGAACTGGAGATACTTCGTCCAGATGGCGCCAAGATTAAGCTTTCGCTTCCTCCAGATCGTGGGCTCGCCGCGGAAGATGCGTTGGTTGAACGGCTGGAGGCGTTGTTTAGACGGACCGGAGTGGTACGATTCGGGTGATGAGAAAATCTAGAAAATCTCTCTTCGTGTTGCTTCTGGCGACTTCATTCGGGACCTTGGTATTCCCCGGACTCTCAGACGCTGTTTCGCCGATGAAAGACGGCGTCGAGCGTTTCGAGAGCCTCACGGAGACCGTCGATTCCGTGTCTATTGATTGGACGCGTCGTGCGCTTGCCGCGTCCGCTTCAGCGCAATCGAACGCGGGTGCGCTTGGCGCGAACCGTCGCCTGGTGGAGAGTGAGGCGAGAAGTCGTTTGGCACCTCTTTTTTTGGAGGCCGCGCGAGACGTTCGTTTTTCCTCTTCGACCTCGGCTGGGGATTTGCTCGCCGGAGAAGATAGTCTCGCGCGCCTGCTCGACAAAGAGGTGTCGTCTTGGAACGTCGTCGAGACGCGGTATTTTTCGTCTGGAAAGGTGGAGATCGACGGGGAGTTAGCGCTTGACCGTTGGTTGCGACCTGCTTTGCGCAGGCTGGCCGCTGCACCAGATGCGCGCAAGGGTGCGGCTTCTGCTGCGACAGGTCTTGTGATCGACGCGAGAGGCTTACCGATGAGGCCGGCGTTGGCCCCGCAGGTGCTCTCGCCGAAAGGCGAGGTGCTGTACTCGATAGCCCAACTTTCGCAGCGTACTGCTGCCGATAAAGCCCTTGTTCAATACGTGACAGACCCCGCTGACCCTCGCGCGGTCGCGCTTGCGGGTGAAGCGCCGCTGTTCTTTCGTGCGGACGGGGTGAGGGCGCGCTGCGACCTTGTATTGACGCAGGAGGACGCGGATACCCTGCGTGCTGTTGAAGGGCTTGCGTCGCTTTTGGCCACCGCGCCTGTTGTGATAGTGGGGGATTCCATATGATTCGACGTCGCAACACATCCCTATTGGGCAGCCCCCGTTCGCTCGGTCAGCCGCGACGACCTCAGCCAGCCAAGAGAACGATCGGCTGGTGGTTGATGATTTCGGGGGTTGTCGCCCTCGCGGTGGTGTTGCTCTGGCCGGTATTGAGCATGCTTTTTGCGGGCTTTGTCATTGGTTACATCCTCGATCCGTTGGTCGACCGAATCGAGGCCAGGGGAGTCTCCAGAACGACCAGTGTGGTAGCGGTCTTCGCCGGGATCTTTTTCGCGGTGTTGGCGTTCATCGGTGTCGTCGTCCCATCGGTTGCCGCGAATGCCGCTGAGCTCTCCTCCAATGTGGGTGAGTACACCGCGCGTCTGAAAGCACTGGTAGACCCTGCTGCGGTGTGGTTTGAGTCGACATTTGGCGTGGCCGTTCCGCTTAGTTTGGAGGCCATCAGCGCTGAAGCACCGCGTGTTCTTGAGTCGCTTTCTCCGGATGCGCGGGAGAGCTTACAGGCCGTTGTGACGCAGGCGCTCTCGGGAAGCGTAGGCTTCTTTTTGCAGTTGTTGAACCTCGCGCTCTTACCTATTTTTGCATTTTATATCGTTCGAGATTGGGACCATTCGGTCGCGTGGTTTCAGGACAAAATCCCGGTACGTCTGCGGCCGACGCTGTTTCCGCTGCTTTCCGAGGTGGATGAACGCCTTTCAGCGTTCCTTCGTGGACAGTTGACGGTCTGCTGTGTCCTCGCAGTTCTGTACAGCGTTGGGCTCTGGGGTATCGCGCGCATCGACTTGGCGGTGGTCGTCGGCGTCACCTCCGGACTGTTGTTTATCGTGCCTTACTTGGGCACCGCGTTCGGTGTCATCGCAGGCACGCTGCTCGCGCTGTTGAAGTACGGCGTGGATGTGCATGTGCTTTATGTCTGGGGTGTCTTTGGCGTAGCGCAACTCGTCGAAGGGTGGTTCCTCACACCAGTGGTTGTAGGCGACAAGGTCGGTCTGCATCCGCTTATCGTGATGGTCGCTCTGCTCGCAGGAGCGAACTTGCTCGGTATCTGGGGCATGCTTTTCGCAATCCCGGTTGCCGCGACGCTGTCGGTCTTACTTACGGCGTGGTTGACCCATTATCGAAAGAGCAGCTTTTACCTCGGATAGACCCCATGGACTGGTGTTGGCGCGGTCGATTGCCCTATGCACAAGCGCTAGACGAGCAACGAACACATAGACGCGCAATTCTTGAGGGGCGCGCTGATTCTGTGCTTTGGTTGCTCGAGCACGATCCCGTCGTCACGACAGGCCGGCGTGTGCCCGAGGGCACTGCGCCACGCAGCGAAATGACGTCACGCAATGTGGACTTTTATGAGACTGAGCGCGGTGGCTTGGCGACTTACCATGGTCCGGGACAATTGATTGGGTACTTGATCTGCGACATTGGCGAATACGATCTCTCTGTGCGCAAGACCATATGTGGCATTGAAGAGGGACTGATTCGTTGGCTTGCAGGGTACGGGCTGACTGCGAGACGGCGAAAGGGTTTTCCCGGCGTTTGGATAAACAACGACAAGATCGCAGCGCTGGGGCTTCACTTCCGTAAAGGCGTCAGCATGCACGGTTTTGCGCTGAATCTCACGGTGGATTTAGCGCCCTACGACTTGATCGTGCCTTGTGGGATCACCGATGGGGGGGTCACGAGCCTTTCCCATTTGGTCGATGACGATGTTCCTAATCCCGTCGATGCTGCTTCGAGTGTAGCGCAGTGCATTCTCGAAGCGTTGGGGATGTCCGGTCCTTTACGAAACTGACAATAATCCGCGAAAGCGGCGTGGAATCGTGGTTTTTTGGGTGTCCCGATCGCAAGAGCGGAATATTCACGGACTTCCGAAGCGTTCCCGGTTGGGGAGGAGGCCTGATGACAAAGAGCCAACTGATTGACTTGGTTGCGATGCGAAGCGGGGTCTCTCGACAGGTCGCTGAGCGCGCCATCAACACTGTCTTTGAGTCGATCGAACGTTCTCTTGTCGCTGGCCGCCGCGTGGAGATTCGCGGTTTCGGCACGATTAAGCCGAAGCGCTACCGCCCTCATACGGCACACAACCCACGGACCGGAGAGAAGATCCCCGTGTCCGAGAAGGTCAAGCCGAGGTTTCGGATGAGCAAAGTATTGCTTCATCGTCTGAATCCCGCGTTGGACGGCTGATGATGACTCGTTTTCTCGGGCTCCTATTGGCCTTTGTCTCGTCTACTGCGATGGCTGGGAGCGTCTATATCAACGGGATCCTTGCCGATGGCGTGCGCGCTGTCGAACTCCAGCGCGTCAATGTACAGATCGACGCGGTAGGCAATATTCTGATTACTGCGCCCAACTATGACGTGCAGGTGTCTGGAAACGCACCTCGTTACCAGCCTCCAAGCAGCAATCGGTACCAGGCCACCCCGCAGAATGTCACGCCAGTGCAGCCGTCGTTGAGCCCGGCGATAGCGCAGGGTGGGCCCTGGTGGTTGGTGACACAAGATGACGGCTCGACGGGGCAAACCGTTGAGGTCCGGATCAACAACGTTCTGGTACACACGGTGCGTTCTGGTCAGGGGCAAGTC
>Ga0163179_10000308_pt1 | contig 34509 bp, 35 predicted proteins | sample AtlANTMetagenome_FD_109643 | JGI IMG/M metagenome (GOLD analysis project Ga0163179, IMG submission 109643) | Marine eukaryotic phytoplankton communities from the Atlantic Ocean - Atlantic ANT 2 Metagenome | ecosystem: Environmental > Aquatic > Marine > Oceanic | place: North Atlantic Ocean... | reverse complement strand
GGTCCGATGACGGCGCCGATACTTCCCGCCCCAACGTGTACGGTTTCTCCCCAGGCCTCACGATCCGAGCCGCACCGAATCCAGCGCTATCCGTACTCGCGACCGCCAACCCCGATTTCTCCCAGGTAGAGTCCGACCGCGCAAAACTCGACATCAACGAACGCTACGCCCTCTCTTACGAAGAGAAACGGCCGTTCTTCCTGGAAGGTCAAGACACCTTTGATCACCCTTTCAGCAACATCACATACACGCGAGCCTTTGTGTCCCCGCGGTACGGTTTACGCGCAACCAGTGAAGCCGGCAAAGTCGCGACTGGCGTACTGCATTCACTCGACGCCACACCCAGCGGGTCGGTATCTGAAGGTGATGGTTGGGAAGATGAAGACTTAGAGGGCTACTACGCACTCGACACCGTAGCGCGCACGCGCAGATCGATCGGGCGAGACGGTCACATCGGCGCCCTGCTATCTGACAAAGAGATCCTAGCTACCGACATGTGGAACCGTGTGGCGGGACTGGACAGCCGGGTACGCGCCTCAGACAAACTCATTTTCGATAGCGCGCTTCTTGGCGCACAAACCACACTCGCAGATGGAGAGACGCTTTCGGGCTCTGCCGGGATAGTCAACGCGACCTACGGATCGAAACACTTCGACTTCGAATCCGGGATGGAGTGGATTTCGCCCGGATTCCGTGCAGAAAACGGTTTCGTGACGCGCTCAGACGTCCTTAGCGTCGAAGCTGAGACCAACGTAAACACCTACCCGACGAAAGGCCCATTCCCATTCATCCAATACCAGCCGCTAGAGGCGGAGGTCGCGTGGACCTTTGACGGCGAGCTGCGCGATGTCGAGATCAACCCTGCGATGCTGCTCGTGCCTAAGGGCGGTGAGATGATCTGGCTATACGGTGAGCACGTCGAAGAGTCTTACGAGGGTGAGTGGCTTGAGTATGATCGCCTAGGGTTCAGGGCAGGCCGCCGCTTTGCGCCATGGCTGATGGTATTCGGCTCCGGCAGCCACGGGAGCGACGCCTACTACGATGAAGACGACCCTCGGGTGGGCAGCTCGACAGCCCTCGGAGGCTTCGCCGCATTTCGGCCAAAGCCCTTCGTGTCTTTATCTGTCGAAGGCCAGTGGGAACGCTTCCACGACACCGATGATTCGCTCCTATACAACGCCTGGTACGGCAGGTATCGCCTGGAACTGTACGCCAACCGCTACCTTTGGTTGCGGATGATCGTTGATCAGACCGCAGACTGGGCGGACGACGAACCAGACAGTTTCGGGGGTGAGGCGCTCGTGGCTTGGGAAAGGCGACCCGGACAAGCCATATACGTTGGGGGCGCCACGGACTGGGATGATCCGGTCGCGTGGCAGGTCTTCACCAAAGTAGCGTGGGTCTTTTCGCCCTGAAAAAGAGTCGAAGGACTGCGCCTATCGATCTTCTCCAAGCGCGCGCAGAACCTCTTCTTCAATCACTGAAAGCACACCATCACTCACAGCGGTCCGGGGTTCCTGCAACGCGTCGCGCACGACTTTCAGGTCCAGTCGCGGCGGGCTTCCCACCGTTGTGTTCACTTCCGGTGGGTGTTCCTCACATCCTGTGCAAACTCCGGGAAGATCGGCGCAAGGCTCGTCGGCTTTGGCCACCGCAGAAGGGGGTCCACCATAGCGCTTTAGTCCCATGCGCCGGAGATGTACGGCTTCCTCTGGCGGAAGTTCCTTTACATCGCCAAGGTCTCGCGCCGTCTTGATGATGATGGCGGTGTGCTCTACGATCTCAAGGCGACAAAACGCCTCCATCAAAGACGTACCAAGGCACACCGCGCCGTGTGTATCCATCAAAATCGCGTCGTGCTCTTTCACGTACGACCGAATGCTATCGGCCAAAGCATGGGTGCCGGTGGTCTCGTAAGGCACGGTAGGCACCGTACCCAACACCAAGACCACCTCAGGCAACACGCAACGGTCCAAGCTCACACCTGCCAACGTAAAGGCGATGGCTATCGGAGGATGCGCATGCACGACGGCACGACAATCCGGACGCTCATCATAACAAGCGATATGCATCCACAGTTCAGAAGTGGGTTTGCCATTGCCGCGCTTGAGCTTTCCCTGACGGTCAACCACGATGAGATCGTCATCCGTCAGAAAGCCTTTGTGACAACCCGCCTTGGTGCAAAGGATATCGCCCGAAGGCAACAGCGCTGAGATATTGCCATCCAGCGCGACCAAGAGACGACGCTCATAAAGCAAGTGACCTATCTGGATCATCTGCTGACGAAGTTGGTGTTCACTCGACATCGGAGTGAACTCTATCGCAGCTTTGCCCACTATGCGACGAACAGCCAATCTGTGCCCTCTACCAAATCCGGTCGTAGGCGCTGAATGTCAGCGCGGATCTCTTCACGCGCGCCCCGTGCTGCAACCGCAACAAGCAGGAGATCTACGGGCAACTGACATAAGGCTTGTGCGCCAAGCACCGCATGATCTTGGCACAATTTGCCGACCTGAAAGGGATCGACGACTGAAAGCTTAAAACCCTTATTTCGAAGCCAACGAATCCAACGACGACCCGTCTTTCCAGCCCCCCAAACGACCACGTTTTCCACCGCTGAAAGCACCGTTTGCTCAAGGTGTTCACGCCGAACCACATCAAAAGCGGCACGTCTATAGCGCGGGTCCGACCGTGTAAGTCGATCGGGTCGGTCCCGAACCTCTACAACCGGCGCACCCGGTACCCGAACAAAGCGCCATCCCTGACTGATCAACCTCAACCAAAGATCGAAATCTTCCGGAAAATCTCCCGAGCGATAGCCTCCAACCAACTCGACAGCCTGCCGGCGCATCAACACCGCAGGGTGGCAGACCGGCACGTCGACGAGGCGTTCGGCAAACCACCCGTTTTCACCAAGAGAATTGAGCCAATCCGCCCACTTTCGCATGCCCTCTGGCGGATCGCCGAAATCCGTAAACAAGCTGATCTTGCCATCAATCACCGCAATTCCTTCCGCGATCAGCGCCTGCTGTCGCTCCAGTCGATCGGGCGTGGCCAAGTCATCCGCGTCGAGTCGCGCCACCCAATCGGCCTGACAGATAGCAAGCCCTTCATTCAGCGCCGAAACGATCCCCTTTCGCGCCGTGCGAACGACACGAAACCGGCTGTCTGCCCCCACCACACTTCGCACCAAATCCGACACCACGACATCTCGAGACCCATCATCGACAACAATGGCCTCCCAGTCTTGCAACGTCTGATTAACGATAGAACCGATAGCCTCCGGCAAGGTCGCGCCAGCGTCACGGACAGGGATCAACCAACTAAAACGTGGCGCGGTCATTCGGCACGAAGACGGATTTCAAACCACCGGCCAAGCGTCGGCACAAACACTGAGTGTTCCGATGGCGGCGCACTCGGCGCGCCCCAAACGATGCTCAAGGAAGCGCTATCTATCGATTCAGCAACCGGTCGGTCTTGCCCCGCACGGCGTAGGGCTGGCCCTAAATGATAGTCCCAAGGAAAGGTCGTCTGTAAGGTGCAAGGGATCTCTGGCGCACCTTCAACAAACACCCCACCTGGCGGTGCCCGAACAGACGCTTCAACGACCCGTTCGAGCCCCCAATCATCTGCGACCGGTGCCCGAAGCCAACGCTGCGGGCATCGCCCATCGATCACTTCTACCGCACGAGGCAAAGTGAACGCTCCCGCAGAAAGCCCGGCAGTCCACCCCACACCTAGCACAGCGAGACAGCCCCATACCCCTTTCTGTTTCACCGATTGAAAATGTAGGCCGATCAACAAGAACACTGCTGGCAACAAGGGCAGCAACAAACGCGGGTACTTCTTGGGCACAAAGCCCAACAACAAAAGCCCCGATCCGAACGCCACCCACGCAAGCGTTCGCTCAAAAGAAGGACTTACAGGGTCAGATTTACGGTCGGGGAGCAGCATGAACGCAAAGCCTGGCCCCAAAACGCCCAGGACCAATGAGGCTGGATAAAAGCCAACATGACGCCAAAGGGACACGCCGGGATCTCCATTCACACTAGCCGCCCCATACGCGGCCTGATCGCCGAGGTGTGGAAAATACCAAGGGGCAATCAAGATGGCCGCCGTAACGAGCACCGCCAGCGCACGGCGGTCACGCGGCAAACCAAACAGCAACGGCCCCAGTAAATAAAGCACGCTGGTCTGCTTGATGAGGAGCGCGACCGCTATCAATGCCCCCAAAACCGATGGCGACCAGGCATGGTCGGCACGCCTTTGCCAAGAAAGGCCCCACAACACGCCAGCGACAGAGGCCACCAAGAGCCCTTCCGGCATGAAGTGGCGGCTCATCCCGACGACACCAGGCGACCACAAAAACAGCGCGCTCCCGATCGCTGCGCCGGTTGGACTTGAACGCCGGAGCGTAAACCAAATGAAACACGCCGCAAATAAGGGCCAGGCTAGATTTATAGACCGCACGGCCAAGCGCCCCGGGTCTCCTCCGCCCATGAGCGCCCAATGAAATCCAATGACCCCCGGATACAGTGGTGGGTAGTGTCCGAGCTCCCCCGCGACCGCCATCCCAACGCCTTCAAGGGGGTTGGCTAACGCCGTTTGCATCACCAATTCAGCAGCACCGACATGACCTTCTTCATCGCCATCGCGCGGCAAACTGTCTGAAGAAATCCAGTGCAGTCCAACCAGCAGATACAACACAACGCTAAGCGCGACGGCCGAACGTCGTGCGAAGTGGTTCTGACTCGATGCAAAGCGTGACATCATGAACCCGACCCTATCGCAGTCCGCACGATATACTCTAAGGACTCGCACTGAAGAGACGCAACAATGTCTGAAGAAACGCCGACCAGTCCTGACGAAACACCCATCATCCCTGTCCGTCGCAAAGGGATCGTTGGAGAATTTGTCGACTTTTTAGTGCATGAAAAGGCGTTCTGGATGACGCCTATCGTCGTGGTTCTATTGGCGATGATCGCATTCATTATCTTCGCGGAAAGCTCGCCCGTATTGCCGTTCATCTACACGGTCATCTAAGCGGTATTCGAACGCTTCAATAAGGGCGCTGCGCCCAATCCATATCGCGATCAGTTGTTGATACCGGCGTCCAATAAGACGCCGCAGCGTCGTCTGGTGCGCGACGATCTAACAACTGCATACCTCGCAACCGGGTAAACAACGCCGATGGCAACATCCCGAAAATAAACACGATCATGAGCAAAATCGTGTTCTGGAGGTGCACCAACCGATGGCCAAAAACTTTCCAGACAAGCCACAGACGTTTGAATCGCTCAAGCATATTCACAGAGTACCGCTTGGAAGTCGTTCATCAAGTACAGACACCGCTGACCATAGATCTTTCGGGAGCGCTTCCAAGCCAAGCCGGTGTGAAATCGCCAGCAAAATCTGACGCAACACCTGCGCCGGCTCGAAGTGAGGGTTCACCGCATCAGCGTGTTTTGGGTGTGTAGCGTCACACCAATCCGGATCCGTCACGGCGTAAAACATCCGACACGCGACGGGGCGTGATGCATACACCCGGCACCGCATCCTGTCATCCAGGATGGGGCAACGCACCGCAGCACGGCGGGTTTTCGCCATCACCTCATCCTGCGTGTTGCTGGTCGAAAGCTGCTCGTGCCATGCCGCCGCCTCGACCCTAAGAGCCGATTTGACCTCGTCCCAATCCGCGTGCTGCCGCAACGCGCGCAAAACCAACAACACCTCGAGCCCCGAAAGCCCCCGCGGGTTCTGGTGACAACACGCTGCACAACCTGTCGTACAGCGAGTACTCACGCTCTCCGAGACGACGGAGAGATAAGTCGAATATGACTCCCACCACGCCTCTAAACCTTCATAGAGCGCGTCGGGTACGTTCCCCTCATCAAGAGCCGACTCCAGACCAGGAAGACGCAAAACGCCCTGAAGCGCAACGAGGCCCGCGTTCAGCGCTTCGACAGCGCGGGGCGAACGCTTCGCAGGGACATCGATCGTCTGCATGGCGGCGTTTTATCGCGAGAGGCTACTCGTTCGAGGTGAGCGCGCCTGTCGTCGCCTTGATGTCTTTGTTGCCCCACTCCGTGTCGCGAGCGGCACGACGTGCACGCTTTTCGGCCTGCAACTCCACCAAGTGATGGTGCGTCGTGAAGTAGGGGAGGCTTTTGCCTACGAAATCATCAATCGTCTCAAAACCGTGCTTATCCATGAATTCCAAAACGCCATCGCACATTTCTTGGACCATATCGAAACCCTGGAGCATCGGGCCGGTACAAGACTGAACGGTGCGCGCGCCAACAAGCAAGAACTCCAGCGCGTCATTGGCGCAGGTCACGCCTCCAATCCCTGAAATCGACAAATCGGATTCGTCCAACGCGATCTCGGCGACCATCCGAAGCGCAATAGGCTTGACCGCCAAGTACGAATATCCGCCAAAGGTTGAATGGCCTTCGACCGTCGGCAACGGCTTCAGCGTGCGAAGATTGATCCCAATCGACGCCAAAATCGTATTGATCGCGGAAACTCCCGAGGCACCGCCTGCTTTCGCGGCGCGCGCCGGAACGCGGATATCAGTGATGTTCGGTGTCATCTTGGCCCATACAGGCTGGCCATCAATGGCCTCAACCACCCAACGCGTCACCTCTTCTACCATCTCGGGGTTCTGCCCCATCGCCGCGCCCATCCCCGTCTCGGGGTGACCGTGGGGGCAGGAAAAGTTCAATTCCAAGGCGTCACAACCCGAAGCGACAGTCCGCGCGGCCAGTTCCTGCCAACGCCCCTTGTCGTAGCTCTCCATGATCGAACCGATGAGGACACCGCTTGGATGCGTGTCCTTCACCGCCTTAAAATAATCTTCCCATTGCTCAAACGGCAGATCGCTGATGAGCTCAATATTCTGAAAACCGACGTTATCTTTCGACTTCGAACGGAGCTTGCCGTAACGTGGCTGCACATTGACCACGTTGGTATCCGTGAGGCTGGTGGTCTTGGCGACGACACCCCCCCAACCCGCAGCGAACGCTTTGTTCATGATGACCGCGTTCGTGCTTGGTGGACCGCTTCCGATAACGAAAGGGTTGGCGAAGGAAAGGCCGTTTACGTTTACAGCAAGGCTCGGAGCCATGGATCGCCTCCTAGCGAGGTCCAGAGTAGACAACTTCAAAGGTGTAACGAGGAGAAGGCATGCAGCCCATCGCTCATGAGACAGATCTGGATGAACTACGCAGAGGATCGGTGGTGTACGCCGTGATTTGTGCCTGGTCAAAACTCGGGCTTTTTCAACAATTATCCAACGGGCCCGTCCCGTTGAACGCACTTTCGGGAGATCAACGCAGTATCCGAGTGACTGCTAGGATCCTCGGACATGCCGGACTGCTCACCACAGATGGCGAGCGATGGGGACTTTCTTCTGTCGCAGCACAGATGATCGATCAGGGCGTCTTGAACATCGGAGGGGGACTAGACGCCATGCGTGTCCTCGGCGGACTCGACGAGCTTCTGATTGAGGGCGGGCCGGCAAAACGACAAGACGGCAGCTCACTCGCGACAGATGGCGGTGTTCGCGATCAAGACCCTGAAGACGTCCGTAGGTTCCTCGATATGCTGTACCGACGCAGCGAACACTCTGCAAAAGAGACCGCGCGCTGGTTTGCAGAGCGACTTCCTGAAGGGGGCCACATACTCGACGTTGGCGGCGGGCACGGTCGATACAGTGAGGCCTTGTCCCATTACGGCTTCAGCGCGACGATCGTAGACAAACCGGTGTGCTGCGACATCACAAAAGAGCGCTACGGTGATCGGTTTCAGACCATAGGAGGCAACTTCTTCGAGGTTGACCTTAAAGGGCCCTATGACGGGGCGCTCCTGTCCAACATCATCCACGGACTCGGACCCGATGAAATCCAAGATCTCCTCGGTCGTCTACAAGCAGTCATCCGACCCGGTGGCGTGATCGTCATCAAGGACATGTTCGTAGACGAAACGCATGTAAGCCCCGAAGCCGCTGTGATCTTCGCGATGACGATGTTGCTCTACACGTCAAATGGGAACAGCTACGCAACCAAAGAACTCGACATGTGGTGCGAGCAAGCCAACTTCACGCCGACTGGAGTCGTGCAGGCGCGCGATCAGCGGTTTTCGCTATACTTCGCCACCCGTAAGCGCTAGGACTTGTACGCACATCCAAGCGCATATTCGACCGCTTCCGACGCGTGATCGAGATCTGCCTCCGTCATCGCGAGGTTCAGAAACCCAACCTCATAGGCTGAAGGTGCGAAGTACACACCTCGGTCTACCAAAGCTGAAAAGAAGTCAGCATACCGAGCGGCCCCAGTTTTGGGGATCGCACCAAAGCTACGCGGCGCTTCATCTGCATCAAAACAGAACCAAAACATCGAACCGATCCCACGGAACGATACCGGAGCGCCAGATCTTTCGATGACATCTGTCACGCGCTGCTTCCAATACGCGCCCAGCGCCTCAAGTCGAGCCCAACCGTCCTCACGCTCCAGCACCCTCAGTGTTGCCAGACCTGCGGTCATCGCGACCGGGTTCCCAGATAGCGTGCCCGCTTGATAGACGGGGCCCTCCGGGGCAACGTGAGCCATAATTTCCGCAGAGGCTGCGTACGCTCCGACCGGCATGCCACCACCGATAACCTTGCCATAGGTGACGATGTCCGCCTCGAGCCCGTAGCGCTCGCATGCTCCGCCAGGCGCCAATCGGAAACCCGTCATGACCTCGTCAACCACCAACAGCACGCCGTGCTGACGACAGCGACGCTGCAAGGTCTCCAACCAATCCGAGCTTTGTTCAAGCAATCCAGCGTTGGCGGGGACCCCCTCAAAAAAGACAGCAGCTGCGCTATCGCCCATGCGGTCGAACCAGTCATTCAAGCGCCTGACATCCGCAAGAGGCAGCACCTCTGTCTGGTCGACAACCGCCTGCGGCACACCAGCAGACGACGAAATACCGCTGGTCGCCAGACCAGAACCTGCACTCACAAGAAAAGCGTCACCATGACCGTGGTAGCACCCTTCAAACTTCAAAAAATGACTTCGGCCCGTCACACCGCGTGCGAGACGTAAAGCGCTCATCGTCGCCTCTGTACCACTGGAGACGAACCGTACCTTCTCCGCAACAGGCGCCAACCGGAGGACCGCTTGTGCCAAATCCGTCTCTGCGCGCGTCGGCGCACCAAAGGAAAGCCCATTTGCCGCGGTAGACTGCACTGCATCGATGACCTCTGGGTGGGCGTGGCCGAGGATCAACGGTCCCCATGACCCCACGAAGTCGAGCAAACGTCGTCCGTCCTCTGTCTCGAAATACGCCCCGGCGCCCCGACTAAAGTAAAGCGGGGTGCCTCCTACGGAACCAAAGGCCCGTACCGGCGAGGACACGCCCCCCGGCATCACCGAGCAAGCACTCGAATAAAGGTCCTCGTGCGTGTTTTTTTGAGTAGCCACCACCCCTCCAAAGTCCAAGACATTTACCGGGTTGATACCCGTGACGGCAACTGCATTAACGCTGACAGGCCTCACAAAAAAATGTGGACCGGCCCGATTGACTGAATCGCGAAAGCACAGAGCCGCAGGTCGGGCACGGCTCCCCCTCTCTTCCATAGACATCGAAGGGGTTTGCTCCCCCAGCGTTGACGTACACGATCTCTTCAGAAGCCTCGGCCGCAATCGTTTCCGACATAAACGCGACCGTATGCTTTGCAATGACGTCCCAGTCACCCACAGTCAACGTTGGGCATGTGCGGCGCGGTGAAATCCCGGCGCGCCAACAGATCTCGGAAGCGGCAATATTTCCAATCCCCGCGACACAGGCCTGATCTAAGAGCGCAGGTTTGACTGGCCCTCGCTTTCGCGAGAAACGCTCGGCCCACCACGCCCCTTCGCGCCGATCCGGCCAGGCATCAGGACCTAAATTGCGCGCCTCAAAAAAGGCATCAACCGATGCCTTCGGAACCAACCACGCCTCACCCAACCGGCGGGTATCCGAAAACCCAACGCGTATACCTGCCGAAACCATCTGGAAACGAATCCGATGTCGAGCAGGGTCCCAAGGCCAACGGATCACTTTACCTGTCATACGAAAGTGCAAGACGAGCGTATGGTCTTCGAATTCAATGCAGCTGTATTTTGCGCGCCTGAAAACCCGACGAACGCGTGGCTGTTCACCAAGCATTTCGACAGCACCCTCACGCAGGACCGCAGGGTCGTTCAACTCTACGTCACACAGTGACTGCCCACCCAACCAACCGCGTAGGTTGCGGGTCATGATCTCGACTTCCGGAAGTTCGGGCATCAACCGCCCCCTCTGACCGGACTATTCCTTGGCGAGCAAGGACTCCACGAGCTCGGTCGCCGACTGGAATCCGGCGTTGCCGTTGCCCTTCCACCGAACGGTCATGTCGCGATCAACAACGACATAGTGGGGGTTACCACCTGTCGTGCTGTACATGCCGTGTACGGTCTTATCCGCATCATGAAGCACCGGATGCGTCGCGTCGAACTCATCGACCCAATAGCCGACATCGATGTCGGCTCGGGTTCCATTGTTCAAAGCCACCAATGTGGTGAAGCCCGCATCTGCATGTTCCACGTAGAACGCTTCTGTCGCTGGAGCCAGCGACTGACAGGCGCCTCACGTGAATGCTGAGGCATCAATCATGATGATGTCGCCCGCAAAGTCGTGCAGCGACACCATCACGCCGTCGCGATCTGGCAGTGCGAAGTCCTCTGCGCAATCTCCAACGTCGACCCCAACGGTACGGCCGTCACATGGGTCGGACTTCCCGGGATCAACCGTTCCGGTATCGGGGTTGGTGTCGGTGTCCGTGTCGGTATCCGTATCGGTATCCGTGTCGGTATCCGTGTCGGTATCCGTATCCGTATCCGTATCGGAGTCAGTATCCGTGTCGGTATCCGTATCGGTATCCGTATCGGTATCCGCTTCACCGGTGTCGTCCTTTTCAGGTTCCTCTGCTGGCCCGCAGGCTGTTGTAAAGGCCAAACCGGCCCCAACGGCTGCAATTAGAGCTGCGCGTCTAAGTATCATTTGTACTCTCCTCACGACCCGGGGCCGCGTTCCGGAACACAATAGCCGAATATCACCGGTTTTCAACGCAAAACAAACCAAAACAGCCACCTACAAGACCATTTACTGCCTTAGGCGGCCTCTCACACCGCACGTCACACACGAAGCGAAGGATCGACGAGGACCAACGTGCTATTGCTCGAGTATCGGCTTGAACCGGAGGCCTATCATGTCCTTTACCAACGTACGCATCGCGTCAAATGAACGCGCAGCGGTCGAACTGCACCACATCGTCGTAGATCTTGGACAGACAGGCATCGAGCACGCCTACACCAAACCCGGACAATTCGTCCAGCTTGCCGTGGGAGATGGAAAACCTGGATTCTACGCCATTGCGTCGGGCCCCGGCACGAGCAACCAGCTCGAATTTCTTATCAAATACGATGGAGAAACCTCTCAAGCCATCTGCGCATTGAAAGCCGGAGACTCGGTGCGATGCAGCGCGGTGATGGGAAACGGATTCCCACTGGAAAATGTAACGGGCTGTGACTTGCTGCTGTTCGCCACTGGATCAGGAATTAGCGCCATCCGGTCGGTGATTGAAAGCGATGCGCTAAAGGGCCGAACGGCAAAGCTCTACTACGGCGCACGCACACCCGAACATATGGCCTATGCAGCCAAGTTTCAGGATTGGGAAAGCCTCGGTGTACAGGTCATTCCCGTCATGTCTCGACCTGTAGACGACGATTGGGATGGAGAGACCGGCTACGTTCAGCACGCCTATAGTTCAGACCCGGTAAACGTCACCAACACCGCCGCTGTCTTCTGTGGACCACGTGGCATGGTGGAAGAAACGCAAGCGATTCTGTCTGCGGCGGGAATGGTTGAAAGTAGATTTCTGACCAACTTCTAAAGCCGAACAGCGCCCTGTGACCCCCCTACCGGCCGACCCAATAAAGCCCCGACTTCTGGGGCTTGTCATCGTAGCTGTCGCTTTCGCGTACGCCCCTTCGCTGGGGGGCGGCTGGGTCTGGGACGACCACGCGTTGATCCCAAACAACGCCGCGATAGGCGACTGGTTCTCCCTTATAAGCACCGATCTTTTTGGTCCGTCTGGAAGAGATAGCCACGTCTATAGACCACTGATCGCGCTGAGCTTTGGGATTGAACAAGCGCTACTTCCTGGCCCCTTCCTGCCTCGTCTAACCAACGTCGTCTTACTCGTATTCGGTGCCCTAGGGCTCGCACGGTGGGCGCGCGCAACCGGCGCGACGGTCCCAATGGCCTGCTTTGGGGCCGGGGTCTTCGCGCTCCACCCTGGCATATCTGAAGGGGTCGCGTGGATAAGCGGCCGACAAGACTTACTGCCTACCGTTTTGCTGATCTGCGCTGGAGCAAGTTTTTACGAACGGCGCGACCGAACCGCCGCCCTTTTACTGTTTCTCACACCGTTCGCGAAAGAAAACTTCGTTCTGATTCCCTTAGTGATCGGGTTGTGGTGCTGGACTTCAGACCGATGGCCACGCCTACCAATCTTCGCGGCTATCGCCGGAAGCGTGTCCTACCTGCTCACACGGTGGACCCTGCAAATCCCCTTCGTACCAGACGCTGGAGAGATCGCTCCACTCGAAGCGATCGGGGGACTGTCGAGCCGCTTTGCGGAGCTCCTTGTAAGGCCTGACCGCGCAGATGCACTACCTACCCTTATGCCAAGCGCTCTCCTGGGCGCCTTCGCTGTGCTGGTCGTCTGCATACCCTTGCTTCGGCCTAAAACCCGAAAGATATGGGGGCCCGTATGTTCCCTGTTGCTGCTTTGCGGGCCAGGTGCGCTCGCCGCAGCGCACTCTCTTCTGGCGAGCGACCGTTATCTGCTGACGGCCTTCGCTGGCTTAGGCCTGATTGCCGCACATATTGAGCTGCCCAAACATCTGGTACACCTCCAAAAAACCACGTTTGCGATCGCCATATTGATGTGCTTGGCGTTGGCTGGAATGACCGCGACACGAAGCGCCGACTGGACCTCCGATCGAGCACTATTTGATGCCGCGTACAACGCGGCGCCCGAAAACCCCCGCGCCGCCTTCCATCTAGCCCATGCGCTCCACAAATATGACGGGCGCTGTGACCTCGCGCTCCCGCTGTACACACAAGCACGCGACGACGACCGTAGAGCCCTCAACAATCTGCTGGCCTGCGCTGTCGACAGCGGGGACTATCCCTTGGCGCTCTCTTTAGCTGACGAAGCGCTCGCATCAGATCCCGAAAACTCACACCCCGCATCCAGCGCAGCGCGCGCAGCGACGGCGGTCGGAGATCTCGCCCGAGCCCAAGCCTGGGCGAAAGAAGCGCTTCGCCGAGATCCTGAAAACGGAAGAAACTGGGTACTGCTCGGCAACATCAGCGGACAAACAAAACAATACGCCGAGTCCGCCGAAGCTTTTGAACGCGCACTCGCTATAAACCCGACCGACAGGGCCGCCATTCGTGGCCGTGAAACCGCGCAACGTCTTCTCGCTGCCGAACAGTCAGCTGAGGCTCGAAATCAACCAGACGCTGCGCCCGAAAACGAATCAAAAGACGACCGCGCCCAGGAATAGGCCTCTTCACACCACCCCGGAAGTGCCGACAACCAAGCCAGCGCGACATCAAAGCCCATCACCGACGTGAGCAAGACGACGGCGAAGGCCACCATGTTCAAAAGCGGCAACACCATCCAAGCGAACGCAAAGCCCACCCGCTGCAAGTCAGTCTGGCCGCGATGTGTCTCGATATATGTAGACGTCAGTTGATAAGAAAGCGCTATGCCAACACCGACAGATAGCAGTTCGAGGTGTGCTGTCGGCCCCAAGAAGAGTACCAACAAAAACGGTAGGCACAAGGTGGGAAACCAATATGGTGCGATGGTTATCAACCAATTTCCGGGACCACCAGAATACGAAATTTCTCCACCTGACCGCCAGGTGGCACGTAGCCCCTCGATACGATGAAAGGTCATCAACGCGAACAGACCGTGCGTCAGCTCATGCTCAAAGGTAGAAAACAACGACCCCATCAACGGGCGCCGAAAAAACAGCCACCAAAGCACAAAATAGCCGCCGAAACCGGCAGCAAAAAGAGTGTACGCTGACTGGTTTGCAGCGACACCAAGACCCAGATGCCAGAGCCCCAGCGCTGCGCCAGGGGTCAGCGCGACGCACGCCACAGCGAAAGGCCACTTCAACACCTTCAAAACGCCGTCAATCGGTTGTGCGACTCCCATCTTTCAGATTGTATCTTAGGGTCACAACAGACACGCCCGCATAGGCTGTCTGCATGCGAAAAGATCTCGCCCGAGAAGTCACCGCTTTAGCGCTTCCTGCAGCGGCACAGGCACTCTTATCGGTCGTGATCTTTTTCACCGATAGGCTACTGCTCGGTCGATACGGCAGCGAAGCGCTTGGGTCTATGCAAATTAGCGGCCCCGTGCTGTGGTCTTTATTCTCACTATTCAGCGCATTCTGTGCGGGACTTCTGGCTGTGGTGGGCCGTAGTGTCGGTGCCAAAGACCCAGAACGAGCCGGCAATGCGATCGTTGCCACGTTCGGTTTTGCGATCATCACCGGGGTTATCGTCGGGGTCCTGTGTTGGCATGCGCGAGGCCTAATCTCGGGAGCGATGACCACCGGGCCGGAGGCGGCAGCACTCGAAGGGTTAGCCAACAGCTACATGGGGATCGTGCTTTTCGCGACACCATTTACGCTGCTTGGACTCGCGGGCACCGTGACGCTCCAAGCCGCTGGCGACACCAAAACACCGATGTGGATCTCGGCCATTTGTGGAGTGGTCAATCTGACCCTTTCGTGGCTTTTGATTTATGGACGCTTTGGACTTCCCGAGTTGGGAATCGTGGGCGCAGCGATAGGAACGGTCGCCTCATTCATACTGCTCGCACTGCTCTCGATAGGCGCCTTGCTTCAGGGTAGGCACGGCTTTCAGCTTCCGCCAATACACACCGTCTCATACGGCGCGCTAAAACCGGTGCTAAAGGTGGCCAAGGCGGCATACGGCGAAAAGCTGGTATTCCACACCGCCTTTCTGATCTTCGCAGGCTACGTCGGTCACCTTGGCGCCATCGAGATGTCCGCGAACCAAGCGCTCATCGCGATAGAGTCGTTGGGCTTTATCGTTGGTGGGGCTTTCGGTATCGCCGGAGGTGCCTTGGTCGCGCAAAAACTCGGTGCAGAGGCCCCGGAAGAAGCATCTGCGTGCGGATGGATCGCCGCGGGTCTAGGCACTGGAACCCTTACAATTGGCTCCATACTGTTCGTCTTGTTCGCCGAACAATTGGTCTCTTTCGTCGACCCCAACCCCGAAGTGATCGCGCTCGCCGTACCCTGCCTTTTCGTCGCGGCAGCGGCACAACCCTTCATGGCTGTGACCGACGCCCTGTCGGGGAGCCTACGCGGCGCAGGAGACACTCGCTCTCCACTCATCGCTGCCCTTGTCGGCCCCTGTGTCGTACGGTTGGGGCTCTGTTGGTGGCTCGCCTTTCAACTGGACTTCGGACTGTTGGGGATTTGGATAGGCACAACACTCGATTGGATCACCCGCGCGGCCTTCCTGATCGTCGTTTTTCGTCGAGGTTCATGGAAAGAACTGAAAGTTTAAAACACCCCTTCAAGAACCCCTACCGTCTTTGATAAGCTCGAAACTGCGGGTGTGTGATCACCCCTCACGGAGGGAGAAATGGGTCAGATGAAGCGGTTGCTTGAAGAATTTGAATACTTCGAAGACTACGTGGAAGAGCCGACCGCGACACACCAAGCTCCAGCGACAACACGGCCTAGTGCCGACATGAGCAGAGAGCAATTTCATGCGCTGCTCAACCTGATGGCACCGGGCAGAAATAGCGATGAAGGGTCTTACGAGTTTATGCGTGCGATGTTGGGACTGCCTTCGATGGCATCACCCGATGACGCGCTCGGAAATGTAGACCATTCGGCAGTGGTTGACCCTGACGCATACGTGGACGAGCGTGTTGGCAGCAACCCGGGGCACACACTCGAAGCCAAGTAACAGCTGCCTGAAGTCTGAAAACCTCGGACTTTGACCCTAATAAAGGAACGTCACACCGAATTGGTGCTGACTAAACTGCATGGGCGCCGGATCATCCCAGGGCCAGTTGTGCGGATCGTAGAACACCTCGTACTCCACCCACTCCGCGGCACCGGCCACAGCTAGCTGGATCAAATTCCGAAGAAAAGGCTTGTCCTTGAACGGCACCTGAGCGAGCAAGCCCACGATCCCAAACCCCGTATCGGTGAGCGCCTGATGCCCAAAGTAGCGCCAAAAGCGAAAATCCGACTCCACACTGGTCAGTGAATACGCGTAGTACGCCGAGGGACTAAAACGAAGCGCGCCGGATGCATCCGTAGAACGCAATCCCAACGACACGTTGAATGATGAGTCGAAGCTCAGTTTCCATTTTCCGGAAGCGTCGCCCAACTCAGTACCGGTCCCACCCAATGCCGAAGTCAGCGCAGTGGGCACATCCATTTTGATGAGCCCGGCACCCCCACTAACCGACGCGCGGAGTCGTAAAGGACCGGCGGCTAGCGGTGTTAAAAGCACCTTCTGGGGCGCAAAGAAAGAAAGCTGCGTGAAAGAAGCTTGGCGATCGGCCTCATCCGGTCGATCTACGCCCAACGCTGATGCCTGTACAACAGCCGTGTGTTGGGCGTAACGAAGCGAAAGACCCTCTGGATGCTTTGAAAACCCACCGAGCGCACCCTCTTCGCTCTTTTTGCGCTTTCCGTTCACCCAGCCAAGCTCGACGAAAAAACCATCCTCTCCCGAGTAGTTGGCCCCATAATCTCGATCCGGAATCGGGGTCAGTAGACCACCCGTGAGCGTGAACTCATGCACTTCCTCCGTCTCGCCACTCCTAAGACCCATGGCCTCCAAAATCTCAGTCAGCGCCTCATTCACATCGGCCATTTCAGCCTCTTCTTCATCAGAGACCGTCTCCGTGGGCTGCTCTGATGGCACCTCGGGCTGCTCCGCGGATGCCTCATCTGCTGCGGGCGCATCGGCTTCAACCCCTGAGTCCTGACCCGCCTGGCCTTCAACAGCGACACCTGTAGCCTCGGCGGGGTCTTCCGGCGGTTCAACATCTGAAGCTTCCGTATCTGAAGCTTCCGCATCTTCAGCCTCACCCGTAGGCGCCTCAACAGCCTCTACCTGTTCCACCGCGGGGTCTACAGCCTCGTTGCCAACATCTGACTCTGTCCCTTCAGACTGGGCCAAAGTAGGGGCACTCAGACAAAAAAGGAACGCACAAAGCGTCCACGTAAACCACGCATTTTTGCGAAACAGAAACATACGACTGGCTCCCTGTCTGGGAGCCAGTCTACACGAGACCTAGAAAATGTAGGAAAGACCAACGCTCGGCATCGGGACCGCTGCACCAGCACAACCGCTAGCGAACACAGCCGTCCCCAAGCCATAGCGCATGTTCCAGCCACGAGGCTGACCGATGTCGTGATCTACGAGAACATCAAGACCAAAGACCGATGGCGAGATGGGATCGGGGCGAGAGACTGTGCGCGGGCCGCGAGGACCATCTTCAACCGGCATCGCGCAAAAACTCGCTGGTCTTGAGGTCTGTCCTCCAAACTCATCCCAGGTGTAGCCAGTAGAAACACCAATTCCACCTCGGAACTTCGCGCCTGGTGTCCACGCTTGAACGCTCCAAGAGGCTACAGGCCCAACCCCACCGCTCAAGGAGACACCAAGCCCGCTCTTACTGCGGAGCTCACCGGATGCAGCAAAGCCCGAGATGCTGTACTGGTTTCCGATACCCGTACCAACGGACACATTCATCCCGGCACGCTCGGCGTTGAACTGCTTGACCTGACCAGGCGCCACGCCTTCGTGCGCGCTCGCCGAAAACGAGGCCACCAAGACACAAAGAGAGGTGAGGAAAACGGAGAAAGTACGAAAAGCAAACATGAGACAACTCCTCTTCAGGGTTGCCAACCACAAAAGCAATCGCTGTGCCAACAGAGCAGCACACCGGTTTTTAGTTTGAAGACAGGACCTTATTCATGAAAGCGTGATCTTCATGTCAGCCCTCGCCGGACGGAACTCTTACAATCTCCCCGGTATAGGACTTTAAAAGCCAATAATCATCGTTTTTCTCTACCACAGCATCGGGTGAAAGCGCGACTTTACCTCCACCGCCGGGAAGGTCCACGACGAAGTGAGGGACGGCCATGCCCGAGGTGTGCCCACGCAAGGCCTCTAGGATCTCAAGCCCTCGATGTAGAGGCACTCGAAAACGCGACGTGCCCTCTGAGAGGTCGCACTGGTACATATAGTAAGGTCGGATGCGCATCATGAGCAGCTTCCGGTTCAAGTCTTGGACCACACTCGCTCGGTCATTCACGCCGCGAAGCAACACCATTTGGTTTCCCAGCACACTCCCGGTGTCGGCCAAGCGCGCCGCCGCATCAAACGCTTCCTGGGTGCACTCTCGGGGATGGTTGAAATGCGTGTGTACATATACAGGCTGAACCTCCTTCAGCACGGCACACAACGCCTCATCCACCCGCTGCGGAAGCGTCACAGGATGACGCGTTCCAATCCGGATGATCTCTACATGCGGTATGGCCCGCAAGGCCCGCAACACTTCGGCCAATCGCTGGTTGGATAGTGAGAGCGGATCGCCACCGGAAAGCACAACATCCCGGATCTCTGAATGCTCCGATATGTATCGAATGGCGCCGTTCAGCTGATCTTTTGAAGGGGCCGAATCGGGATCGGAAACTTTTCTGCGACGCGTGCAATGGCGACAGAAGACCGCACATTGATGTGAGGTATAAAGCAACACCCGGTCCGGGTAGCGCCAGGTCAAACCAGGCACCGGCATGTCTCGCTCTTCAGCGAGCGGATCTGCCGCTTCGTCAGAAGAGACCTGCAACTCCAGCATGCGTGGAATCGCTTGCAAACGAATAGGACAATCGGCGTCGCCCGTATCAATAAGCGAGGCGTAATACGGTGTAAGACCCAACCGAAACTCACCGATAGTCGCCTGACAGGCCTGTTGCTCATCGTCAGAAAGCGCGATCAAACGCTCGATCTTATCTAGAGACTGCAATCGATTGCGCATCTGCCAGCGCCAATCGTCCCAATCCCGGCCGGCTTCAGGCCACAGCGACCTATCGGTCGGTTGAAAACGCGATCGAACCATGCCTACTGTTCTATGACGAACGCGGCTCGGCGTCTCTTGAGATCAGCAGGCGGGGCAGATCTCATAATATGCGATGGTCCCTTCAACGGCGGCCTTTCCAAGGTCCGTGAGCCCTTTTGCCATCCGATAAACGAAGGCCGTACCCTCGGGGCGGAACATCGTCACTGGAAGCCCAACCGAAGGCAAGCCGTAAATCCCAGCTGCGCCTTGCTGCAAAGCATCCGCAGAGGCCCCTCGGAGCACCTGATAAAGCGGCGCTCCATCGCCAGATACGCGTAGAACCTGCGTGATTCTGCCACGGGTCGTTCCCCAGGCGAAATGCTCACGCACCGGCCAAGTCACCGTAACCGCAGCGGCATCTTCAAACTGAAAGCCTCGAAGGCCAAGACGCGTATCCGCCGCGAAAATCTTACGGGGCGCTTCGACGATGGCACTGTTCCAACGCTGTGGCGCCGGCTCCCTACGAAACACAAATCCCGGTTCAATTGGAGACACACCTTGGGGCATCCCCGACCCGACCCAACGGCCGTCCTTTCCATGAAGCGGCGCCAAAAGGGGCCTAAACCGCTCGATGACTTGATAGCCAAGCCGGCCATAAAGTCGCTGGGCGCCATACCGGGCTTCGACCGTGAGCGTCATGAAGTCTGCGCCGCGCTTGAGTGCGCGTTGCTCAACAGCCTCCATCATCTTTCGACCATAGCCTTGTCGTTGGAAGTCAGGGTCTACGCCGACAGGACCGACGTGAACACCCGTCAACAGACGCCCGCGCCACTTGGCCATACGTACCGAAGACATCACGACAGCCTTCGGTGCATTCCGCTCACCCAGGAAAAGCGAAAGCTTCGATGGACCCCAGTCCCACGACCAAAAAAGATCCATCACCGACGGCTCGAAAGAGAGCGAGACCTGATACCCGGAGAAGGCGCGATCTAATAGGGCGCCTATCGCCGGGAGGTCTACAGACCTTGTCGGCCTGGGCTCGGTCGTGGATGTTCTAAGTCGAATCATGGGGCCTGTTACTCACCCCCCTCTCTTCGGCTCAAGACGAAGATAGATCAAGAACCAACGTAGAAACACACATCAAAAAGTGATGAATTATCTACGTACAATAAAGCAGATCGCAAAATCGCAACATCTCTTCGAAACGGACAAGGTTAGACGTAGTCCATGCGCTATACCGGCAAGATCTACCGGCCTCCGAGTGAGGCCCATAGCTACATTATCCAAGCGACCATTGGGTGTTCTTGGAACAATTGTACGTACTGCGACATGTATAGAGACAAACCCGTCTTCCGCGTGCGCCCCATCAAAGAGACTCTCGAAGACATCGCTTTGGCCGGACGAACCTATGGCGCAGCCATCGAAAAGGTATTCGTCGCAGATGGCGACGCGCTGATTCTAGATATGCCGCACTGGCGGCAGATCCTAAACGCATGCAAGCAGGCCTTCCCCGCACTTAGACAGGTGTCCTGCTACGCGACCGCCGACAACATCTTAGAAAAAACCGAACGTGAACTTGAAGAGCTTCTGTCTCTAGGCCTCCGCTTGCTTTACATCGGTCCCGAGTCGGGAGACGAGGTCACCTTGCGCCGAATAGCGAAAGGCCCGCGCCCGAAGAATGCCGAACGCGGTAGCAATTACCTCTACGATCAACACGTGCTGGCGGCGGCGAAGGCTCGCGCAGCGCAACTCAAGCTATCCGCCATCTTTCTGCTGGGCGCCGGTGGCGTCGAGCGGTCTAGACAACACGCAGAGGCTTCAGCGAGACTCGCAACAGACATGAACCCCAACTTCCTGGCAGCGCTCACGCTCACGGTCGTTCCGGGCACTCCGCTTTATCGCACACGCCCACATTCCGGATGGGAACTTCCAGACATCGAAGGGCTGCTCGAGGAACTCCGCACCTTTGTTGATCAAGCACGGCCCACGAACGCGCTGTTTAGAACCAACCACGCCTCCAACCACCTTCCGCTGGCAGGCAAGCTACCCACAGACAGACAGCGGATCGTAGAGGTCTTGGACCTCGCGCTCGCTGGTGCGATCCCGCTTCGGCCAGAGTGGAGCAGAGGCCTCTAAGCAAAACGCCGGAAGCAGGATTCCCTGCCTCCGGCGCCTAATGCGCTACCGTTTTGAGCCCTAATCCACGGCGGTGTCCTCAGGTTCTCCGGACGCCGGCTCTTCGCTGGTGAGTGTGAGATCGATCTCTACACTTTCTCCATCCGTGAAGGTGTAGACCCAAGGTCCATACCGAGCTCGCGGAAGGTTGTTGTAGTGGATGCCATCTGTATCCACATCACCGTCTGTATCGACGATGAACCCATAGATGTAAACGGTCTGTTCGGGCTCCATCAACGTAAGATCGATGTCGTATTCGTACTCGGTGTCTGCAGTCGCCGGAATCGAGATGCTCTCGGAGTAGTAGGCGGTGTGCGTCTCGTATAGCGGCCAGCCGTCACTATCCGCGAAACCGTTCTCCCAGAACTCAATCGAGATCTCTTCGTACCCGGTCACATCCTCTTCGATGGTACGGGTAAAGGTGCCGTAGACATTCGCCGTGTAACCGGTGTCCGTATCGGTATCGGTATCGGTATCGGTATCGGTATCGGTATCGCTATCGGTGTCCGTATCCGAATCCGTATCGCTGTCGCTGTCCGTATCGGTATCGGTGTCCGTGTCGCTATCGGTATCCGTGTCGCTATCGGTATCCGTGTCGCTGTCGGTATCCGTGTCGCTGTCGGTATCAGAATCTGTGTCGGTGTCAGAATCCGTGTCCGTGTCGCTATCGGTATCCGTGTCGCTATCCGTGTCGCTATCGCTATCCGTATCGGTGTCCGTATCGGTATCGGTGTCGGTGTCCGCTTCAAACTCGTAGCAATTGCCGTCAGCCGCGCGACCGAAACCTTCCTGACACGGTTGCTGACAACCGAAAAGACCAGCGCTCAAAAGCGCCGCTAAGGCGAGAAATTTCGTCATGGTGATCGTCTCCAGAACATAAACTGGGCCGTGGGGAGTACAGCCAAGCTGCCAGCACTATACCAGGCGGTGACCCACTCGGTGGTATAGTCTCACACGTCACCGAATAGCGCGCGGCGGCTGAATGTCTGCGGAAAAACCACCAGTGGCCCCAGCGGCTGTCTCTCAACGCGATCGTGAAATCGAGGTGGCGGTCGAATTGTTGCTGGAACAACAGCGGCTACGAGAAGCCATTCAAGTTGTAGAACGGTGGCGCGCCAGCGGTTCGCCGACTCCAACCGCTGAGCGCCTTCAAGCGCGCTGTCTTTTTGAGATCCGCGCAATGGACCCGGCGCTCCGTCGATTGGACACGGCACTGGCCGCAAACGCAAAAGACGGACGAGCGCTAAAGCTGCTCGTCGAATTGTTGGTTGAACGCGGCTGGAAGCGACGGGCAACAGAAGCGCTTGACCGACTGCAAGAAACGGAAGATGACGGTGACTTTTCAGAACTCCAAGCGCTCGTCGAAAGCACACAGCGTGGCTTGCCACAGAACGCGAAAGAGATCGAGGCGACCAGTTCTTTTGATGAACGTCTGGCGCTCGCGCGCAAGATGCTGGGCACAGGCTCCTTCGTTCGCGCGCGTGCTCTACTCGAAAAACTAGAGGGTGAGGCACCGGAGAATACCCATGTAAAAACGCTGCTATGGGGGCTCGTAGGAAGCTTCGACCCGGGCCAAGGGTCACCCGAAAATCTCGTTCCCGACATTTTTGATCTGGTCTCGGAAATGGATTTGACGCGGCCGTCTACCGAGTCTTCCAATACCGGTGAAGAAGATGCTGAACCGTCAGCGGAGCAGCTGGGCGAGAGCTTTCCGTCACTTTTTCGACGCGTCGATGAGACCGATCAAATGGGGCTAAACGCCACCAATGAGATCACGCAAAGCACACCGATACAGTTTGAAGGAGAGGTCACCAACGATCTCCCCCTCGTGGACCCGAGCGTTTCGGACGTAGAGTCCACCTCTTCGGTTGAAGGCGTCAAAGGCGACACACAGATCATGAACGTCATAGCAAACGAGCGTGGCGCGACACTGGCTCCGGCTGAAGGGCAATCCCATCGGGCAAAAGCGCTCGATGAAGACGATTACGATCTCGCGGCATCTCTCGATCTCAAAGCCTATCGCAGCCATATGGGCGTCGAAGACCTCCCTGGATTTTCTCCAATTGACGCCGATATGCCCGATGCGACCTTGGCGGGCTTGGAGGACGAAGATGACGACATCGTCGTCATCACCCGGCGAGAGGAAGTCACCGAATCGAGCGATATCCTCAACGAAAAGACCGACTCTATCAAGACAGTGTCACGTATTCGTGTGATCGATAACGTCCCGAGCCCCGGGCAACCGTCGCTATCCAGACTCGCACGAATACCCCTCCCGACACGCCCCGACTCGGTACAAGCGGCCGAGGCAAAACTCGACAGATTTGAATTCGATATCGAAGCAGGCGAAACCCCGCCCGACCCCGAGGCTAACGCCACGCGCCCCAAACGCATCCCGCTGTACGTATTCTTGATTCTTGTGTTGAGCGCGGGACTTTGGGCGCTCGATAGACACAATCAAACCGAACGATCTGCAGAAGAATTGCGTGCGCGAGTAAACAAAGCAATCGCCGCAGATGACTACAAAATCTTACTGCAACAAGAAGCACAGCTTGAAAAGGCGATGCAGGGCGAAGAAGGTGACGATCCTGCGCTACTCGCCGCTTTATCCCGTGTAGAGACATTGCTTTGGACTGAGTACGCCGGAGACCCGAGCCGACTAACGCGAGCCGCAAACCTCTCGTCATTAGCCCGAGAGAGCGCACCGGACCGTACCGACACACTCCTCGCCGCAGCGGAGTTGGCGCTCTCTGAAAACCGACTCGACAACGCGCAAACAATGCTGGACCTGATCACGGAACACACCGCTGAAAGCCACATCGCGGAGGCCGGGCTCGCAATGCACCGAGAGAATGCACGGGGCGCTTTGCTATCCATCCGCAAGGCGACCAACATAGACCCACTAAACCTCCGCGCCCTTCGCCTTACCGCTGAAATCAGCTTCGCGGCGGAAGATCTCGACGGCGCCGCAGTCGCTCTACGCACTGCGATGTCACTCGGCGAAATGAATCAACGGCTGTTTTTATCCAAGACGTTGTCGTCGATAGCCAGGAGACCTCTCGCCGAACAAGTGGACGACCTCTCAAACCTTATCGAACGAATGAACGAAGACAGCCTCGCGCCAAGACTTAAGTCCTCTCTTCACCTCCAACGATCAACAACTCTTCACCTGCTCGGAAGACAAGACGAAGCCAGAAAAGAGACTCAACTGGCAATCGCTGACGACGCGTCTGACCCACGCGCACTCGCTAGAATGGCCGTGTTCATGTTGGCCGAAAACGATCCCGAGTCCGCGGTCGACGACCTTGCCAGAGCGGCGCGCTACCGCCCCGGCGACATCGCTATCAGAACGCTGTTGGTACGTGCGCTGTTGGCATTAGACCGCATCGATGAGGCCTTGGAACAAATCGAAGAAGCCAAGCGGGCACACCCTTCGGACGAACGACTGCCGGTGATGGAAGCCTGGGCCGCGATTATAGGTGCAGCTGACGTAGAACGCGGTCGTCCGCTCATCGAACCCTTTGTCGAAGCACATCCCGATGACGCCGAAGCGCGCTACCTTTTGGGCGTCTGTCTCGCGATGGTAAACAACCACGGCGCATTGGATGAGCTCGACCTCGCCGCATCGATGTTGAAAGAAGCGGGCGATCCGAGCCTTCCACTGCTCGCAGATCGTGCGACGGCCTGGAAACTTCGGGTGATGAAAGATGCCTACGATGTTCAGCTGTACGACGCGCTAAACGCCCGGTCCAAAGACCCCCTGACACACACCATCCTCGGCCAGCATTTCGAAGCCATCGATGACTTTCAGCGGGCAGAAAAACATTACAAGACGGCGATTAAGGTCGGCGGAAATATGGCGATCCCGCACTGGTTCCTTGGTTTCTTCTATCTCGACCAACCTTCTCGCCGAGCACAGACCCACTCTTCCTGGGCGCGCTACTTAGAATTTTCTCCGAGCGGGAAACGCGCAAAACGCGCCAAAAGCCAGCTTGGTCGGTAATTTTAAACAAAACCAACCGAGCAAATCCGCAGAATTGTGTCAAGCGCGCGACAACTCGGAAAAGGATCCAGTTGACGTGACTTCGCTGGAGCGGCTATACCTGGCCGCCCCGCTATTCATCCGGGAACAGCGGAAAACCACGCTTTTGGAGCGACAATGACTCTTCTTCGACTCTCTTTGGTCGGCGCTTTGGGTCTCGGCCTCGCCTTTGGTACCGCATGCGGTAGCAAGGAAGTCGAGGAAACCGGCGAAGCCGATACCGACACCGACACCGACACCGACACCGACACCGATACCGACACCGACGTCGAGTATTTCGAGCCCGAGTACATCGGCATCGACTACGGCTTGGCCATCAAGGGCGGCGCCCTTGATACGCTGACCGCGTCCGACGACGGCAGCGAAGTCACCTCGTACATCGAAATCAGCCTGATGACTGAAGAATACCTGAGCACCGGCGACTACGATCGCTACGCTTGCTTCTACTACTTCGACGTCACCGGCACCTCGGCCACCGACGGCATGGGCGCTGACTGGACCAACACGATCACCATCGACAGTGCGACCTACAGCAGCGAATACGGTGAGAACTGTGGCCTGCTCGATCCCACCGCATGGGGTTCCGATCCAGCATCCATCGTTGGTTCCATGATGGACTACAGCGTGACGCTCTCCGAGCTCGGCGATTCCTTGGAATCCACCCTTTCTCCTTACTACAAGGACTGGGACACCGAGTACGCAGACTACGCGCTTGGCGCAGCTGGTGCTTTCTACCCATCCGAGCAAACCCACTACGGTTTCGGCTACGAAGCTGATGCCAAGGGTGTCGTTTCCGTGGATGCTGATGGCTACCTCGAGAACAAGATCCCCTCCAGCGTTGTTGCGACTGGCGCAGACGGCTTCTACTCCGTCAGCGGCATGTACGTGTTCGGACTGTAGTTCGAACCCAACGTAGAAGCGCCTAGCGTTTCTTTAGTAAAAAGCGCGGGTCTCTCCGATTACTCGGATGAGGCTCGCGTTTTTTCTTTGGGCCATTGTTTCCAAAAAAGGGTAGTCTGCTAGCGTCGCAGACCGGGGCACGCCGGAGAACGACCATGAACACCACACACACCTTCTGCGTACGACGAAACACGCGTAGTGGCGGGCTCTGGCTAACAGCCTGCCTTTTTCTGCTGTCCGGATGTTCTGAAACCAGGATGAAAGGCAACGAACTCGCCGACACAGCCGCTCCAGCGACTGAAGACAACAGCAGCGACACCGGCTGGGACTCCGGCGAGGTGGCCTTGCCCGCGAATTGGTGGAGCCTTGAAGGCGGGTTCACGCTAGCGTCCGACGGGATTTCTGCGAGTGCGGCCGAGCTTACAGTCACGCTCTTCGCAGACAACGACAAGGCTCTGAAGCCTATTTGCAGCGCGACATATACCGACGCGACCCTTACGGCGGTAAACCCTACACCTGACGCGTCCATTTTTCATTGGTTCGACCTGGGCGCGGACACCTACACCGAAAACGACTGCGACCTAGAGCGATTACCCGATCTAAAGCGCTCGATTTCTTTTGGTGTCGGCGCGCTGCATTCAGATATCCGCGCAGCACTCGGAAGTACCCGCTTCGCTGGACAAGAGGCTCGCTTATACGGCAGCTACATCTCAGTAGATGCGTCAAAGACCATCTGGGCATACGGCGTTTCCGAGGGAAGCCCGAATGAAGAAATGACTGCTACAGGCCCACTGCCGGCTGGCTTTTATTCCATCGAAGGCGTCTATCTGCTCCCGCTTTAAAGCGGCGCCCTCTACCAATCCTTCGTCAATAAGCCAGAAACCCCCGCGCTCGGCAAAAGGCGACCCGTATCAGGGCAATAATGCCAATCTGCGTTGTCACCGCGCAACTGCGATTGACTCATTGGCTCATCACAGTTTTGAATCACCGCCCCATGACCGTCAGTAAGCGGATTCTCGGGAAGGCGATGTGCTGACGGTATCAGGGGTGCTGAACTGTCATCCGCATAAAGAAGTCGATTCTCCTGAAGCTCTAATAGAGTCGGAAACCGTGCAGCACCGGCGGCCTCAAATCGTGAACGCGCCTCCGACAAAGCCACACGAAGTGTGTTCAAACTGGACTTCGTCTGCTTGATTTCGGCGCTTGTCGCTGTACGCGCTAATGCCGGTGCAAGCGGCGGGTAAACAGAAGCTTGCGGCGGATACAAAGAAAACCAGGCGGCGACGCAAGAAAACCCAATCAACACCGCCCAACCGGCGTACGCACGCAACGCGGGTAGCCTACAGGTACCAAAGAATCAGCGTGACACCTAAAACAAGCGCGACCCACTTCGCCGCAAGGCTCGCCGGCCAGGGCTCACCAAAGACGCCAGATCCTGGTCGGTGAGCGTGCGCGACCAAGCCAATCACTTCGTCTACCGCCGAACGACCAAGCGTCAGCGCGCCCGACCATACCGCTCCACCTACACGCTCCAGGCCCCCGACAACCGCTGGAAGGCCCTTGCGGTAGGTCCAGTCAAAGTCGAGGTTCACCGAACGAACCTCCGGCGGATAAAGCCCATGGCGCATCATCAACGCGAAGGCGAGCGCTGCAAACATCAACAACTGAAGTGAGAACATGACGTGCGATGCGGTGTAAGGCACGTACTCTACCGCGTACGGCAAGATGGCATACAGCAGCCCTGGCCGCACACCGATCACGATACAAATCAGCGCAGCGGCTCCCATCGCGATCAGCATATTCAGAGGGGCTTCTTTTACCCGACGGCCTGAGTCATGTGCGAAGAACGCGAAGAAGGGGATCTTAATTCCGGAGTGATCGACAACCCCTGCTGATGCCACCAGCAACGCCACTGAAAGCCACAACATATGGCCGTCTGCGCCAGCGGTAAGCACCATAGACTTGCTGACAAAGCCACTGAACAACGGAAATCCAGAGATGGAGAGCGAACCCACAATGCAGAACGCGGTGGTCCAAGGCATCGACTTGTAAAGGCCACCGAGTTCGCTCGCCTTCATGGTGCCCGTACGGTGCAAAACCGCACCCATCGACATGAAAAGAAGGCCCTTGTAGATAATGTGGGCGAACGCATGGGCGGCTGTACCGTTTAAGGCGAGCTCAGTGCCGATCCCGATCCCAACCACCATGTAGCCCAGCTGGTTGTTGAGGCTGTAAGCGAGCACGCGTCGAAGATCGTTTTCGATGACCGCGAAGAAGATCGGGAACAGCGTCATGACCGCACCGATCGGGATCAATATTGACTCGCCCGCAAACCCTCGAGCCAACGCGTAAATCGCCAGCTTGGTCGTATATGCCGAGAGAAAGACCGTCCCTACAACCGTCCCTTGAGGGTAGGAATCCTGGAGCCAGTTGTGCAGGAAGGGGAAGGCTGCCTTGATACCAAACGCAATGAAGATCAGCATCGTTCCCGAGCTGACCAAGCCCAGGTGGCCAAATGCTATCGAGCCGGTGTCCGCGTAATGCAGGATCAAGCCGGCGAGTAACAAGACGCCCGAGCCCACCTGGATGACCAAGTACCGCATTCCTGTGCGGTATGCGGCTTCGGTACGGTTCGCCCAAATCAAGAACACCGAGGTGATCGCGGTCAGTTCCCAGTAGACAAATAAAGTCACCAGGTCGCCAGCAAAGGCCGCTCCAATCGCAGCGCCGGCGTACATCAACCCAGCAACCAACTGCACCACATCTTCCTCATGGAGCGCGTAGATCGCCGAGAGCAAGGCCGCGATGTGAAACACAATGCCCCACACCATGGAGAGCTTATCGATACGTACAAGCTCCAGGTTCAACCCAAACAACGTGGCATTGAGCGTGTAGTCATCGGGCAGACCCATCAGATGCACGAAGCTCAATACCGGCAGCGCCAACAGCGCCGCTTTACGCACATTTCCCTTCAACAGCGGCAGAATCAGCGCACCTAAAACAAGCACGATCCCGGGAAGACTAGTCATAGTAGTCCTCCTCGCGCTTCAAGATTTTACGAAGCTGTGTGGCTGTCAGCACAATGAACACGTAGGCGCCGAATCCGAAGAAGGTGTGGAAAGCGAACCACTCCTCGAAGTCGAAGTGTCCATGCTTATGGTAGGCCAAGTCAGCGAAAAACAAGACCACACAGACGCCGACCAAGACCTTGAAGATGAGGTCCACGCTGCTTGGCTTATCGAGCCAATATTGCTTCTCTCCAGGGGGCTGCTCGCTCATGGGGCGCCTCCTTGAACAATCGGCAACAACAAGTGATGGATGGGTTCAGCATAAAAGAACAGGACAACGCACCCGAGCGCAGTGAGTGAAAGCGGCACGGTACACTTCCAGTCGGCTTCCTTCCGCTCGGTCTGCGCGTCATGCGCGTGGCCATGATCATCGACCCATGGCTTCGGCGGCAGAAAGAACGCCCGCCCAACAACGGGCATCAGATAGGCGATGGACAGCAGCGAGCTGATCATCAACACACCCGCAAAGACCGCCTGGCCCGCGTCTACGGCGCCCATGGCAAGGAACCACTTGCTCCAGGAACCGCCCATCGGCGGCAGCCCGATAATCGAAAGCGACGCGAGAAAGAAAGCGGTCATCGTAATCGGCATGCGCCTAGCCAGTCCGTCCATAGTGGAGATCTCGGTCTTGTGCGCGAACACAATGATCGCTCCCGCGCAGAAGAACAGCGTGATCTTGCCCATCGCGTGCATAACGATGTGCATTCCGCCCCCGAGGATCCCCGCCTCAGTAGCCAACGCAGCGCCCAACACGATGTAGGCGAGCTGACTGATGGTGGAGTACGCGAGGCGCGCTTTGAGATTGTCCTTCTTGAGCGCTATCACCGAAGACGAAAGCAACGTGAAGCCCGCCACGTAGCAGAGCCACACGGCATACCCACCGTCTGCAAGAAAGTCGATGCCGAAGATGTAGACAATGACCTTCAGCACGGTGAAGACACCCGCTTTGACCACGGCAACGGCGTGGAGCAACGCGCTGACAGGCGTGGGTGCGACCATCGCGTTGGGCAACCACTTGTGAAACGGCATCAGCGCCGCTTTACCGGTACCGAAGGCGAACAGTCCCAACAAGACCATCGCCTCTATGCCATCAACCTTACCCGCGAGGATCCCGCCAGGCTTGAAGTCTAGGGTTCCAGTCGCCTGATAAGTCCAAAGCACACCGAAGAGCAGCAAAGCCACCGACGTAAATACCAACACGCCGAGATAGATCCGGCCCGCCTTCATGGCCTTGTCAGTGCCCTCGTGGGTCACGAGCGGGTAGGTCGAAAAGGTGAGGATCTCGTAGAACAAAAACAACGTCAGCAGGTTCGCGGAAAACGCAATGCCCAACGCCGCGAAGATAGCGACCGCGAAGCAGATGAAAAACCGCGTCTGGTGATGCTCATGGTGCCCGCGCATGTAGCCAAAGGCATACACAGACGTCGGTATCCAGAGCCCCGCGGCGACAAGCGCAAAAAGCATTCCCAGAGGCTCGACCTGGAACGCTATCGGCACGCCCTCGAGCACCTCGAAAAGCACCAACTCGGGCCGCGCACCATCCATTACCGGGCCGACTAGCTGGACAACAAAACCGAAGGTGATCAGAGTGGCAACAACCGTCGTCCAATCCCGAGCATTGTTGCCCTCATCGTTATTGCGGCCAACGATAGCCACCGCCAAAGCACCAACGGCCGGCGTAAGGATCGAAAACGCGATCAACTGTGAGAGGGTCATGCGCCCCCTCCTAAGAGCCAGGCAGCGACCTGACTGGCGACACCAGCGCTCCACCCTGTCTGAAGCCCAAATACGATGGTCGCGCCAATCAAGACCCAGGTAGGAATGAGCATGGACAGCGGCGCCTCTTTCACCTCTCGGTCGGTGTCAGGCTGCTGAAAGAAGATGATCTCAATCACGCGCCAGACATAGACAACCGCGAGTAACGAACTCAACAAGATCAGCGCAGCGACGATATGCCAGCCCTTATCAAGCGCCCCAATCACCAGGTACCACTTACTGATGAAGCCAACAGTACCGGGCACTCCGATAAGGCTTAGGCCTCCGACGACGAAGGCGGCCATGGTGATGGGCATCCGTCGTCCCAAACCACGCATGTCATCGATACGGTTTGAAGCCACCCTGTACATGACACATGCCGCGACTAAGAACAGCCCGCCCTTCATGAGCGCATGATTGAACAGATGCACCAGGCCACCGGTAAGTCCGTTCTGGTTTGCCAGGGCCAATCCCAGTGTCATGTAGCCAATCTGGGCGACACTGGAGTAGGCGAGTAGGCGCTTTAGATCGGACTGATAAATCGCAGCGAGCGAACCCACGAACATCGCCAGCAGGGAGAGCGGGACAAGCACCAGTTGCAGTCTCAGCGTCTCGAAGACGAAGGCCGCTCCGAACAAGGTGAAGATCACACGCACGAGGACGTAGTACGACACCTTGGTCGCAGTGGCCGCAAAGAACGCGGACACCACCGCTGGCGCGAAGGTGTAGGCGTTGGGGAGCCAGTGATGCAAAGGAAAGAGCGCGAGCTTAATTCCGCCGCCTACAAATAGGAACGCAAAGGCGACAAGTGATGTTCTCGATCCTATCGTTTCAGGTAATCGAACGGCGATATCTGCCATGTTGAGCGTACCTGTTTCCAGGTAGAGCATACCGATACCGATCAGCAAAAACGTGCCGCCGATGGTTCCCATGACCAAGTAGGAAAAGGCGGCGGTTAACGCCTGGCGCTCTTTGCCCATGGCGATCAAAGCGTACGAGGAAAGCGACGTGATCTCGACAAACACGAACACGTTGAACGCATCACCCGTGGCGGTGATCCCCAACAAGCCACAAAGCGCCAACAAAAACGCCGAGTAGAACAAATACTCTCGTCCCTCGGGTATCGACAGTCCTGACGTGCCCAAGCCGAACGGGAATACCACCGCGCTAATCCCAGAGACGATCAGCAATAGATAGGCGTTCAGCAGATCGACCCGAAGCTCAATGCCAAGCGGTGGCGCCCAACCCCCGAGTTCGTATGAATAAGCACCGTACTCCGCCACACCGCGCAGCAGGCCAACCGCAATCGCAAAACACGACCACGCGACCACCGTAGCAAGCAGCCTGGCGAAGGTCTTATGCCGAGCCAACACACAAATGGGTGCTGCCAACAAAGGCAGGATCACCAACAAGACAATGGAGTGCGCGTTCATTTGCCCGCCCGCTCCATTGCGATCAATTCATCCTCTTCCACCGTGCCAAATGCTTCCTGAATGCGAACAATGAGCGCGAGCGCAAGCGCTGTCGTCGCGATCCCGACAACGATAGCAGTGAGCATCAAGACATGCGGCAAGGGGTTGGAGTACACCGTCTCTGGGGCCCCAGCAGGAATGATAGGCGGGGTGCCGCCCTCCACACGCGCGAGAGCCACATAAAACAGAATCACCGAAACCTGGAAGATGCTTAGTCCCATCACCTTCTTGACCAAGTTGTCCCGCGCGATCACGATGTACAGCCCGATCATCATCAAGATGATGCAGGCCCAATAATGCCAAAGAGCGGCTACAAGCGTCATCGCGTAGCCCTCCCTGCGAGCCCGTAGAAAATCAACGTCATCGCAGCGGTAACCGTCAAACCGACGCCAAACTCAACCAACAAGATCCCTATGTGTTGACCATGCATGGGATGTTCGGGGCTAAACGCGTCGTAATCCAAGAAATTGGCGCCAAGAAATAGCGAGGCGACCCCAGTGAACCCGTAGAGCAATAGTCCCAAAGCGAGCAAGCGCTCCACCACAAGCGGCGGTATGGCCTCTCGCAATGTCTCGAGCCCAAAGATGAGCCCGTACAAGATGAAGCCAGCGGCAAAGACCACGCCGGCCTGGAACCCTCCGCCGGGCCCAAAGTCCCCGTGAAATTGCACGTAGAGCCCGAAGAGAAACATAAATGGGATGAACACTTTCGAGACCACTCGAAGGATCAGCTTGTCCCGCATCTTCATCGGCGCAGGTTTCATGACTTCGCCTCTGCGGCCGAGGATTCTTCAGCAGACGGAGCGTCTTCATCGACCTCGTCGTCCTCGCGACGACGCGTCTGCAACAAGAGCAGAACGCCTACGCATGCTGTGAAGATTACAGCGGTCTCACCAAAGGTGTCATAGCCGCGATAACTGGCCAAAATCGACGTGACGATATTGGGTAGACCTACGCCCTTGTTACCGTGATGCGCACCGTCCTCCGACGCGTGAACGTCACCATGTGATGCGGCTTCACCATGAGAGGCGTCGTGATGTCCCTCTTCATGGTCGGCGGCACCATGCCCGTCACCATGAGACTCGACATAAGCCGTGGTCTCTGCCTCAATGAACTGGCGAGCAAGGTGCTGATTCGGCGGCGAGGTGATGTCCCCGTAGGCCGGCATATCCAACGTGCCGTAGATGAGCGCCGAGCCCATGATGCCTACGGCAAGAAAAGGCCAAAGCCGTCTGGGTTGCTGTTCTTCCCACTTACTCGTGAGGGAAAGCGTCCCGAGAATGAAAACCGTCGAGACCCCCGCGCCAACTGCCGCTTCTGTAAAGGCAACGTCTACGGCATCCATCAGCGTAAACAAGCCCGCAGAAACCAAACTGAAGATCCCCGTCAGCATCGCTGCCGCAAACAGGTCTTGTAAACGCGTGATCACCACCGCCATCACGATTAGAAAGCAGAATAAGATGGCCTCAATCGGAATCGGAATCGGCATTCGCCTCTCCTTCTTCAGCCTGAGGATACTTGACGCCGCCAGCGAATGCCGCCTTCGCAAGCGCATGAGATGCCGCTGGGTTGATCAGCAACATAAAGCCCATCACAAAGCCCAACTTGATAGCGACGATCCAGTCCCCGTTGGTCTGAAGCAACAACCCGAAAAGAATTAGACCGGCGCCCATGGTGTCCGTGATGCTGGCCGCGTGCGTTCGCGTATAAAACTCGGGCAAACGCAACACCCCGACCGCCCCAATGATGCAAAAGACCGCACCGAGGGAAAGGCAGACCCAGCTGGCCACGTCGAGCGCTACCATGGCTCCACCCGTTGCTGGTCATCAGCGAGGTTGCCGAATCGCGTAAATTTCGCGACGGCGATCATCCCAGAAAAGTT
>Ga0163179_10000307_pt1 | contig 34534 bp, 48 predicted proteins | sample AtlANTMetagenome_FD_109643 | JGI IMG/M metagenome (GOLD analysis project Ga0163179, IMG submission 109643) | Marine eukaryotic phytoplankton communities from the Atlantic Ocean - Atlantic ANT 2 Metagenome | ecosystem: Environmental > Aquatic > Marine > Oceanic | place: North Atlantic Ocean... | reverse complement strand
CTCTTCATTGATCAAATCTACACCTACAAGATTATGATTAAATTTCTTATAGGGGTTAAACCCACATCCAACGTCAATAACTGACTTGGCATTTATGATCCTATCTACTACATGGTCATCAACCTCTGTTTGGTTCCATGTCTTACCAAAAAATTCCTTAATTTCTTCCATATTATACCTCAATATTTTCAATGTACCATTCTAGGTACTTGTCTTCGTTTAGTATCTCGTAACTATTACACTCTCCATATGTTTTTACATGAGTGTACACTCTTCTTGGTGCATATCTCTCAATCATAGTTGTCCACCATCCTATGGGCTCTACAGTACAATGTGCATTTTCTCCACTAGGGAGTGTTGCAATTGCTGGTCTGGTACATATCGCAAGAAACACAAACCTTTGTGCCTTACCGAATATATGTCCAAACACCTGTGGTAATTGTTCTTTAGGAATGTGTTCCATAACATCCGTAGAGTATACACCATCAAACTTACCTTCTGGTAACTCTTCAAACTCTGGGACTGCTGGATCATACAATGAAGGCATAACACCCAATTCTTCATGGTGTTTCCATTTCGTATATTGCAATCCTTTACCACACCCATAATCAAGAAGTGTCTCTGCTTTAGTGTCTTGCACCAAATCCTTTATGTGATGTAGTTGGGGTTTTAGGTTATCGCCAGGATAATGGCTGTCTAACTCTGCATGATATTTCTTGTATTCTTCAATCCACCAATTCATTATGTAACCTCACAAAATATTCTGCATCGACAACAACTAAAGGTTTCTGGTTGTTGCGTTTAATAAAACATACTGGTTCATAGTCACCAGAGTTTTCAGTCGCTTGTTGATACGCCTTCCATATGTTTAGTGTCTCTTGGTTCTTGCACTCTATTGAATATGGAAACTTTTCTCTCGCTGCTCTTGCCATTATGAGGTCTTCTCCACCAGCCCCCATACTGCGAGATTCTATATCTTCTGGATGGACACCTAATTCTTCGATTAGTTGATCTCGTACCCATTGTTGAAACCGCCTACCCTTTGCTTTTGCAGATTGTGTTTTCATTTTGATTTATCTACTTTCTCTAGATAATCATAACACTCATCATAAGAATTAACTACAGTCCCAAATTTTTTATTCTTCTCCTTGACATTCTTAAATGAATGGAATGTATAATACGTAGCGATAATTGCGAGTAGATGACCTATGACCAATCCACCCCAACCATATGACATTCCATATATTGTCTCAAACGCCCACACACTGAACACTGTAGACCACACTGTACTCAAAGTCATTAGTAACTGTAGTCGTACTGACTTAGGTAATGCCCTCAAGTCATTCTTATTATCGTCAAACATGATAGTAGCGGCATCATACATCTTCCAACTAAACTCACTCCACCAAAACGCATAATCTATTTTCATAGTCCAACCTCATTCCAATCAAATTTATTAAATCCTTCATCTCTAGGTAATGATACTGCATGTGCCTTACAGTTACCATATTTACCTACATCATTAATAAGAACTCTTCCAGTATCAGCATAACCCATCAATAACACATCGTAAGGAATACGATGTTTTTCTAGTTCAGCTTCTGTTCTTACTCTTTCACTTTCCCTACGTCCTGTAATAATTATAATTCTACAACCTTGTACTTCCCACTCCCTCATGTGTTCTATCGCTCCAGGCAATGCAACGTGTTCACCACGTTCATCTGAAGGTTTATCATGTAAGTAGTCTAATAAAGTTCCGTCTATATCACATATAATTGTTTTCATTACCAATGTCTCCACGCATTTAATATAATAGCAATACAGGTACATATATGTAGTATCACCCACGCTGTCCTAACTATTGCAACCTTGTCTGCCTTATCATCTTCATCAAAGGCCTTACTACCTAGTGCCCTACACCAATACTTCCACATCAATTCACCTTGATTCTAAACGCAATTTTCTGTGTCATCTCTGGAGCATTTGCTCTTGGTGATTGTGTACTGTGTGTTTGATTGTGTTTGTATACTACAACTCTATTAGGTTTATTTCCTACAATCTTAACGGGCCATCCTATATCCCATCCACGTTTCCAATGTTTCCCACCTGTCTCTTCATCACCATAATATATAAGTTCTCCACCCCAATCTGGTATCCACTTATAATTTGCAATATACAAAACTGTATAGTAATTATCACCTTCATAAGAACCATCAGTATCTTTATGAATTTGACCAACTCTTCCACCAACCATGTCTCCACCTAATTGTTCTGTAGACCTTGCATTTAGGTAAGCAGTAAATTCTCTAACATTTTGAGGAGCGTCATATTTTTCGTAGAAGTCTTCTCTGTTTTTATAGAAGTGTTTTGCACCACGTAATCCTGCTGCTGGTTCTGGAATACCATCTAGTGTTGCCTTACCATCAAACACATGATTATTAATTGTTGTCCACAAATTATAAATTAAGGGGTTTCTTTCTTTTGTACTTTCATCACTCCATCCAATAGGATGTCGATACATAGTAAATCTGAGCAACTCTAACATTGCCTGAAAGTCTTGTCTATTACCTAACACATGTTTAGTATTATGATTACCATCTACAGATGGAATATATTCATTAATTGGTTTGAACTCTCTTCCCTTTACGTCTTGTAGTCCCAACCAACGTGTATACCAAGAAACACTCTGACACCATTCATATACTTTAGCGTGTGTTTCATCATCAATTAAATCATCGTAAATATCAATCTTCTTCTTCATCCCATTCTACCTCATCTTCTAAGTCTTCGCTAAGATCGTCACCACAAAACGGGCAATAAGTAACTACGTAATACTTATCGCTCATATTATGTTTCAAACGAAACTCAGCTTCACATGATTCACATACATATAATTTCATTATTGGATTTCACAGAACCCAGCTGCACAGGCAAGTTCCTGTGCCCCTATTGTCATATCGGTCTTTTCATATTCTGCCAATTTACTCCACTCCACATTTTTAGGCATCTGTTTCAGAAGGACTTCATATTCTTCTTTCTGAATATCTTGATACGGTGCTTGCTTATATGTATGTTCACTAAATGGAAGGTAACTTACACCAGACATATAATCAAAATTCTTATATGTCCATGCTCCCACTTCCATCCACTCCTCTTCCTTCACAGAAATAGTAACAGATGGTTTGTGCTCACACCAATGTTTCTGATATTTCAACCATAGTTCAAGTTGTTCGATAGCAGTCATATCTGTACGGAATACAGCAGAAGAATCTACTTTCATAGGAAAAGAAAACACTGCTGTATGACTTGGGTTCATAACGTCATCCTCTACAGGAAACCCTTGGTCTACCATCATCTTTGTAAGTGGGTCTTTCTTATCCCCACGCACTGTACGAATATAGTAAGGATTATGACGAGCATGAATACCAGATGCAGCATCAACCAACTGTGAGACTGTGCCAGAAGGTTTAACACACGTTATAGCGACACTTTGATTGATTCCTATCTTTTGTGCGAACTCTTTATTTGTCTTAACTGCTTCCTCTCTTAATGCATCTAGTAATTCTTCTAGACCATCCTCTTTACCATTTGTAAGAGAATTATCCATAATACCAGTAAGAGAGACTCCTAAAAGTCTCTCTTCTTCGCAATTCTTTCTCCATGAGGATGATACGTACTTGAAGTTCACAAGTGTAGATTGAAATGTTCCTAGAATCGTTGCAAGACGAACCTTCTTCAAAAGAGACTCCTTCGTGTCAGTAACACGAACTACAACTTCTGACAGATTACAGAACTCACGATTGCGTAGAATAATCTCAGAACAAGGATTCGTACCGAAATCATAGTCCTCTGTATTCCTACGTCCATTCTTTTGTGCCATCTTGACCGCACTTTCACGATTGAAGATACCACGTTCTCCAGACTTAGAATCATAAAGAGCCTTCCATTCATTCATGAAAATTCCCATATCTGGTTTCTCAGTATAACATGCAGAGTTATTTGCAAGAGCACGTTGACCGTGGTTCTGCCACCATTGTCCACTCTTTGCATCCCTCATGCGATCATCGCTTAGATTGGAGAGGGAGATCAGTGCAGACCTTCGTACTCCACCTACCACTACAATCTCTGCAATCTTACACACAATGTCATGTGCTTCAAGAGAGGATAATCTACGACCACATGCATTTTGAAAAGTAGTAACCGTAAAGTTAAACAAACTTTCTAATGGTTCTGGGCCTGACGCTCTACCACCAAATGTTTTAAGTGGAGCACCAGCAGGACGCACCTTAGATAAATCCCAACGTGGAATCTGTCCGATATACAACATACCTACCAATTCTTTGAACGCCTTTGCCCATCCTAGTTTACTATCTGCAACTGTGATGACTGTATCCGAAGGAAAAAATTCCTCGGCAATGCGAGGAAGTTCATTTACGTATTGTCGTTCTACACTGAAACCTACGCCTGTTCCATTCATAAGAACGTATAGGATTTCATCGAATGCCTGTGGACGATCAACTGCAACATAAGAACAGTTATACCCAGCGATATTCTCACGTTTCAGTGCTTCTCCAGCAGTCATAAGACAACGCATTGAAGGCATTACACTAGTGGACAATACTGCCTCTTCTAAATCATCTCTAAGAGATTTGCTTAATTTGTATTCATGTAGTTCTTTTAGGTGTTCAGTAAAGAAATTAAAATATCTTCCTACCGTTTCGTCCCACGTTTCTCTTCGTTCTTTTTCTGGTAACCATCTTGAGTATCTTGACAAGTGTATAAATTCTTGGTAACTTGTTGGTAGGTAATTATTTGACATTTATTTTTCTCCATTCTGCAAACCTTAATCGGGCTTCCGCTCCCCGAAAGGTATTTTCTTTAATTTGATTCATGATGACTTCTGGCGTTAATTCACCTAGTACCATGTCGTTTATATCTTTGTAAGGATTATTATCTGGCCATAAGCAAATATCGTAATCCTTATCTATATTCTTTTCGATCTGTTTACAAATCTCTTTATTTCTTGGTTCATTATCAAAAACAACTGTAAAGTTGCAATCCAAATTTGGAATGTCTGCTCCAGCAACAGCAATACTGTTATCCAAAAACAAACTGTCTAGGGGGCCTTCGACAACATAAACACGTTTCTTTTTGTCTATACGATCAAGACCAAAAATCTTATCACGATCCTCTAACTTAATCGTTATGTACTTTGGTTTTTCTTTTCCGAATGCTCTTCCTTGATATGCAAATATTTCTCCTTGTTCATCACGAAACGGTATCAACAACCTTGGGTGATCTCCATCCAAGGAAGGGAACTTATTCGGTATTAAATTATTCGTGAACTTATAAAACGAGTTGCATAGGTAGATATCCCTAAGCGACTCATTGGGTAACTTTCTTTTATCAACGATTTTTCTAGCAGGATGATCCGATTCAAGTTCAGAGATAGATTGAAGACCTCTGAGGATGGATTTTTTTCGGAAAACAGGTGCATCGAATGTAAACTCCGGCTCAGGGTTGTTTGTTTTGACCCCTGATTTATATCGTTCCATTATATAGTCTTTGTAAGTTTTTGAGTCTAGGAACTCAATTAATTTACCAAGTGTTGTTCCCACACCGCAGTTATGACATTTATAGAATAGGTCATTCTTCTTACGATACAGGAATCCTCTTGCCTTGGTGCGAGACTTCTGGGAGTCTCCACAGTAAGGACACCTAAAATTCCATAGAAAATCCCCCTTCTTTTTGAATTGTTGCAGAAAGGGGGATATTAGACTTACGTATTTTATATCAATGTATGAATTCATATAACAGATAATATATCACTGGAGAGGTTTTGTCAACCCCCAAATTCCATAAATTTGTGTAATAAAAATCCTATCACAATAGAACCACCAATAAGAACGTGTCTCCACTTCTCTAGTACTCCTACTCTGGCAACTAATTCATCTTTTATCTTCTGTATTTCTTTATTCTGTGCTTCATGTTGTTGTGCGGCCGCAGTCATTATTTCTTTAGTGTTTGTAGTTATTCTTGAGTGTAATTCATCTATTTTTGCAGTTAGTTCTGTTCTACGTACTTCTATTTGTTGTTCTGCAACCACTATTGATTCTTCTTGTCTTGCAATCTTTTCTTCATGCACTGCCAGTAATCGGTTGATGCAGTTGGAAACATCAGTCAACTTTTCTATTGCTATGTCCAAACGACCATTAATTTTAGTTTGGTCTTGCAACTCTTTTTTAAGAAGTTTGACCTCTGTTTCCAACTCACCCATTTTAGTTTTCCTTTAAAATTGACCAGATGCCCCATGCGAGAGCACCCCAAAGAATTACCTTAGTCAATGGAATTGCGAACCAAATGACCGCAACAGCAGCAGCAACAACGATTGCTCCTTGATGTGTTGAACCTTCTTTGATTCGATTTGCTATCCAATTACTCATAGTTAATCTCCTTCCAGTTGTTTGATTCTGGCTTCAAGTTCGTCAATCTTCTGACTGACATTAGGGTATTTCGTTTTCCAATTTTCTTCATCTTGTAAAACCTTCAAACCCAACTTTTTAGAAGCCCATGTCGAAACATCATCAACCTTCTTGTAGAACCACTTTCCTGCCTTCGTGTCTGCGAACCAAGAGTCAGCGGCACTACCTAGAATACTTCCAGCGATATTACTGATTAAAAAGAACCACATCCTAACCCCAATCTGGAGTTGTGCAGTTGTTACACCTACAGTTTTTGCAAACTTCTATTTGATATGGTTGTCCTTGGTCATTCTTTTCTTCTCTCATCAAGGGATTTCCACAATGAGAATCATGACCGCAATTTCTACACTTCATCATTATCTTCTATTTTACTAGCAGGCCATCCACCAAACAATCTTACTGCCCAGTATGCTGATTTAATTTTCCAAGTTGGTACTGAAGGGTCTGCACTCTCCATACCCAATAGGAAAACCTTATCAGACAACGCCCTAGCATGTCTCCATATCTTTACTTTTTCATCAACGTCTGTTTTATTCTGTCTTACGTTGTTTTCATAGTATGTTCTTAGTGTTGCATATAGGTGATCGTGTATGATGGCTGCACGAGCAACATCCCAAGGTGCAATCAGGTTCCAAAGAATCCTTGGAGTTGATGCAAGGTCTGTACTCGTACCCTTCTTTACACTAATTCTTCCTGTGTCTGCGACATTGGCACCTACACGTTGTAATACATGAATTTCTGCTTCTGTCAAGTCTTCAGTAACAAAAGATAGTCCTTTTTCCAAAACCCATGTTTTGGGAGGAGTGAACTCAGCAGTAATTTTTCCGTTAAATTCTCCCATTATTTTTTCCCTTCTTCTTTATCATCTACAGTAACAGCATTCTCGTAATAGATAATGATCTGTTTCTGTTGTTCGATGTATCGTCTAAGTTCTGCAAAATTTAATGATAAATTCTCATAGTCCTTCACAGAAATAGCAATATAAGAATCACCACCGTTTTTCTTTGCATACTCTTTTACAAATTCTTTGTAGTTTTCTTTCGAAACTACCCAGATTTTTACATCATTTAACTGGACTTGTTGTGGTCTTGCTTGAACTGGAACCTGAGTTCGCACTGTTTTTGTTACAGTTACCACTTTTGGTTCCGGCATCATCCCACACCCCATCAGGGTTAGTGACATCAGCAAGACAGTCCCATAACCTATTAGTCGCATTTTGCATCTTCTTTTCTATGTAACTTGGACGTTTATTTGCCAAGTGTGTTAAATTGTGTTTTCTTAAAGTATTACGTAACTGATCACCATACCTTGTGGCAGTCTGTAATTCTTTCTGTAATCCTTTATTTAGTTCGTCTAACTTTTCACGGTCTTCAATCATGGTGTTGATAGTCTCTTCTTGTATCTTTGCAGCCTGTTCTAACTTTGCACTATTTTCTGCAAGTGTTTGAATACGCTGTTGTGTATCTTTATAGTAGATATATCCACCATAACCAACACCACCAATAATACCCATAATCAACAGAAACATATAAACTTTAATCATTATCTACTTCCTTTCTCTTTAGAACCTAACACTACATGATACCTATCAACATCAGAATTGTTCCATACGCAATGCACGTTCCAAGAATTTATTCTGTATACATCTCCAGAGGTATATGGTACTTGACCATTTGGTTGTACCCCAAATCGACACCCCTCTGGATGGTTTATACTCATATTATAGATATACTTTGGAGTATCTTTATCGTGCGTATGTGGTACAATCATAGAACCAGACTTCAATAATCTAATCTCTGGGTGTTGCCAACCATACGTGTCTTTATGTTGATCAAACCATTTCATAAATGTTGGGAAAGTATCGTAATCAGGAAAGGCAACCATCCTTCCATGAAATCCCATTTTACCAAACCTAGTCCACTTTGTTTTTTTTGCTCTTACAGCGTCCGTTATCCAAGGTTTGTAATCAGTAAATTCCTTACACTCTTTCAGTATTTCAAGATGTTCTTTGCAGTTAATGATAAACTTCCAACAATCATCTATGTCTTCCCAATATGCTTTAGTTGCAATCTCAAAATGTTTTTGACGATCAAACTTTCCCATATTATTTCTGTTGGGGTCTAACTCCCAATATTGCTCAACCTTCGACATCAGCTGATGTACATATTCAACTCATATCTCTTATTGTCTAGATTTGCAACTTGAATTTGAACCTTCTGCTTCTTGTTTGTTCCAAGAGTATAACTATTCGTTTTACCAGAAGAAGGTTTCTTGGGCCCTGTTGCAACTTTGTTATCAATGTCAGACTTATCTACAATGTAACCTTTACTCTTTGCAAACTTATATGCATGTTGCATAGCACCACTAAAAGTCTTATGGTATAACTCGTAACCAGTAGATGACTTAGAAGCATTAAGGTCTGCCATAGGAGCAACCTTATCATAACCAGTACCAGCGTACTCAAACAAATTATCAATCTTTTCTAACTGTTCACCTATAATAGAACTCTTACGTCTACTCTCTTGCCTTCTAATACGTTGTGCTTTGAGTTTAGTACGATGTGCCTTGTATGCAGAAGTTCTAGCATCTATAAGTGGTTTTCTTTTCTTTTTATCTTGTATCGCATCAGGGGGCATTGAAACACCACCACCAGCAACTGAGTTGGCAGGGGCATCTTCCTCAATGTCTTGTCCAGAGTAAGGTGATACTTCTTTCCATGTTTTCATTGTTTCAAATCCTCCAATCCTACATATATTTTTTCTTGTGTTTTTAAATGTACTACAGGGAATATGTCAACACCAAGAATAGTATCTATGGGTGGTTCATCGTCATATGCGAATACCTTGTCACCCTTTCTTGCTGATAACTCTTCTTCCTCTGCATTTAGAATGTCGTTAACTAGTGTGTAACTACCTTTAGGTAGAACCTCTCCGAAACCAATAACTTCTTCACTTATACTATCATCAATTTCGTAACCCTCTTCTTTAAGATACTTCATAAACTCCTTCTCAAAAACATCGGGGTCTTCGACATGTTCTTTGAATGTATCTTTAAGTAGAAACAGAGCTGCAGCATAAGTTCCCAACTTAGTTCTAAGTCCAGGCACTTTTCCAAATATTTTCTTGATATTAAATACGAGTTTGTGTAAAACCGTATAAGAATTCTTTTCGTCTATTGTATTAAGGTCTTTGTCTAAACGATTACCGTCAGCATCAATAACACCATTCTTAAACGCATCCGTTCTATTAAACGGAGTGACTAAGAGTTTAATAAACCTGTATGTAACGAATAAATCAATCGCTCTTCCCATTAGATTTTCCTTAGTACGTCTAGAACCTCTTGACTTGATTCTACTTCCTGTAATTCATCATCCCTTATCATATTTAGGTATAATAAAAAAGACTTGAGTGTTCCCCAATACTCTCGTTGAATCTTGAAGAGTAACAAGGTCACGCAAGCCTCCGGCCCAAACAAATTGTTTAGTATGATAATATGATTAAGAAGTAGTCTTTCTTTAAGTATACTGCTGTCTTTGTACTTGCGTAGTAGACGTTTAATATACTTAAACCTCTTCATATCATCATGAAATTCTTTTTCTCCTTCACACTGAGGATTATCATAGTGCTTAATAGCAAACATCATAACATTCTCAGCAGTTATCTTTTCATACATTATTTAATACTAGCAGTTAACCTTGTTGAACCATCTTCATTCATGTCATGACCAATGACTAGAGTAAGACCACCCTCTCGCATATGAGAAATTCCGTCATCTTGTTCAAATTCATTATGGGGGGTTTCAACACCCTTTCCGAAACGTCCACCGAATAATGTTAGGGGTAGGTCAATAGAACCTTTACCTTCCATAACAGGCACTTCATCAAAGGTCAATCCAACTTTCATTAAAGAACTACGTAACTTGTGTACAGCCTCTTCTGGCATAACATAACTACCAGCGATCTGTCCTACCCACGCATTTAACTTCTTAACAACTTCTGGATTTGCAAATGCAGTAGGATTTATATTTTTATCAACTGCCAAGTCTTGGTGGGATGTTCCCACGACTTCTGTGATAAATGAATTAAATTTTTTCATTGCTCTCTTCTTCCATTGGCTCTGTATCAGAAGGAACATTGTCATGCAATCTCTCTTCTAACATCTGTGCCTTTTTTCTAATCCCCCTACGTACTGGAGGTTTTGTTTCTGATGGTTCTACAATTTCTTGTAACACACTACCACCAGCACCATATCTTTTACCATCATCTCTTGCCATCTTAATCTCCAAAAAAATAGAGGTGAGGGGGGCGAACCCCCCTCTACCAGACTACTTATTAGTCGTCTGCAACCTCAACAATACCAGCAGATGCAGCAGTAGAAATATCTACGGAAGCAATAACTGCCCATGCGGTTCCTGTCCACATAAGTGTAACAGAGTCACCATCATCTTCGAAGTCGATGTTGGTGTAACCAAGTACGGAAGCAGGAGTACATTCGGAAGCACCACCATCAGTATCATTGATGATAACTTTAATCTGTCCGATTACTGTACCGTTAGCAAGCGTAGTTGCGTTAGAACCAGCGGTCTGAAGCAACGTAACAGCATGCGTAATAGAAATCGCAGTCTGTGTTCCATCAGAAATATCTTCATACGAGTTTGAGAACCCGATAAAAGAAGGAAGGTTATTAATAAAGTTCGTTACCGAAACTTTCTTGTTGATTGGTGTTCCAGTAGGATCATCAATCACATGCAGAAGGTCTGCACCAGCAATACCTGTCGAAAGATCGGTAAGTGCTGTAATTTTCTTATCAGCCATTTGGCTTCTCCTATATTAACCGTCACCATTGACGGAATGCTACTGTAGATATTAACTTTCGTTATTCTCTACATCACTAGATACATTATCTAATTCTTCTTGTTTCTCTACAATTCTTTCGTCTTGTAGAAAAACGTCACACTGTTGAATTGCACCTTGTAGTGCGTTCAACAGAGCAATCTGTTGTGTCTCTTGTTGTTTTAGTGATTGAAGTGCTTTTTGTACTTCACCCACATCTACCAACAAAGCTTGTTTCTTTTCTTCAATAACATTTTGAGTTAAACCACTCATTTTTTCACCTCACGTTTTTAATATCTCATTTATTTATATCAGTTATTATGCAGTAACCGTAATCGTTCCAGCAGCAGTACCTATTGCAGTTGCATTAGTAATTGTTGCAGAACGTCCTACCATTGTTGCTTCAATTGCTGGTTGAACCAAACCAGTTGCAGCAACATCAACAGTTGGAGGACTAGTATATTCAGCACCAGCAGCACTAACTGCACAACTAACTACCTTCATTGTGACTGAACAACGTCCATTAGATGCACCAGAACTACCACCAGTAATGGTAAGTCCAGTAACACCAGTGATTGCAGTCAAAGCACCAGCAGTTTTAATTGTTGCACCAGTACAAGTTGTACCAGAAATTTCTAAGGTTGGGTCTGTACCTGTACCTAAGTCAATAGTTGCAGTTTCTTCATCTGTGTAACCAGAACCAGCAGTCGTAATGTCAACAGTAAGAATACCAGCAGTAACAGCACCAACTGCGGCTGTGGTTTTAAATGATGCATTACCATTATTAATGGTTGCGGTTGGGAATGTCGTTCCACCAGTAGTTGCATCGTTTACAGCAGTCCACGCACTTACCGAATCACCAGAGGTATCCTTAATCGTACCACTATTAAGTGCCATTGCGTTAGCGGCAATAGACAACACATCGTCTGCACTTGTAGCAGAGTTAGCAGCACCAATTGCAAGAGTAAATGTCAATGCACTGGTTCCAGAACCACTTGCATATGAAAGTGTGTGGTTTGAACGACTATCGTTAGTAACCGTTAATTGTGGTGTGCCTGTAACTGTAACTGCTTCGTTAAAGTGAGCAGTGACACTAAGTGTTCCACCATCGGATTTATCAAATGCTGATATATTCCAATCAAATCCTACGATATCACCAACACCAAGTTTGTTATCCAATCCACGAATGAATACCAAAATCTCTGGATCGGCACCTGTATTGTCATTACCAGCCAAGGTGGAACCAGCTTTTACCGTCCATCCATGTTCATTGGCAACAATCTCTTCTTTTTGTTCAGTGGTAAAATGCTTCGGTTTGTCTTCCGCAGCATCTGAAGCTCCCCATAAACCCATTGTTTTTCTCCTTCTATTAGAGTATCTTTATTACTCTATTTATAACTATTTAAACCCTAATTTCTTTAATTGCCCAAGGGTTTTGTTTATATTTGTGTGATGGACACCGATTCCGCCAGCGTTTTCCCACTCTTTTATGTTTTTAATATAATCATCAATCAGTACATTTGGTTTCCCATCTGTTTTTGCATAATCTTTTTTCTGCGATCTCATTACCAAATGTATCTTAGAACGACTAAATTTTGTGTTTTTTCCTAACCACTTCATTTTACCATTCTTTGATGTTGGATCACGACCACTATATGCAGATAAAACATGAGGATCATATCTAGATATGAAAGAATACAATCTCTTACCGCCTGGTTTCCAATCAAGATTTGCCCAGAAACCTTTAGTTTGATTGATTGCCTTCCATCTTTCCTCTTTTTCAGCTGTAGCAAAACTACCGCCGACTGCTTTGCCTGCACCCTTTAAGAAGTCTACTAAAACTTCATCCAGATCACAATATATTTCTGGGAGATCATCGTTAGATGCCTCCACAAGTTCTAGTAGACTTTTCATAATTATTTCTTTTTGTTTTCAGTTTCAATCTCAGGATTGATTTCGACTTTTGCCTTCTTACCTTTAGACTTCTTCTCATCTTCATCTTCATCAGAAGGGTCTTCTTCGTTCTCTTTAACTTTTAAGAGGGCTTCAGTCCACTTTTCTTTCATGGATTTACTGATTGCTTTACGCTTCTTATCAATATATTCATCAGAACTGTCTACATCACCATCGTTGTCAATGTCTTTATCTTTACGATCTTTGAATTTCTTCTTCAGTGCTTTAGGTTGAACCTTGTCCATACCTTCACCATCATCAGAATCATCGTTAGAATTGTCTTCCATAGCATACGATGCTTTCATCTTTTTATCATGTCCTTTTTTCTTAGGATCATAGTGAGCATGCATTTTTGCTTCTTTGATCTCTAGAACATCTACAGAAACCTTTTCCTCAACACCATGTTCAAACATTACATCGTACCAAGCAACATTACCTTCTGCATCTGGTTCAGCATGCATAGTAGGAACAGTTTTACCAAATCCCCACTCTTCATGTACAACATTCTTTGCACACATATGTTGACGGTTAGCAGGATTTGGTGAATCCTCAATACCTTCTTCAACTACCTTTTCAGTTTGAGGAATGTATGCGTCTTTCCAAACACCTAGAACGGATTCTTCTAGGGTGCCGACTTTAGTATCCATATATTTTTTACCCATTAGTTCTCTCCTTTGAGTTTTGAAGCAACCCTGTCTAGGACTTCATTTCGTTGTTTACGTTCTCTTTCTGACTTTTTATCTCTTTGTGCAGATCGAAAATCTTGAACTTTTGCACGTTCAATCTCTTTTTCTTTAGCATCACGATCTCTCATAGACTGATCTTTTTGTTTATCTCTTACACGATCTTCTGCATCACCTTCACCTATCTTAATCTTATCCTTTTTCTTTAGATTTTTCATCTGTTGTTTTATTTGTTTTGGTGTTCCTTTAAAAACAACAGGTTTCTTTTTCTTTTCTTCAAGTTCATCGTCTTCACGATGTGGGTGATGATGTGGTTTTGCATTTGCATGTTCTGGAATATAAGAGTTCATAAGTTGTTTAATTGTCTTAACATCCACTTTCATCTTCTTTGCAATCCACTCAGCAGACTTACCCTGTTCGATATAACCATGAAGTTCTTTCATACGACCTTCTTCAAGTTTAACTTCTTCTGGAACGAACTCCTCGCCATGTTTGATGAATTGCATGGCAAGATCAGCAAGTTTCTTGATGGGCAACTTCTCCATCCTCTTTTTGTTTTTATCATTTACCTTGTCATAGACTTGCGAAATCGCAGATGCAGTAAAGGAATCAACCATAACACCATCAATCTTTTTAGCAGCTTTCCTTTTATCAATCTCTTTTACCTTGTCGATAACACTCTCATCAAGGTTAACTAAATTTCTAGGAGAAGTATCGTAACTTTCTCTCAATGCCGCTAACATACTCTTATGTGACTTTGCAATTTTTGCTTGAAACTTTTGTTTGTCTTGTGATCTACGAATAGAACTAAACTTCCTTTGCACTTCTTGTGCAATCTTAGCAGGAATTTTAATCTTCTTACCGTCACCAAACTCAACAGCAAAACGTCCTTTAAGGGATACTGCCTTTCTTAACTGCATCATTATATTTTTAGATGCTGCCTTTACATCATCATCTGTTGCATCATTATCATCGTCTGCACTATCTTTTCCTCTACGTAGGTCTTTATCTTTTGAGATTGCTCTACGGGCATCTGCAGCTGCACCTTCTTCTTGACTACCATATGTTATACATGGGTCTTGATTACAACCGCAATTTTTCTTTTCTTCTTTAAGTTTCTTGACTAATTTTTTATCGCCCTTTTTCTCTGCTCTATCAATATCGTCTTGAGTTGCAGCACGGCGTCCATCAGCTGCTGGAGTATTACCTTTAATCTTAGCAAGTTGTTCATTATTTGTTTCGCCTGGAGTTAAGTTCTTGAGATATTCTTTGTATTCATCTGTACCTATTTCATAGTATTCATCAAGATCAACCTGTACCCATTCTGAAACGGATTCTGGTACACAATTAGGAACTTGTTTACCACCTTTATCTTTCATACCAACTTGTTTGTATCCAGCCCAACATGCTTCGGTAATGGGATCAAAGAAATCTTCTTCCATTTCCTCTTTCTTTCCACCCGCTTGTTTTGCTAAGTCCTTATCTGCTCCACCCCAAGTACCACTTCCTTTAGTAATAAACGAGTTTACCCTCGCCATCGCCCATTGTGGTGCGGTAGTGCCTGGTCTATGTCCTGTCTTATATGCAGCAAGTCCACGATCATATACCTTTTTCAGAATACCTACAGAGATACCAGATTTCTTTGACTTGTCTGCAAGTCCAGCTGACTCACGAATCTGATGATATGCCTCTGAAAGACTATTTGAATATCTTGTTTTCATTTTTCTTACTCCCAAACCTTTGTCACAATAGGTTGTTTCCTTTTTGGATTGAATTTAAAAGTTCTCTCATTATGTCCTCGACTGTGTTCTACACCTTCGTTTGCGTATCCAACACCCATAAACATAAGTGGTTCTCCTTTTAATCCCAAAATATTTTTAATCCTTTCTTCAGGATATTTTATGTCGGGTTGTGGTTGTGATTCTGGTGGGTTACCAAAACACTGACAATACCCTGTTTTTAATCCCAATTGGTGTGCTGTCATATTAATATACCCACCAGCAATACCTACAGCCATCCAACGATCTCTATCAATTAATTGTTGTGCATTTTCATTCATTATGTCATTTTGTTCATCTGTCATTACATCTTCGTTATCACTATATCCAGCGATACTGTGTAGTTCATAGTTATTCCATTTCTCAAAAACAATTAATACATTTGCTAAACACTGATCATTTCTCCGTATATGATCCTCTGTTCTCTTTCCAGAATACACAGGTTTATCATAATAACCCCATGTACAATCATAGAGTTTTTCTATTAACTCCCTATTCTTAACAAAATGCACCCAATAGAAAGCATTGTTCTGTTTACTAGGACATTGTGTAACCGCAAGTTTCAGAATTTCAATCTGTTCATCTGTAACTTCCTTAGTTAAGTCCCAATTACGTTGACAATGTTGACTCTTAGGAATAACATCCTGTAATTGATTGTACAGTCTCTTATCCATTACCAAGCCTTACATGACCAATAACGTGCTTTCCATTTAGGGCCGGGATTTTCACAGTTATGCCTCGCACGAAAACTTTTTCTTCTAGCAGGGTTGTCTTTCTTAATTGTCATGTTAGGATCACCAAAGTTAACTTTTACAACATTACCCTTTTCATTCCTAACATATACCTTAGACTTCTTAACATCACCAGCAGAAGGTTTGTTCAAAGTTACCTTACGTCCTTGATACTCTGCAGCTTCCTCAATTTCACCCCACTCATTTAATTTTTCTTTACTATTTATAGTCTCAACGAACTCTTTGAACGTAAACACTCTACTCTCCTCTACATATTCTGCCTTTAATTCTTTAGGTAGTTTACCTTTATCTACCAGTTTATTGATGTATCGTACAAAGTCTCGACCTTCTACACCTCTATAGTCTCTTGCAATGTCAGCTGCCCATGCGCCAGGATGATCTCTGTGTTCTTTATCCTTCATACCATCCATATATCTTTTTACAAGTTTTTCATATCCCCTTGGATGCGTAATTTGATGTATTTTTGCAGCTGCCCTGTTTAACCAAGGAATAGAAGATGTCATCTCATCAAGGTCTTCATTACGTTGATTGTATGCAGCAACTGCCATTGCAATGCGTTTCTCTTTAGATTTGCCATTAAATTGCGGTGCATCTGACTTAATGAAATCGTCTATGTAATCCTGTTGTGATGCATTACTACCAAGAACCTCTCCATACATTTGTTGGTACTTCTTGGTATGTATAGATGGTTTTGTCTCTGCACCTTTATCTCCAGGCGCAGGCCCACCCTTCTTTGACTTAAAGTGTGCATCACGTTTCTTCTTAGTTTCTTTGTCTAATCCCTTGTAGTATTTTTTAGGTTGTGTGCCTGGTCTATCTTTAATTGAAGAATCCTGTGGTTGAGCATCCATATCCTCACTGGGCCCGAAACCTTTCGGTGTTACATCTTTCCAATTTTTCTTACTTCGTCCCTTCTGCATACGTTTTGCTACGTCAGGTTTTAGATTACCTTTCTTATCAAAAAACTTTGCAAGATGTGGGGGGAGTTTTTTACCCTCATCAAGTTCTTCTGAAACTTTCATTCCCATTTTTTTTCGTAATGCATCTATTTCTTTTTTAATTGCTTTTTGTTTAGGTGTACCCGCCATACCAAGTTTTAATGCTTTATTTTGAAGTTTAAGAAGTTGCAGTCTTTGTTCTGGTGTTCCTTTTCCACCAAAAAACTTATCGCTATCATATTTTTCATCAACTTCATCTTCTTCACGCAATCGTGGTTCTCTACGATTCTTTGTTGGGTCTTCATTCTTCAAGTTCTTAGGATCATTATTCAGAGGATTGTTATCCTTATGTCCTACATCCATACCAACCTTAGTCTTATCACCCATAACCCTACGTGCTTGATTTCTTGAGGATCGTCTTGCAATCTGTTCTGGTTTCCCTTGATAGTTTTTATATTCTTTTTTATAATCTCTCTCATCTATCTGGTGTAACCATGCCTTATGTACCTTACCATCCTCTGTCATATAGGACAGATAGTTTGTTCCTTTGCGTACAACTTCACCTTCTACTCCGTTTACTATTACGTTTTCTCCTACGTTCCATAGTTTACCTGTGAGGTATGCATCCCTTCTAGATTCCATATCATCCATGTTGCCCATATCACGTTCTTCACGAATACCCATCTGGGCACGAACATCTCTGTAGATTGCCTTACCGTCTTTAAATCCTTTGGGTAATCCTTGGGAAAATGAATTATAATCTCCGTCTGCAGCTGCAGCTCGCATCTTGGATGCAGACATTCCTTCTACACCTTCTGCATCTGGATCACGTTCTCCAGCAGAAATAACTTCTATGTTATCGAAACCATAGTAACCATGTCTACCATCTACTCCATTATAGGTATCAAGTAACTTCTGAAACTCCTGTACACGATCAGAACCAACAACCATAACAAGAGCTTTATGACCCTTCTTGTGTAGTTCTACTGCAACTTCTATTGCAGTTCTAGGTTTTGCAGCAACAATTGTACTTTTATAACGAGGAAACATCTTCCTCATATATGCGATTTTCTTTGCATGGGGTAGTGGATTCTTCTTCGCATCCTGAGAATGAGAAGGATAAACATACATCTTAGAACCAGCGTTCTTCTTCTGTTGTTTTGCTACTGCATTTATAAGCTTTTCGTGGCCCGTTGTGGGCGGATTGAATCTGCCGAAAGTGAATACTGCGGTATCACCTTTTGCTTCGGTAAGTTCTCTGAAACCTTTAATCGTCATCATGAACACTCCCAGACATTGCTTCTCTCGCCTTTGAAATCCTTTCGGATTCACCTTTCTTGAGGATCAATGCCTTCTTTTTTGCAACCTTATCTATACGAGTCCCATGCTTTTGCATCAACATTTGATCTACCTTAACTCTTTGTGCAAATGCCATATTGTTATAGCCGGGATAGAATTTATCCCGAAACATCTTTATAGCCTGTTTACGAGCAAGGATTGAAATTTTTTCTGGGGATCGTCTACGTAGAGCAGATCGTTTCTTCTTCATTTTAAATGAAGCAGACTTCGCTAATCGTGCCATTCTACGTGCTTGTTTCCTACGTTGAACTACGTTAACCGTTCTTTCGTATAGGTCTGATAAGTTACTCATTTGTCCCATGCCTTTATAGCGGTGAAGTTGTTAAACGAGAACTCCATACGATCTACTAGTTTAACAGCGTTTCCACTCACTCTATCAATAGCAACAAAACCCTCTGGGTTTGTTACCTTAAATCCATTCGCAGTCTTGATAAATGTATCCGTTAACTGCTTAACACTATTTAGTTTTTTTACGATTTGCATCTTCGCATCAACCAGTAGATTTTGGAACGTAATGATCTGTATTAGGTTCCTTGTGTGTTTTTTCACCTCTCTTACATACTCTTTCTGTATAGTCTCGTATTTCTTCTTACCAGCAGGGGATTTTGCCTTATCTATCTGTTTCTGGATAGAATCAGAAACCCACTTCTCATAACCTTTTGCATGAGAAGCAGGATTCTTGATCTTCTCTCCTGCTCGCACTTTACTATTATTGTATGTTTTAAGTGATGCACTAGCAAGTGTTCCACTCATACTATCCTGTAACTTTAGGAATGAACGTAACTGGTTTGCATTAATCTTTTGAAATGTCTTACCTGTGTCTGACAAAGACTTCGTAATAACTGTTGTTTCTTTTTCTGTAAAGGTTGCTTTACCAGACGCATCTTTGTATGTTGCGTCATCCATCCACACACTTGATACTTTATTAAGACTAGATATATTTGCACCGAATGATGCCTTCATGTCTTGTAACGCACTACCTGTATATGTGGTGTGCCATACTATTCCTACTTTTGCACTTCTAATTCTCTTACCTAATTCACTATCCACTGGTATAGCATAAACAATAGTATTAGGCTGAAAAGTATAGTATGAACTACCCTCGATCTTTGAAGTCTCGACATCATCGGTAAACATGAGGTCACCTTGGAGTACCCCTTTGATACCCAACTTAGAAAACTCTTTAAGTGCGACTTTAAACTTTGAATTAAGTGTTCCAGATAAATCAGCATCTATTTCTCCCTCTGTCTTATAGAGTTTCGGGCTCACATTAAAAACTGATTTCTTCGCAACAAAAAACTTACCATCCTCTGGGTCTACACCAGCAAAAATTGCAGGCGCTCCATCCCATTTAACTGTCATATTTACGGAAGAACGACTTGCACCAGCAAGCATATCTCTAAGGGAGCGTAAGAAATTAATCGCCGCTCTACCACCCTCGACACCGAAGTTGATTATCTCATCCTCAAGGTGTTCAAGGTGAAGGTTCTTCCCTGCCTTATCCTCTGTTATTAACTCTTTAAATCCTATCATAATACACCACTGTATTGCATTTTAAGTTGCAAGTACTGTCCTAGTCTCCCCTGTCCACTCGTACCCTTTTCTGGTCTTACACCAGAGTCAGAACGAATAGTCATCTTTAATGTTTTCTTATCATCTGGAGAGTGTATATCAATTAAGTACTCTTGTACAGAACTTTTATTCAAATATGCATAATGTTTAGTGATCATAGGTATCATATCAACGATATCATCACCTTTCTGTTCTGCTTTGTTTCCTACTGCCTTAACCATTATCAAAGGAACTTCATCACCCTTTCTTTGTAGGTTAAATGTCTCTTGTACCCAATTCTTAAAGTCATCTATATTCATGCTGTTCAATACATCACACATATGTTCTCTACAGACAACTAACATTTCTTTGTATAATTCATCTGCTTCAGTTTGGTTTTCAACATAGTGGTCTACGTATAACTGTGTTACTTCTTTGTTCTTTACAAAATTAGTTTTCTTTGCAATATCTTTTACACCAGGCACTTTAGAATATACTCTATCCCATAAAGCTGCTTCTAGTTTATCTGTAGGTACACCAAGATTTTTATATTGAGTTCCAACATAAGTATTTTTTAATGGTTCTTTAGATTTTGCAGTTCCCGCTTTAAGACTGACACCTATCTTTTCTCCATTCCTAAAGAATACAAAAATGTCACCAGCATGATTGTTTGGAATACCTTTTGGTTTTGCTCGATAACCCCAAACAACATTTTTAATTGGTTTGGTTCTATGAAGATCATATAAGTAATTCGTAATACCTATAGCATTACTCATTTTGTCTTTGAGAAATTTTTCTTTCATAGAGGGTAGTTTTTCTATGACTAATTTTGCAGAAGCAGCATCTTTTCTATCATAAGATGCCTTTATCTTATTACTATTTAAATTTAATGTATAAAGAAACTTCTTAAAATCTTCTATAGATGTAGGTTTAAATTTACTATTAAACGCTAGACATGGAAATAACTCTGTTATTGACGCATTAAGAGTTGTATCAACACGTTCTAACAGGGTTTGTACTTTGTCTATATGAGGGATATATGTGTCATCTCTGGGATTGAGCTGACGTATATAACTTTGCAAAGGCATCCAAATTCTCCATTTATTATAATTTATACTATTTAGGAGAGTTTATCTTTCACTTCTTCAAAAGTATTATCAAAAAAACTAAGTTTAAATAGATATCTTTGTTTAGTTGCAAATACAGCATGTTCAACTTGAGTGTTCAATAAACCAACCGTATATGTAAGTTCACCATCTAAAAATGATATAGGATCAGGGTCTTCTGATAGAACAAAGTTGATAGAACATTCGGTTCCACGATCTTTGTGATAAGGTAGTCCAAAGTCTGCCTTTTGATCATAAAATCTAGGTTTACAACGGAATCCTGTCAATTGTCTAAAATGTTCTGCAATCTCTAAGGCATAAGGTGTATTGCAGTTGAGTTCCCATACAACATGTTTTATCAACCAATCATGGATTGTTTTTTTAGTAAGGGGGTCTACAAATGGTTCGTAACCCTTTTCTATCTTAGCTTCTGTTAATAGACGTTCTCTATCAAATTCATAGTCGAATCTATGTAAACCCACATGTTCCTTTAGTTCCATTCCTGTTGTCCAATCTCTGTATTATCAAATACAGGTTCAGAAAAATCATCAGATTGGTTTGCATCAACTAGATCATTTTGTTCTGACGCTTTTACATCAAACAATCGCATCTTTGCACGATCTATTCCTACCACAAATCTCTTGTTTATTGTAGGATCATTATAACGGTTCTTTAACTGTTTTACTGCAATCTGATTAAGATCATCGAGCTCTTCATTACTAATGAGCGCAAACATGAGATCAGCAGTAGCTGGTAGACCGAAACTTTCACTCGTATCTTCCAAACCAATGTCTGAAGAAACAAATCCTGATCGGGTGGTCTGTGTTGCCGACATAATTGGGAGATTCGTTTCAACTGCCAGTCCCCTAAGTTCCTCTGCAATTGACTTAATGTACATATAAGAGTTGACATTTGCTGCCCCTTTAAACCTTGATGACGCACATATGTTCAGATAATCAATAAAGATAATGTCTGGTTTAAATGATTTCTTTACCGCAAGTTCTTTCAACAAACCTCTAAAGTGTGAGGAATGAGCAGATGCAGTAGGATATTCTTTAACCAGAAGAGTACCAGAAGTAGACTTCTTGATCTTCTCAATCTTGTTATCAAACATTTGTTTAGGTAGACTATGTAGGTCTTCCATAGAGATGTTCATAAGGTTCGCATCTATACGTTCTGCAATGCGTTCCTCTGCCATCTCCAGAGTAATGTACAATACATTTCGTCCCTGTGTTAAACAGTTCGCTGCCATGTGACACATGAACAAACTCTTACCGACACCTGTACCAGCAAGTGCAATGTTCAATGTCTTGGGTGGAAGACCACCCTTCGTGATCTTGTTGAAAAACTCTAGATCGAATGGTATCTTCTCTTCTACCCTATGATAAAACTCGAATCTGGGGTCTGCATCCAAGATATAATCATGACCCACACGATTATCAAAACCCACAGCCAGGGCATCCGTGAGAATGTTCGGAATTGCATCTGGGCCTCTATTCTTATCTTTTCCATCAATGATTGATATGCCTTCGACAATTGCATTGTATACCGCCTTATCTTTGCAAAACTTTTCTGTGGTTTCCACCAACCACTCAAAATCTACATCTGTAGACTTTAGAGTTTTAATAACCTCAACTACTTTGGTGTAATCCTGTTCATTCAAGTCCTTTCTACTTTGGACTTCAATCTCCAGAGATGTGGTGGTAGGTATCTTCTGATACTTATCTACAAACTTCTCAATCTCTTCAAAGATTGTTCTTTCTGTACGATCAGAAAAGTAATCTCCCTTCATATGAGGGAGTACCTTTCTAGCGTATTCTTCGTTAGTAACTAACTGACTTAGTGCTGTGCGTTCAATTGTCTGTGTTGATGTATTCAAGACTGTCTTCCTTTATTTGATCATCAATTATATCTACAAGAACATCTCCAATGAGAGTAAAGAAATCATCTGTAAAGAATTCTCTAGATAAACCGTTAGGATCAATTATATCATATTCAAAACGAAAAGGAAAGGAACCATCCTTATTTTCTGTACCATCTTCTGGTAGAGTTACCTTTCCATATTTATATACTACACCATCGTATTTACCACCCCTGATTCCAACACAAGTCCAAGGGTTATCATCATTTGTAACAAAGGTGTATTTGTCTTTGATGTTATCCATACTTGAACTCTTTGTCAGCAGCTTCCTCTAGTTTTTCCATGATCTCTTCTGTGAAATACTTTTCTGGATCATTGTTGATTGTCTTACCGAAAGTCTTAGTCCCATCAGGTAACTCAATACGAGTACTGACAGATTTAAAAATACCGTGTTTCAATGCAAGGTCAAGTAAACCGTAGTGTTTATCAAGACCACCACTATATGACAACCTAACATCAACCATCTTGTTTTCCACAGTCAAACGAGACTTGTGGTTCTTACAGTGAACGATGTTACCGATAACCTCTGTACCATCCTTCTCTTTCTTCTTTGACAGATAGATGATAGAAGAGGCAGCATACTTCAGTCCAGAACCACCACCCATCTCTTTCGTGGGGAACATGGAACCAACCACATCATAGGTATGATTAGTAACAACCATAGGAACCTTTGACCTACCCAACTTGAGAGTAAGAACACGAAACGCAGCCTTCAATACTTGTGCCCGTGTCATGTCTCTGGTTTCTTTACCTTCAGCAGTATCTTCTACCTCTTTGGTAGTGGATAACATACCTAGAGAGTCCAGACACAGAAACAGAGGTTTACGATCAGACTCGTCTTGTGCAAGATAACTGTCTAGAACTTTGATTGCTTGTGTACGAAACTCCTGTACTGTAGTGACAGGGATCATTACCATTCGATTAGGATCAATACCCCTATCTTCAATCATACTAGACGTAATCGCACTCTCACTCTCAAAGTAGATTACACCAGCATCTGGGTCTGCATCTAGGAAGTTCTTGACAATACCCATCAAGAAAAATGTCTTACCAGTTGCACTTTCACCAGCAAGAGCAGTTATCTTATTAGAGGGAAGTCCACCCTTCAGTGAACCAGACAATAATGCGTTAAAAATATAACTACCTGTGTCAATGAATGAATCATTGTCTCCACTTGTTCCATCTGCAACTAGTGTTGCATATTCATTACCAACGTCTTTAATAACGCTCTTCAAAAAATCACTCATGTTATCTCCTTCAATAATTTACTATAGTAGTATATTAACCTATTAATGTCAAGTCTCTTTGGATTCTACTTTTACATAGGTTATAATATTCTTCATTTATCTCACTACCAAGATAATTTCTTCCAACCTCTAGGGCTGAAATTGCAGTAGTACCACTACCCATAAATGGATCATATACTACATCATTTTCATTTGTATGGTTCTCAATCATCATTCGACAAACTAGAGGACTCATACCAAATTTAAATCCTTCTACTATGGTAGACCGTTCATCTAGAATAACATCTACCATGTGTGGGTTCTTGACTTTGAATGGTTTCTTTGCAAAGGTTAGTATGTGCATGTAGTTCATACGAAACATATTAACTTTAAATGACTTTACCCAAATGTTAGTTTTCTTTAAAAACCAACCGTTCTTTTCAAATACACCAATTACCTTTATGTGTTTTGGATAGATTTTACCATCAGACTTTCTATCAGTTGTACACACTGTAACTAGATTATTGATGGGGTTTAGTAGTGAAATCCAACTATCTAGAAAATCTTCCCACTCATTCGTCTTTGGATCAATACCTAATTCTGCATAGTCTGGTGGACTAGTGAGAACATAGTTATAAGTATTATTTTTCTTTAATGTTTCTATGCAACTTTCTAGGTGTATCATACATCTAAGCGTCCAACTGGTGTGTGGTATTCTTTCTCTTCAGCTGTGAAGAAATCTGGAACTAAACTCTTTAATGGAAATCCATCCTTTGGGTCTAAGGGTTGTACTGATCTATGTCTTCCACTACCCTCAACATAAGTCCAATTGTCTACAATTAAATCATACTTATCAATAGTTAAGTTTTTTACTACGATACCAGTTTTAATATCATTAACAAATTTTATTTCATCGCTATCATTTTTACTTTTTAAAATTTTTATTGTTAACCGTAACAAATAAAAGAACTCTTTAAACTTTTCATAATTATCTAACAAAGTTCTATTCTTATTCATTATCGCATAACAACCCATTCTTGGAGACATAAAATGGTCATCACAATTTCTCTCAGCACCATTCTCACAATATCCAGATATGTTCGAACCATATTTAAAAACAAGATTATAAAACATCATTGATATATTTTGTCGATAATAATATTGATCTGTAGGGTCTTTAGTATCCCATTCTTCTAAACTATTTTTTAAAAGTTTAAAGGCTTGTTCACAAGCAAGTTCAACACCTCTTTTATATTCTTCTTCAAGCAACATAAATTTCTCCAGACTCTTCATCTGGTTTTTGTCCACGCCACATAAATTGTAAAGCTTCTTCTAAATCAAAACCATGATTCTTTATCAAATTATCAATAACCATATAGTTGTTATACCTCTTTTTGTAAATATCCAAAATTATGGAAGGCTTTATTTCTCTAATTTCATCTGCTTTTTCAATCCTAACACCTAGTGTTTTACCAACAACAGTAATATCAAACTTTTCGTCATTTTTCAACTTTTTTTCAATTACCTTACTCTGATTGACAATTTGTTCTTCTAAAGCATCCACAGTTTGTGAGTCCATTTTTGGATCGGATTTTTGACCAAAAGTTTTTGTTTCTATTATCACAGATTTTTTCAACTTGGGGTTATCAGAAACATCAAAATCATCAGCGTTTGTCATAACACCCACGGAAGGATTTATGTTTTCTCTTACATCATTAACCCAAGTATCAGTTGGATTTGCAATACCAATTGACTTTAATACTGCTACAATATTACTTCTTTGATATACACCTTCATCATTTGGAGTATAAGAACCTAAGTTTAAAAGGTCTGCAGCTCCCCTTAAAATATTTTTCTTTTTGTATTTACTTTTTATATGATCATATTTTTCTTCAACATTTTCCTTTGTTCTCCATGCCCTTCTCCAATAATCTGCTGTTTGCATGACACCATTATGATCTGGTGCGTCAAAAAACTCTACCAAATAGATAAACATGGTAGGTACTAGACCTATGTGTGCAGCCAATGTTGTAAAACCAGTTAATAAATTATTAATACCTTCAACATCTGTTTTTTCCATAGTTGCTGGTTTATTATAATGCGCTGGTTTCCATTGTTCATCTTTAATTGCACCCCTAATTGTATCCCTTACTACTTCGTCAACACCCTCTTCTTTTGCGATATTAGTGCCATATCCATTTGCTAGACTATTTACATAATCAAACTCTGGAAATACACCAATAACCCTCATACCTCTTGCTTCTGGCATGTTAGGGGGTACTGTATAATCATCTATTGATATCATACTCATTATAAAAAATCCTCCAATGTTCCTGTTCTTGTGTGTTTAAAAATATCACTGTTCTTGTCTTTAGAGAAGTACCATACATTCTCTATATAAACTTTATCCATAAATTTTGTCATAGCTTCCTTATCGAAGTTACCTTTTTCATCTTTGAAAACTGACTTCCCTTGACTACGTTGCTGAATACGCATCCCAACCTGACCCATGAAATGATCTTTAAGATGATCGACTAATTCATCCCCAGAACGGTAGCGTACCTTTTTAATCTGAGGGTCTAAGATGTTAACTAGAAGATGACCTTTATCACTCAATGAGTTAAAACTATTCTCTGCAACTGGTAGATAGAATTCATCTCTCCACCTGTCATATTCATCAAACTTTGCCCAAGATTGTAGTTCTTCTTTCTCACCACCTTCATTGTAACGCTCAGTGCTAAAATAAGGTGGGGAAGTGAATGAGCAATCTACGTCTTTAATTTCGTCCCAAGGTAAGTCTTCTGCACCACAGTTATACATTCTAACAGTTTTCTTACCACCAGTAAGTTTATCATAAAATGCAACCATCTCTTTATATTTTGCAAATGTATTTGGATTAGGATCACACCCTATGTAAGTTTTTGCATTAGAGGCAAAGAACCCTGTTAGTCTGTCACCCCATCCCATAGAAGTATCAAGTACAGTCTTTGCATCTGTCATCTCATAGATTGTTTTTGCAACTGTAGGTTTGAATTGTGTTGCAATATAAGTTCCAAGTCTAAATGCACCCAAATAGGTTATATGATTCAACTCACAAGTGTCGTTGATACCTCTCCACATAGGCCCGAATACACCCCAGATATTATCACCTTCATTCCATCTCTGTACTGGAGATTTATAACCGTAAGAACCACATGCAAGTCTTAGAGGATTCATAAACGAATCACTTATAGAATTGAATATGGGTGGAGCATCAATAACACCTAGTCCGTATTCACTATAAGGATACTTGTAATCATCATACTTTTCTAACACATCTTCTTTATCACGTTTTGATATCCACTTTGTCCAATCATATGATACAAGACCTTGAAACTTCTTAATTACCTCTTCATCAGTCCAAGTCTTAAAAGGAAAGTCTGGTTTCTCTCTTGTGATATAGTCTGCAAGAGTTCTACGAAAAACCATTCTACCATACTTGTCAGTTGTTTTTACAAACTGAATATCATCCAAAGTAGGTCTTCCACCACTATCTAAATTATTAGATAAGAATTGATAGAGCTCTTCGTTATGTTCATCGACACTATGAAATGGGTCTGTGAGTGGTAACTTCAATCTTTCTGGTAATAACTTCTTCAAAAAAAATCCTCCAAACTTCCTTGTGTCCCATAACTATTATCTATCAACCAATTCATTTTCTCAGTGATAATTTGAATTGGAAGACTAAAACTCTTATCGAATTGTTCATCATAGTCTACTATGTCCATAATGTCAAGTTCCCTTGGTAATTCTGTTATAAAAGAAAATGCAGATGATTGATATAGATTTGGTTGTCGTAAATGTAAAAACTTAATCTTGTCACCCTCTTGGATGTTAGGATACTTGTTACCTAGCTTATGTTTGTTTACCAGATGATTATATAGTATACCGCCTTTGATATGTATAGGAGCACCCTTCTTAAATAGATTGTGACTCTCTGTCCACTTTGAAAGACCATTACAACTTCTAGGATATGCAATTTGTTCTGGATCAAGTTTCATGAAATCTTTTCGAAAGTCCTGTATAAAAGTATTTAGCAGTTTCTCATTACCATTCATGATAATGTCCAATGCCTCTTTAATCTTCTCCCGACAAGCAGAGGGAGTTGAGGACTTAACTGCTTCAATACCCATCATCTTCAGTTTAGGTTCGTTATACTGCACACCTTCACTGTTATGTACGTTTAGGATATATCGTTTTTTTGCTGTCCAGATACCTTTGTCTGCGATGACTTCCCTCGCCATGAACATCTTTTGCTCATATGCTCCCATGAGTTCAGCCAGAGATTTATAAGACTTATTAATAAATGGTTCCAACTTATCAGTTGCCACTTTATCCAAGAATTCGACCACCTTCCTAGTTTCTGGTGATTCACCAAACACTTTGCTGACAAGAGATTCAAACGTAATGTAAACCGAATCCGTGTCTGAAGCGATGACATAATCTTCTTTGTCAGTTTCCATAATCTTGTTAAGATAGGCATTAAGAGATTTCTCAATCCAACGAATAGACAACTGACCAGATGTTGTAATTGCTTCAGCATTTTGCAGATCAAAATAGCGGAACCAATTATTCCCAATTGCCCCATACGCACTATTGAGTGAAATCTTTTTCGCCATTTGGATGTTGTTATATCGGGAAATGGTTTTAAGGAGTTTTTTATCCTTAGTGTCCTCATACGATTGTTCAGCGTCCAACATAAGTTTTTTATATTTTGTACGATCTTCATAGATAGTCTCCATTAACTCTGGAAGAAAACCACGTTTATCCTTTCTAAAAAATGCACCGTTAGGAGTCATGCAACAATTAGAAGTATTCTTAACCTTACCTTCCAATATCTTATCAACCGAAACCTTACTCTCACTTTGAGGTAGTAGTGTTTCTGGAGAGATATTATACTGCATAATTAAATGTGGATATAGACTATTTAGATCGAAAGACATTACCCATTTGTGCATACCAACAAGTGGGTCTTTAACATAGGCACCTTCAAACTTCTCAGCCTTCTTTTGATGAGGGTTCTTCATAGGAATAACAATGTTCTTACCCTTGAGATAATTGTATATCAATATATCCCAATAACGAACAGTCCCTAGAACATCTGTGTAGTTAACCTTTGCATCATATGCCATAGTCAAACACAGTTCAATTAGTTTTAACTTATCCTCTAGTTTATCAACCAGTTCAACGTCTGTAATGTTGTATTCAATAAAGGACTGATAATCCTTTTCGTACCATTCACGAAAAGTTTCAAATGGATTACCATCCTTGCGTTCACCAAGTTCTACAAATGCGATATGATCAAGTCGATACGACTCTTGAGTTACATACGTAAACTTACGATAGAGATCATAATAGTCTAGAGCAGCAATACCTTGTATGTTATACACTTGATGATGCCTACCTCTATTGTAGACCTCTCTATCTTGAACTCCACCCCAAGGGGATAGACGTTTGAGTTCATCTTCACCAAATAGTTTCTTGATACGATTACAGATATAGGGAATATCAAAGAACTCAGTATTCCAGCCAGTCACGATGTCAGGATGATGTTTCTCCCAAAATACTAGAAACTCTTTTAGAAGATGTATCTCACTCTCGCACTTGATATATGTAATGTCCTCACGATCTGTCACAAAGTCACCAATACCAAACACAACAATACGTTTAGATTGATGGTTCTTAATTGTTATAGATAACATCTCTTCTTCAGCAAGAGATGGTGAGGGGAAACCGTTTTCACACTGAACTTCAATATCAATGGTCACCATCAATAATTGATCCATGTCCCAATCGACATCACCCTTAAATGTGTCGGATAAAAAACAATATGGATATTGCGTATTACCGTGAATCACATCGTGCTGATCTGCATATTGGGATACCCACTCTTTTGCTTCCTTCATGGTAGGATGAACTACAGGAGTTACATATCCACCATGTAAAGTCTGGTATTTTGTGGGTTTTTCTACAGACGCAAAAAGTGTTGGAGAATATTTAATTCTCCTGTTCTTACGTTCACCGTTGACCACTTCACGTAAAAGAATGAAGTTGCCCCATTGCATAACATTTGTATAAAAACTCATAATGTAGTTATATCACACCTATTCAAAAATGTCAAGTTGTTTTTTTACCAATATTGTATTTTGCTTCTAATTGCCACGAATCTTTCTCACTAAACGATAATACCTTAATTTGACTTAGGGGAGCTAACTCACCAAGTTCTCCAACAATTTCTACAAGACCCCAATCTTTAAGTAGGTTTGTAATTGTGTTTCTACGTGAGATATCATTTTCCGATAGATTCGTATCCTTGCCATCCAGTGCAAAGAGTTCCTTAAAATGTACTATAAAGTAACGTCCTTGTTTGTGTAGGATATGACAGGATTGATATAATTTTCTCTCTTTTCTAGAGGCGACACCGATACGAGATAGAGTCTCTCGTACTTTAAGGAAATCATCTGGTTCCTTTAAAGATACTTCGAGCATCTGCTCTTGCGTCCAACTAACTTCTTCCATTTCTTCCACCTTTGTTTAACTTTTCTTTTATAGCGGAAATCTGTTTCTCATCTAGTAGTTCAAGAGCAACCTTTGCCTTTTGATTGTTGTATCCATAGAACTCTTTAACATACTCTAGATTCTTCAATTTCTTCGCCTTCACCCAAGGAGTAAATCTCTTTCTTGGACGTATACTATTTAGTAAATAGTCAAATTGAAGTTTCTTATCAAGATGATGTAGTTGGTTTATTTCATTCACCAATATAAGGGTATCGGTAAATGGTGCAACACATTTGTTGACAATGAATGGGGCATACTTCTTTTCCCACTGTTCATCCTCTGTATCTAGTATATTTTCTTTAGTATTATTTATTGCGTTTAGATAGTCTTTTAATTCATACATTATAAAAATCTAACCTTTCATGATTAGAATATTGTGATAATTGATTTGCATTTTCAATCATCATAAGTTCATCACGTAGTTTTGTATCTTCTATAGTCCAAATATTAACACCTCTTGGATGTGGTATTGTACAGAACATAAATGCTAAGTTCTCTGCTTCCTCACCAATAATGTCTCTCACAACATCTCTATTATCTAGGGATATTGTTTTTGGTTTGAAGTATGCAGTTCCATATACTGAATGAAACAAACCAGCAAGAGCAATATGTCTAGGACTATCTTTCAGAAGTTCATACGTATCTATTAAGTGTTGTAAAAGAGTTCTGTCTTGGTGTGTAGTTTCTCCACATCCTATCGACTCTAAGAATTTAATCTTTGTAGAAATCGAGTCGGTCACGATTACCAGCCTTTACATTTGATTTAAATACAACCACACTTCTAAGTTCATAACACTCTCTAGATACAGGCATTGCTTTATGTTTTAGATATGCATCAAAGACCACCAACCGATTGCCCTTATATGGAACTAGTTGACCATCAATCAAAGTGCCACCACCCCATGCATCGGTTTTCCAATCAAGTCTTGGATAATATATCATGGTAAAGTCACCATCATCTACATGCATATGTGGTTCTAGTCCATGAGTGTGAGCATTACAATATATTCTTTCATAATCTAGTACAGAATACTTCTCCTCAAAGTTCAATCCAGTTTTTATGAAATCAAACATTTGATCTGCCCATGCATAGTCTTTATCTTCGCAGTCTTGTTTATTATGACCGCAAAGAACATGCCAGTGTTTATTCACCTCTCCTATTTTTGAGGGATAATCATATTTCCAAGAAATACTTTTTAATTCCTGTTCAATAAGTATTGCATTGTGTTCTTCTAAAACATCATCAAAAACATCTATGACCTTACTCATTTCCACTTCACCTTAGCCATGACTTCCGTTAGAAATGCAAGAGTGTTTATCTCTTGATCTGCGACAAACGCTGATTTATACTGATACTCACCCAATAACACAACAACCAAGGGAATACTATTGCTGTCCAGATAGTCATACAAAGAATCATAAACGCTCCTAAAAATACGTACAGGATCATTATCAAGATTATTGACAACCCATCTACGAACATTTTTGAACTCCTTATTCTTCATACACACCATGAGTTCTTTAGTATTAATTTCTGATAGGTCTACTAGAATACCAGCATCAATAGTTCCAGAAACAGAATACCTTTGTAACTCATTTAATACCCTTCTCCAATCTGGAAAGTGAGTATTGATAACTTCAGCAAGAACTCTCTTGTCATAAGTAACTTCTTCCTTATTTAGAATGTTCTCCACTCGACCCATAAACTGTTTTGCAAGTTCTGGTTTTTCTGCACTAGGGATCGTAAAATCAATAACACTACAACGAGAGTGTAGAGGCTCAATCAAACGGTTCTTGTAGTTACAGGTTAGGATGAACCCACAGTTTTTATGAAACTCTTCCACGAAACCACGAAGGGCGGGTTGAGTTGACTGTGGATTTAGATAGTCTGCCTCATCTAGAATGAGATACTTACGTCCACCCTCAAGAGAGACAGTGGATGCAAAGTTTTTAATCTTAGTTCTGAGTACATCAATACCAGACTCTTCAGAACCATTGACCATCATATATGTAGAACCCAATTCCTCTAGTACTGCCTTTGCGATGGTTGTTTTACCAACACCAGGCCCACCAGACAAGATTAGGTTTGGGAGTTCTCCTTGAGCAACAAACTCTGAGAACGTATCTCTTAGATGTTTAGGTAGTACACATGACTCCACATCCGTTGGGCGATATTGTTCTACCCACAAAAAAGTATCCATAATATAAATTCCTCAAATTAAGCATTGTAAGTAGATTCTGGTTCCAGTGCAATCCAATACTGCACACCCAATGTTTCATTAACAAAAGTACTGATACTTTTTGAAGATACTTGCACACGATATGTACTAGGAATAAGTTTAAGATTTTCTACCTTGAACCAGAACTTATAAGGTACATTCTCTTCACTCTTATCTACATCGACAGAAAGTGCAAAGTCATTTGCAGTTGCGTTCTTTTTATCAGTAACCTTAATTACTGCTGAACCAACATCTTTATTCTCAAGACACAAATCGGGAGCACCAATCACTGCTGCAGCCTTTTGTACTTCTGAGAGAGTACCAGAACTTAGATCAAAGTTAACCTCTGTGTTCGGCATGGTCAATTCTTTTTGTGGTGTTGTTACCACTGAAGGATCAGAATACCAATACTTTAGAGATCGTCCTGTCTTACCATCTTCTGTAATCATAACAAAGTCATCATTAAAAGACAGATCAGGTTTTTCGAAAAGTGACAAACATGATAGAAATTCATTCAAATCATAGATTGCAAACTCTTGAGGAAAGTCTTCTTTTACTGTTGCCTTTGCAACGATATTCTTCATTGCAGACATAGTAGAAATACTACTACCTGTTTTTATCACAAGGTTTTGGTTGATTGTAGAAAAGTTCTTCAATACCGTAACCGTTTCATTACTTAATTTCATTTTCGCTCCTATCATGATTATGTAACGCCATAATACCATAGTGAATAACTTTTAGCAAGTCACTTCTATTGTATCCATTCTTTTTTCCGTATCGTTGTGCGTATTTCATTATATTCCCGATACAGAACCCTTCTCCATGACCACTATCCATAATAAATTCAGTTGCCTGAAACTTATTCTGACTATAATGTGAGTCATAGGTAGAATCAATATAGGTCTTCATCTCTTCTAGAATCTGACCTTCACCATATTTGTAATCAATGTCCTCTGATTTGACCATCTCTGGAGTTCTCTTTTTTTGCGGCCACAGCTGCATCATATTTTTCCTTCTCATTATCACTCATGTATTTTTTCACTTCACGTTCACTATCACGCACATTCCAATTAAATGCCATTGATCGTCTTTCACCTTCACCAAAGAAAGGTAGGACTTGATGTTTCAACCAGTTAGG
>Ga0163179_10000306_pt1 | contig 34593 bp, 17 predicted proteins | sample AtlANTMetagenome_FD_109643 | JGI IMG/M metagenome (GOLD analysis project Ga0163179, IMG submission 109643) | Marine eukaryotic phytoplankton communities from the Atlantic Ocean - Atlantic ANT 2 Metagenome | ecosystem: Environmental > Aquatic > Marine > Oceanic | place: North Atlantic Ocean... | reverse complement strand
CTTGTGGCAACCGGCTGCACCTTTGACGAACACCTCCCTCAAGTGGACGTGTCCGGAAAGGTCATTCTTCCCAAAGAAGCCGCGACCTACACCGTTATCGACCCGAAAACTGGTCTTGAAACCGTGGTGGAAGACGCCCGTGCAATCGGACCGGTCTACCTCGGAGTCTTCCCCAATATTCGCGATGATCTCTACGATTACCCTCACCCAGAAATGGGTCCAGTCATCGTCGATGGCACACCCGGGAACACCTATCCCTATGGCGGTGGCACTATTGGACGCTTTGATTTCGCGTGCTTCTCAGATCTTGCATGCCGAATCACCACTGGACGCTTCACGAGCTTTGAAGACATCCTGGAATGGTACAATGTGGTCTTAGGTGACCCTGTCGTCGACGAGTTTGGAGCTGTTGTTGACTCTCCGGACTTCTTCCGCAGCTACTGCTACGAGTTGTTCCAATACACCGCTGATTACGAGTTGACCTTCCTCTCCGAGTTCATCAATGCGGACGGTATCGATACCAATACCTTGAACTTTGAAGTCAATGAATCAACCGGTGACTACGAGGCCGATTTCGACCTCTGGCAGGTGACCTACAAACCCGACATGAAAATCTGGGGTTGGATGGACACACCGAGCGAGAAGTTCACCTTCTCTACTTGTGATCCCGACCGTGGTCAGTACAACTCAAAGTACACCAACGACTTCTACTACGGCACAAACTACACCGACCTGCTCAACTACCCGAGCAAGTACATCTTTGAGAACGATTGGGTCGTTCAAGAACCGTACACCTTCACGTCAACCGACGCTGATGGATTCCGTGCGGATTCACCCGAGATCGAAATCCGAATCGACTTCAAGAATGGCGTCGATACCATCGGAGGCGAGGAGTAATCATGCGCCTTTTTCCAGCTTCAGTGCTCGTCTGTGCAGCCCTCGGTTCAATCTCTTGTGACCGAATTGGGCGCGATTACCTCACCCCAATGAATGACAACTGGCCTGGCGTCAAGCATATCGGGGAAATCCCCGTCTTGACCTCAGCCGAGTTCCAGAACCCCAACGATCGCATTCTCAACATCACCTATGATCGCTTGGGTGCTGCAGAGCCTGGAAAATTCGGCGGAGCTACCGCTACGTTTACCTCCACGGGAGGAAGCGTGTGCATCATGGTGGATCCAGAAGCAGTTTTCTGGAATCAGTCTGTGGCCAAACAGGGCGCAAAAGAAGCCTATTTGTATCCAGACAACTACTACGACGATGGCGATATCGACATTGAAGTAGGCTTGACTGCATACTACACCGGCTCTCCTGGCTACGAAATGGGCGACTTTGCTGCCATCTATGAAGACTCACTGGGTAACGAGGTTCGCCTCGAGTTCAACGAGTGCTTCATGCCTGGATACGGTTCTCAACCCGACGCTCACGCTGGTCGCGGAGCCTTGGAATACTGCACCATCGACACTTCTATCCACCCCGGTAAGAGCTACACGATTGTGTTGAATGCCTACTCGGTGCCTTTGGATGATGGACTTCTTGACTATGCCGTCGCCGTCGTGGACGGGCCTTGTGCGGATATCGGACAGGCTGCTGGCGGTCTGGACGAGTGCCTACTCCCACGCGAATCCCGAGTAAGTGTTGAAGACGAAAACGGAGATGCGGACCCGCTTGGTGGGGCCGATGCAGACTTTGATCTCCTCGAGCAGGCATTCTGTAACGGGGAAATCTACGAGTTCTGTTCCGACAATCCGGATCTTTGCGGCGAACTCTGAGCCGAAAAAACACCCCGGCCTTTAAGGCTGGCTCGTTCGAATCGGGCCCGAGCGTACGAAGCGCCGCAAGAGTACCCCGCCATTCTGATCCGGCACGAGCGCTCCCAGTTGATCGCTCGCCACAGATTTAGGCGGAGCGTTGTGACGGATGAGCTGATGTTTTCCATCTGCGAGCCGGATCAACACACTATACGTATCGATCGTAATCAACGCATCAACGATACTGGCTTTCGTGGGCAGCGCGAAGTCGGGCCACGACTTCAATTCCCGACCATCCACTGATGCCCATGCTACGCGCACGCGCTGTGCGTCATCCGAACTCTCGGCAAGCTTCTGAATCGTGCCGATTGCCATACCGCCGGGAACTCCCTCCGCTTCAGGCAAGAAGCCAATTCGCGCGAAAAGAACGTTGTTTTCAGCGGGAAGAATTCGCTGGCCGCTCGCAGGTAGACCCAAGGATGGATGCAACTTGTACATGTCCAGAGCACCTTGACTGCCCAGCAAAATGCGCAGCCCGCCCGTGCTATCCACACCGGTCTGAATCAGGTCAGGTTTCGTGACAGCACGCAAGACAGACCGAAAACGCGGTTGCCCTCGACTATCCACACTTGCGACGCGCAATTCCCCACCCTTCTGATTGGGCGCTGACACCCAAAACGGCACATGCAGCACACCTTCTCCATCCGTTGAACCACGATCAACCAGCTCCACACTTGGATAGGGAAAGTTCAAGTCCACGGGCTGACTGCGTAGGGTTTGACCACGGAGTCGTACGTAGGAAAGTGAATTCTTAGAGTTCAGCCAATAGATATGACGGTCCCAGGCTTGTTGAGGGGCTGCTTGCGCGAGCACTGGTTCCACAGGTTTTTTTAGATGGAGTAGGTGGTAGTTACCCAAAGTCTCCTGAGGACTCTTCCCATCCGCATGGTGTAGATAGAGGTCAAATCCACTTTGAGCCCGATGACTCCAAACCACTTGATGTCCTCCCCGTGAGGTACCCAAGGCTTCATAGGAAATACTTCCTGAAACCGGCTCAGCGCCACGAATACGAAATTGATGGGCCGGCAATCGACGCTCTTTCTGATCATCCAAAATCGTGATTTCAAGAGTGTACTCACCTGCTTTAAAGGTGGACGATGAAGGAATCTCCAAAAGTACTTCTTTGCGTGAATTCGCACGCAAACTCCAACGCCGATTGGAGTCCTCTTTTGGAGGCACGTTGTAGCGGGTCTGGCTCTTCTTTCCCTTGGGAGTAACCTTGAAGCGAACCAACCAAGGACGAGCCGCCAAATCAGCGAAATCTGCCGTCTTTGAGCCCTGATTGTCAATTTCAAAACGAACCAGCATTCGCTCTCCCACCAGATACTCAGCGTGCAGATCAGTTCGAATCACGACTGCAGCACTGTCCTGTTCTACAACAGGTTTTTCTGTAGGGTTTTGCGCCCAGACGGGAGCTGACAACAACAAACTTGAGAGGATCGAGATGTGCATTGTTCTCGTTTTCTATCGGGGTTTTTTATCAGGCGCCTTTGCTTTCTTCATCAAAGCTCTGCTGTATCCAGCGGAGTGCTTCTGCCCGCGTCGTCAACACGCCATCGAGTTGTGCCTTCCGAACAGCCGCCATCATGACACCCATTTCGGGACTTTGCTGAAGTCCAAGTGCAAGAAGATCCTTACCAGAGAGCAATTTCTCGAGGGGCCCATCCAGCACACCCAATTGTGACGCGCGCCTAAAACCAGCATCCCAATCCAACATAGGCTGCCATGCCCACGCTACAGAAAAGGCCCAATCGAAGTCACAACATTCCGCAAGGTATCGAATCTGAGAATCTGTCGGAGGCACTGAAACTGGCAAAACATCGGGTAGCGCAGAAACAATCCGCCGCACCGGTATCCCACTCGAACGATCCAATTTGTAGCGCTCGAAAAACCTCCGACGCTCCACTGTGGACAATGGATGTACGAGCACAGCAAGCATCACACACAATCGACCGGACTCTTTTTGAAGACCATCACGTCGAATCACAGCCCGCTGCAGAGCACCAAAAAGCTCCGTTCGCTCCACACCAGCTATTTCTGGCAAAACGACAGCAAGCGCTCCACATTTCGCAATAGAGTCCAGACCGTTTACCGGATTCCGTGCCAACAGAATCCGCCTCAACTCTCCCCAAATCCGCTCGACAGGTTGGTCTGAAATCGGCGTATCTCGACAGAGCCGATACAAATCTTCGTCAGGACAAAACCCCAAGGTGGCTGCAAAACGAGCCGTTCTCAAAACACGCAAGCTATCTTCACCGAAGCGATTTTGATCCACCGCACGGAGTCGTTTTTCTTCGATGTCCTTTAAACCTTCGACGAGATCAATCAGCTTCGAAGAAATGGGATCCCACATCAATGCGTTGCAGCGCAAGTCTCGCCTTAAAACCGCACGCTCGATTCCCAGAAACGGATCCGGCGTCACGCTTTCTACCGAAAAATCAGTCCGGGGCAGACTGATATCAAAAACACCCTCTCTGGTGGCCAATTTAAAGACCCCGAAAGATTTACCCACGTAATTAACTTGGCCATGCGTCTCTAAAATCGACGTGAGATGTTCCAATTCAATACCATGCACCTCACAGTCAACATCCTTGGAGCCTCGTCCCATAATCTGATCGCGAACCCACCCACCTACGGCATAAAGACGACCGCCTGACGCATCGATTTCCTCGGCGAGTTTTGTCAAGATTTGAGGGAGCTTCACAGGTTGATCCTTGAAGGGATTCGTTTCGAGAGGTACCTTCTTGTCCTATCCCGCCTTGGACGAGGTGCCTGTGTTTGCTTTTCTACCCCTATTGATTGGACTCGCCAGTTCTATACCCAACCTCCAGGTCGGAGAACCGGCGAGACTCTTCTCCCTCCCAGCCATCAACGAGACCGCTGCCCGCGACCTCGTCAATAGCAACCACGTCAATCTTGCTGATCTGACGGAGGGCTCCAAAAAAACAACGAAGGGCATTGTGCTTTTTTTCTTTAGTAAAGAAAAAGGCGGACAAGACCTCAAAGAAATCAACAAACTCTCGAAAAAACACCAGAGAAATGGAATCCGCTTCCTCGGAATCTCAGTTGATCAGGGCGATCTCGGGGTCCTGTCGGACTGGATCGAGTCATCAAAGTTAGGTTTCCCGGTTCTCCGCGACAATCATCAGGTGGTTGCCAAAAGGTACGGCATTCAACAACTACCAATGACCTACGTCATTGATGATGCCGGAGATGTGCTGGCCATTGGCGCACCTTCAGGAACACAAATTGCCCCGGAAATCGAGGCCGAGCTTGTACCGCTCTTGCGTTAGTTTCCTCTTTTGCGCACTCCTGTCCGTGACCGAGGCAAACGCCGGTCAATGGCCAGAGAAACTCAAGATTGCTGTCGCCATCGAAGATGACGCTTCCTTGTCGACGAGCGTTGCAAAGAAAACCCTGTCCGGCATCCAGGCCTTCCTGGATCAAAGCCCCCACTACACGCTCGTGGCAAATTCGACGACACACTCTATGCTCGGATTCCCGATCCACAGCCTCCCAGAGCAGTGCGAGGAAAACCTGCTCTGTTGGCAGGGTGCCGTCGAAAGAGCAGGAGTAGATGTGCTTCTTCATGTCGAGATTGGATTCGATGGCAGTCGCGAAAAAGCATGGCTCTTTTCGTACACCGATGATGGCCCGCTTCGCTCAACAGCTCGCTCAAGCATCCTGCCCAAGGGCGGTGGCGCTCCCTTAGAGGCTCTTCAAGAAGAACTACACAGCAGCGCTACTATTCGAATCGCCTTGGAAGAAGGCACTACGCATCTACAAGTCAACGGTACTTCTCGATTAATCCAACCCAAAAGCCTCATTCGGATCAACAACTTACCGCCTGGAAAACACGAGATCGTCATCGAGGGTTTGGGACTCAAGCCCCGCATTGAAATTCTTACCGTCTTTCCAGCCCGCCACATGGACGTGCCCTTGCGCGCGCGAGTCTCCGCAGAAGAGGAACACCCCCAAAAGTGGTGGGGTGCATGGGCAAGTGGAGCCCTGTTGATCGGGGCTATCGCGGCAATTTGCGTCGGATTTGAACAGAAAGGATCCGCCTGGAGATAAGCAACGTCAACAAAGCGCAAAGCGCTATGCTATGTTGCCTTCTGCTGCGCATAGCACCGGCTCCGGAGTACTCCGCCGCATGCAAAAGCTTTTGCAACTCATCGCTGCCCTGACTTTGTTCCTTGCTCCCGCGTGGGCCAACGAGGACCAAGGCACCCTTGTAGTTACATCCAACGTGGCAGGTTCTGTCGTCTTTATCGACAATATCGAGGTGGGAAAAACACCTCTTGAACACGCCCTGAAACCCGGCAGCTACAGCATGCGAGTCGTGGCTCGGTACCACGATCCATGGGTCTCGCGAGTCCAAATCTCCGCCAAAAAGAAGACCCGTGAAGAAATCGAACTCGATGAAGGTGGCGGCACCGTGGAGTTTGTGATCAACCCCGCAGGGGCAACGGTCAACATCGACGGAAAAGATGCTGGGAAAGCCCCCATCCGACTGACAGATCTGCAAGCAGGAAAGAGTTACCGCTACGTAATCTCAGCCGATGTACACGACGGTGCGACCGGAACATTTAGCTTCAACACAGGCGAAAACATCCTGATTGTTGAACAACTCGAAGCGTCAGCTGGAAAATGGGAGGTTCGCTCCACCCCGCCCGGTGCTGACGTCTACATCGACGATGAACTCATCGGACAAACCCCGCTCAGCGCTACGGGAATTGACAGCGACTTGCATCAAGTCCGGGTTTCCAAAGAAGGATTCGGGAGTGTATTGCGCGAGGTCGATACCCGTAATGGCAACAAGGGTGAACTCACCGTGAAGCTGCCAAAGGGCAGCGCTACGGTCCACGTAGCCACCAAGCATGAACAAGGGAAGATCTACGTCAATGGCAACCTTCTTGGCGAAGGTCGAAAGGCTTCTTTTGATTTGCAGCGCGGCGTATATGAACTGCGTATCGAGGCACCAGGCAAACAAGCGGGTAGCGCCCGTCTCCCCGTTCCACGCAAAGGCAAGGTGGCCTATACCGCGAAGCTGGCAGACGAAACATCCAAGGACGCCTCCACCATTACCCTGAAAAAGCCCATCACCTCTCACTGGGCATTTTGGACAACCTTGGGAGGGTTGGGTGCTGGTGCAGGAGTCGCTACAGCCGTGATTGTCATCAACAACCAACCTGAGCCACCGCCCGAGGGCGATGTATGGGCAACCCTGCCATGAAGTACACCTCTGCGCTCATTGGATTTCTGCTGATCGGGTGTACTGAACCCGAGGTGCGTACCGGACTTATCGTCAACGTAGAAGCCGACGACGCCGACGCAATAGTTCAGTTGGCCGATACGCTTGGCTTAGTGGTCGACCCAGACACACCTTTCGTGGATGCGGTTGGCGACCCGATTCCAGAGGGGAAGTTTGGGTATTTCGAGATTGGTAACTGGAACGACGAAGACGAAGAACTCGAGGCGCTCTATCGTGTAAATATTGCGGCGACGGGCTTCCCATCGATTGAGTTGAGACCCGGAAGCACTCAACCTCAAATGATGTTCAGTACCCGTGCCTGGAATGGAGTGACGCTCGTTGCCTCATCCGAGCCAAGCGGTCCGTTTAACTTTGTCGAAGACGTCGTCCAAGAAGTCACAGTGGGTGGACTCGCTCTGCTCGACGTGCCTATCCATCCCTGTAACGATGGCGAGGATAACGACGAGGACGGCTGGACCGACGACGCCGATCCCGACTGTGGCGTATCCATCGAAGAGACAGGCTACGGCGGGGGTGAATGCAACGACGGCATCGATAATGATGAAGACGGGCTCATCGATGCCGACGACACAGAATGTGAGAGTGCTGGCTCCGAAACGGAGTGGCAATCATGCTCCAACGGCAAAGATGACGACTTCGATGGTTGGACCGATGAAGAAGACCCCGAATGCGCCGAAAGCGGTGAGGAAGCCGGAAACTACACTGAGGAAGAATGCAACGATGGGGTCGACAACGACTCCGACGGCACAACCGATGCAGACGATTCGGACTGTGAAGATGCATGGGGAAGTGAATTCCCACCCGAATGCACAGACGAAACAGACAACGATTCCGATGGATGGATCGACGCCGAGGACCCGGACTGCTCCACCGGTGATGAAGAAGTTGGAATCGGCACGACCGCCTGCAACGACGGCGTCGACAACGATGGCGACAGTTATGTCGACGCAAGCGATCCGAGCTGTAGCAGTGCAAGCGATGAATCCGAACTCAACGAGTGCGAGGATGGCGTTGATAATGACGCCGACGGCTGGGTGGATGTTGCAGACTTAGGCTGTTTCGGTGACGAATACGGCGAGAGTGAAGGAGGTGGCTTTGAGTCCACCCATGAATGCAATGATGGCGTCGATAACGACAGTGACGGTGATGTAGACGCGTTCGATGAAAACTGTGACTCTGCTGGCGACAACACCGAAGCACCAGACTGTGAAGACGGTCTCGACAACGACAGCGACGGTTGGTTGGACGGCGACGACCCCGACTGTATCGAAGGGGGCGAATCCGAGACCGGCTATGGCGACGCGGACTGCAATGACGGCAACGACAATGACGGCGATGGAGACATCGATTCAGCCGATGCCCACTGCGATGACGCATACGATGATGCGGAAGAAAACTTCTGTGCAGACGGTCTCGACAACGATTCCGACGGCTGGATCGACACGGATGATCCTGATTGTGCGAGCGGCAGTGAGGAATCGGGTTTTGGAAGCACTGAGTGCAACGACGGCATCGATAACGACTCGGATTTCACAATCGACTCTGCGGATGTTGTCTGCGGACTCGCATCGGATACCGCTGAGGCTGGAGAATGTGAAGACAATCTCGACAACGACTCGGATGGCTGGATTGACACAGATGATCCCGACTGTTCGAGCACCACGTCGTCTGAGGCGGGCTATTCCGGAACCCAATGTAATGACGGCAGTGACAACGATTCCGATGGATCCATCGACGCGGATGACCCCGACTGCAGCAGTGCATCCGATCTCTATGAAAAACAATATGATTGTTCGGATAGCAGCGATAATGACGGTGATGGTTGGACCGACTTAGACGATCCTGGATGTAGCTCCGAGGCCGATTCTTCTGAAGGGCCAAGCTCCTCGTCTCATGTCTGTAATGACGGCAGTGACAATGATTCCGATGGGTACATCGACGCGGATGACCCCGGCTGTACAACCGGTACCGACAGCGATGAAACCGATCCGGCCACCGACTGCAATGATGGCACCGACAACGACGGTGACGGGTATATTGATACCGCGGACCCAGACTGCTCTGTTGGCAACGCAGAAACCGGCTACGGACAAACCCAGTGCAACGACAACAATGACAACGATGCAGACGGGGATACCGATGCGGACGACAGCGACTGCGACGAAGCCCTAGATACGGTTGAAGGCAGCTCACAAGACGAATGCGGTGACGGAGCGGACAACGATTCCGATGGATGGCGCGATAGCGCCGATCCGGACTGTGCGACTGGCACCACAGAGGCCGGCTATTCGAGTACGGAATGCAATGACGGTATCGACAACGATTCCGATGGCTTTATCGATGGCGACGATCCAGCTTGCGGTTCAGGATCGGATACGACCGAGATCGAAGGTACCTGCATGGGCAACGGGCTCGACGACGATGGCGATGGCTATGTCGACAGCGAGGATCCCGATTGTATTGACACGACCGACGACGAAACCGGCTTCGGTAGCAATGAATGCAACGACGGCATCGATAACGATGGCAACTTCGCCATCGATTCCGCCGACAATGGATGCTCCGACGCCTGGGATACGGTTGAAGACGCCACCGCGGATGATTGCGCAAACGGCTCCGATGACGATGAAGATGGTTGGTTAGACGCCGAGGACTTGGATTGCCAAACCGATGGCGATGAGTTGGGAACAACGAGTTTCGAGTGCAACGATGGCACCGACAACGATGCGGATGGCAGTATCGATGCCGAGGACTCCGATTGTTTGGTGCCATGGCAAGACTTTGAGGAGCCCGACCCAGCCTGTTCTGATTTCGAAGATGGTGACGGTGACGGCTGGATCGATACCGACGACCCAGACTGTACTTTCGGCGACGTCGAAATCGGCTTCTTGACGCTGGCCTGCAACGACGGCACCGACAATGATGGGGATGGCGATGCAGACGCGGATGACGCAGACTGCGACGACGCGTGGGACGACGATGAAAATGCCGACTCCTCCGACTGCAGCGACAACACTGACAATGACGCAGATGGCTGGACGGATACCGACGACCCGGACTGTTTCGACGGCGGTTCAGAGACAGGTGGAGCGACCGGTATTGCAGCGTGTAATGACGGGGTCGACAACGACGGTGATGGGGACATCGATGCGGATGACTCCCTCTGCGAGGACGCCTGGGACAACAGCGAAACGGGTCCTGATAGCAACGACTCATGCTCCGACAACTTCGATAACGACGCCGACACTTGGATCGATGGCGATGACGTAGACTGCGACATCTTTGGTGAAGAGACGGGCTACACCACCACCGTGTGCAACAACGGGCTCGATGATGATGGTGACGGCTACTACGACGCCGAGGACACCGGATGCTCGGATCCACTCGACTCCAATGAAGACGATGTTGACAGCACCTGCACCGACGGCACGGACAATGACGGTGACGGCTGGGCAGATGAGGAAGACCCGGATTGTATTGGGGGCACCTCTGAAGACGGCAGTTTCGACGCCTGGGAATGTTCGGACATGACGGACAATGACGGCGACGGCGACATCGATGCGGATGATACCGGTTGTGCCGATCCATGGGATGCCTTGGAAGCAGGAAGCCCTGGCAGCTGCAACGACGGCACCGACGACGACGGTGATGGCTGGGTGGATGATTTAGACCCCGAATGCATGCTTGGCTCTTCCGTGGAGCGTGGCGGCATGCCTTTCGCATGCAATGACGGAATCGATAATGATGGCGACGGAGACATCGATGGTGGCGACAGCGACTGCTTGACCGGCATCATGGATACCGAAGAAACCGTCGACTCCTCCTGCTTAGACGGCACCGACAATGACGGCGACGGCTGGACAGATGAAGAAGATGCAGACTGCTTGAACAATGAAGCAGAAAGCGGCAGCTATGTGACCCCCTGCTCGGATGGCTTAGACAACGACGGGGATGGCCTTGCAGACGCCGATGATCCAAACTGTACAAGTTCGCTGGACGTCATCGAAGGCGGCGGCGGCTCTTGCGATGACCAGTTCGACAATGATTCCGACGGCTGGGAAGACTACAACGACAACGATTGCTGGTTGGTTGGAGAAGAAGTCGGATACTCGACCTTAGACTGCAACGATGGCACCGACAACGATGGCGATGGCGATTTCGACGCCGCAGATGCGGGCTGTGCCAATGGCTGGGACACCACTGAAACCAATACTGCAGCGACCTGCTCGGATGGCGTCGACAATGACGCGGACGGATGGGCCGATACCGAAGATCCTGACTGCATCATCGCCACCGCCGAAGCGGGTGCAACCGGCACCGCCCAGTGCAACGACGGCATCGACAATGACGCCGACGGCGCAATCGACGCCAACGACACCCTCTGTGAAGACGCGTGGGACAATCTCGAAGCGGCACTGTACAGCGAAAGCTGCACCGATGGCTCCGATGAGGATTCCGACGGCTGGATCGATTCAGACGACCCTGATTGTAGTTGGGCCTCCAGTGAGCAAGGCTACGAAAGCACCTTCACATGCAACAACGGACTCGATGACGACGCCGACTCGTTCACAGACGCCAACGACCCCGGATGCGCGACTGCTTTCGACGCCGACGAGGCGCACACCGCTGAGTGTGGAGACGGAACCGATAATGATGGCGATGGCTGGGTCGACATCGATGATCCGACCTGTAGCGCCACAACCGACCTCTACGAACAAGACGGATACGACACAAGCTACCAGTGCAACGACAACACCGACAATGACTCTGACGGCGTAGTGGATGCGGATGATCCAGGTTGTGAAGAAGGCTCGGACAATGACGAGACCGATCCTTCTACCGAATGCAATGACGGAACCGACAATGACGGGGATGGCTGGATCGACACCGATGATCCTGACTGTGCATCATCCACAACCAGCACCGAGCAGGGCGGCTACAACTCCAGCTACCAATGCAACAACAGTCTCGACGATGACTTTGATGGATACGTGGATAGTAACGATCCACAGTGCGCAAATGGCAGCGACACCTCGGAGAGCTAAAGGACTCGGCGAAAGTAATTTTCGCTAGAGTGCTCGCACACCCCACACACCGAGATTAGAAGGCCTGTCCGTAAGTCAGGAGACCTCATGCTCAAAAATGCGAATCGCACCCACGGTTGTGGAGAATTGCGAGCCACTCACGCCGGTGAACCTTGTGTCCTTGAAGGTTGGGTTCATGCCTACCGAGACCTTGGCGGCGTCGTATTCTTGACCCTACGTGATCGAACTGGCCAGTGCCAAGTGACCGTGGACGAGAGATGTGCACAAGAACTCCGGGAAGCCGCATCGAAGCTTCGCCAAGAGTTTGTCGTCGAGATTGCTGGCACCATCAAGGAACGCCCGAACCCCAATCCCAAGATTCCAACGGGCATGACCGAGGTGGTTCCCACAGCTATCAAGCTACTCTCCACTACCTTGCCCCTCCCCTTCTCCGTGGACTCCGCACTCGATGCGCACGAGGAAACCCGACTGAAATATCGGTACTTGGATCTTCGTCGACCAAGCCTACAGAACAACCTCGTTGTTCGACACCAGGCAGCCCAAGCCGTACGCCGCTATCTCGACAGCGAAAGCTTCCTCGAAATAGAAACCCCCGTACTGACCAAGGCCACTCCCGAGGGTGCACGTGACTACTTGGTGCCCTCGCGTGTTCATCCCGGCCAGTGGTATGCACTGCCACAAAGCCCGCAAATCTTTAAGCAAATCCTCATGATTTCAGGGCTCGATCGATACTTCCAGATCGTCCGCTGCTTTCGAGATGAAGATCTCCGCGCAGACCGCCAACCTGAGTTCACACAAATCGATATCGAGATGTCATTCTGCTCTCAAGAGTTGGTTTTAGAGCTCTCTGAGGGTGTGCTTCGGAGCATGTGGAAAAATGCGCTGGACTACGACATTCCAGAAATTCCTCGCCTGAGCTACGCCGAATCAATGACCCGCTTTGGTGTGGACAATCCAGACATGCGCTTTGCCATGGAGCACGTGACGCTTACCGACGTTCTTAGCGCCTCAGAATCCAACATTATTTCTGGTGCGATTGAAAAAGGCGGAATCGCAAAGGCCATGAACGTGAAGAATGCTGCCGCTACCACATCTCGCAAAGTCATCGATGGCTGGACGGAGTTTGTCCGGCGCTACGGCATGGGCGGATTGATGTGGGGCAAAGTCAACGATGATGGCTGGAGCGGCCCAATGGGTAAATTGCTGAGCGATGCTGAAAAAGCAGAGGTCGGAAAACAACTCAATGCCGAGGTTGGCGACGTACTTCTACTCGGCCTTGGGGAGGCCAAAGCGGTTCATGCGGGACTAGGACGTCTGCGTGCACACCTCGGGAAAAGCCTCGAACTCTTCGAAAAAGGCAGCTTCGCCTTTTGTTGGGTCCTCGACTTTCCCGGTTTCGAATGGGACGATGATTCCGAACGGTTTGTGGCGCTCCATCACCCCTTCACCGCACCCAAGCCAGGCGAAGAAGCATTGCTCGGCACGGGTCGAGAAGCCGAGATTCTCTCAGATGCCCATGACTTGGTCTGCAATGGCTACGAGATCGCCGGCGGAAGCATTCGTATCCACAACTCCGAGACACAAGAAAAAGTCTTTGAAGCGCTTGGATTTAGCAAAGAAGAAGCCACAGAGAAATTTGGGTTCCTGGTTGAAGCGCTCCGAAACGGCGCTCCTCCGCACGGCGGCATCGCATTTGGTTTCGATCGCTGCGTGATGTTGCTCTGCGGCACAGAAAACATTCGTGATGTGATTGCGTTTCCAAAGACCACGAAGGCTCAATGCCTGATGTCGGAAGCCCCCTCGAATGTGACCAAAGACCAACTCGATGAATTGTATGTGCGGAACACGGAAAAACCCGCTTAGTCCACATCGCTGAAATGTGGGGCATTGGTAAAATAAGCCAGACCCCGCTGAATCGACTACATTCCCCATCCGATCCCCTCTTCATGGAAGCACTCATGCCATCTGTGGCCACACTTCGACTAGCGAATGTAGTAGAAGCATGGGGTATTGAACGCGTTCAAGATGTGATGGGCGCAATCCAAGCAGGCGCCCAATTTGTAGCGGTCCAAAACGGCGCCGGTCAGGCGCGTGTCGTCCACGCGGCACAGGTTCAAAAAGCGGAATCCGAGATGATTCTCGACATGATCCGCGGTGGCCGTGAAGCCATCTATGTCGACGCCAATACCGAAACGGAAGCCCTTCCCGATCATCGGCCACTTCTTGTTCGACAAGGCGATCAACTGTTGGGACTCTTAGATGACGACGATTTCGTCGCACCCGACGACCCCATTCAGCCCAAAAGATGGACAGGCGCAGGCGGAGCAGATGCTCAAGAGGCCGCTCTCAATGCCATTCGTGCTGCTCGTGAAACCTTCCGTCACCGTGGAATCGCCTTAATCCTCGATATCCAACCAAGCCGTGTGGATGGAGATCCGCGACTCGTACAAGACGTAGTCGATCATTTACTCGAAGGCGCTCTCGAAATTATCGAGAGAAACGGCGGCGGTTCGGGTGTACATGTCACCGTCGGACAGGGCGAAGCAGGCCTCTGGATTGGCGTAGAGGACAGCGGAACAAAATCCTTTGCCTACGACGCACGCGCTCTTTTAGATGATGGCCCAATGGACGACCTCGCCATGCTCGGTATTCGGCGCATGCGCGACAAGGTTCAAGCCACAGGCGGACAAATGCGAATCGTTCCTACACGAACAGGAACGCGCTTTATGGTCTGCCTCCCTGCGCCAAGCTGATTCTTTAGCTCTCGAAGCGGAAACTCGACAGAGGCGGAAACGGATAAACTTTTATGTCCTGATCAATCAACGCATCGACTGTCGGTGTCAGTAGATTGGTCGGCAGACCCTGTTCGCTACGCTCATCATTCACAAGATCGGTCAACAGATTGATTTTTCCGCCGAACCCCTTGAGATGCTCAAGCACAACAGCATCCTGCCCGTACTCCACACCACAAATCACCCAATCAGCACCGAAAAACCGTGTCTGCGCTTCTTTGATCCAAGAAGGGTCCATATCTTGGTGAAGACAAAGATCCAGATGCAGAAGACGCCCACCATCCGGTAGCGTGAGTTGCGCAATCAAAGCACGCTCATTCGAATCGGAGCGTCCCGAATCCATCAATCGGCGTGCTGTTTTGCGCGGTGTCTTGAGGGCTTGTCGCATCCGAAGAACACCGGAGTCGCGATCCGGTTGGGTCAAACACGGATACTCCATGGATTCAAAAGAAACCCCATCTACCTCGGCGGGCCAGGTATGAACCAGCAACCCGCCCAAGGTACCCATCTGCTCCTCAATAGACGGAGCAACAACCACTTCTCCGCCACCGTTTTCCGCAGTACGAATCACACCACGAACTCGATCTGGACTCTGACCTAAGATCAGCCCAACTTCATGAAAAGCAGCATCCGGGTCGAAGCCAAAAAACCGCCCCTTTCGCTCGATGCGAATAAAACGACGTCCGTCGTGAATGAGCTTTAGACGCCAGGGATACTCGCGCATGCTTCGGGACCTCCATCTTCTCCATGCAGGCTAACCGAAGGAAGCAAGCATCGCCTGTTATCCTGATGAAGTGTTTTTCTTATTTGCCCTCTCGTATGCCAACGCCACCCAGGACGCATGGAGTCTGATTCGCGTCGATGAGCCTCTACACGACCAAGCTATCGCCACTTCGCATACCGGCAGCGTGCTTCTCGCTCCACCTGAGGATGGGAGTGTATGGAGAACCGAATCTGTACCCGAGGTGGATGGCATCGACCTGAGTGAAGTTTGGGACGAGCGCGTCGCAGAAGTCACAGGTATCGACAAGTGGCACAAGTCAGGATTTCTGGGTCAAGGAGTCCGGATTGCAGTCTTTGATATTCAGTGGTTTGGAGCCGCTCTACGCGACAATGAGCTCGGTGAAACACAGACCCACGATTGCTGGGCGGATCCACTGTGTGAGCAAGCCATCGACACTTTACGCCCACGATTCGGTTGGGAAATGGGTTCTCACGGCGTTGCATGTGCGGAAATCATCCGGGAGCTCGCGCCGGAAGCTGAGCTTCACCTTGTTCACGTCAACGGATTGACGACCTTTGAAAACGCCATTGAATGGGCCATCCGCGAACAAATCGACATCATCAGCATGTCAATGACCTTCTTCAATGAGTCCTTCTACGATGGAACAGGGCCCATTTCAGAACAAATCGACAAGCTCGAAGAAGCCGGCATTCTCATGGTCACCTCCGCAGGAAACAATGCAGAGAGACACTATGAAGACACCTTTCGCGACAACAACAACAACGGCTACCACGAGTTTCTATCCGGCTCCGAATACTTACCTATACAAGCCGAGAGCAACGATGGTCGAGTCGCCGCACTTCTCTGGGATGAATTCGACCAATGCGGACAAAGTGATTTCCGGATTGAACTTTTTGATGTCGCCGGCAATCTCATCCGGAGTTCGGATAAAACCCAGACGTTCAACAACGAGAAATGCGTGCCCGTTGAACGCATCCGGGCACCCATCGAGATGGACGGGGGATGGGCCTATCTGCGTATCGAGCGTCGAAGAGGGCAAAGTAGCGTATCTATGGACATCATGTCCTTCTCCGGCAGCATTTGGGGCGCACACCCACAGAACTCTATGGCCGATCCCGCCACCCATCCCTTGGCCTTTAGTATCGGTGCCGTAAACGTGGACGATTATCTCCACAATCCAGTAGAGTTCTTCTCCTCACAAGGCCCCGGTCGCGCCGGCCTGATCAAACCGAACCTGGCCGCGCCCGACGGTTTGTCGACGAGAACCTACGGTGTGAATCGTTTTTACGGCACATCGGCTGCAGCCCCAGTCGTCGCAAGCGCTTTGGCTGTTCGGATGAGCGAAAGCCCAAAAATCGACCCGAGAACCGCTGCAGTCGACCTACAAAACTGGGCCATGCGTGCTTCACCTTACTGGACACAGCCCGAAGCCAGCATGGGATACGGTCGACTTCGATTACCAAATCCTGCCCAAAGCAAGGATAGAGGGTGCAACTCCGGCCCACTTCGGGCTACCCTTCTTCTTCTCCCCTGCTTCGCAATCCGAAGAAAACGGATAACAAAAGTCCCATGAAAACAACGTCTATATTGCTTGTGCCAGCTCTTCTAAGCGGATGCATCCTCTTGGAAGACGGAAAAATCACCGAAACCTGTGATGAACTCGGGACATGCGACGGAATATCGAGCGGAGGAATTGTATTCGCTGCAAAGTCCGAAAGCGAAGCGCGCTGGTCAGCATCCGTCTTGGACGGTCTTGGAGATGAACTGAACCCAGCCATCTCAAGAGATGGCCAAGGAGAAGGACTCGGACCCATTGTCTACAACGACAGCAACGATACAATCTACATCAATATCGGCGAATCTCTACGCACGTTGAAGACCGCGGGTGGAACAGAAAAGATCAGCGGCATCCCACCCCTTTCAGACGGGATTCCGATCGGCGACAACGCTGTCTTTGTCTTTGAAGGCGACAACTCCGCAGGGTCCCTACCAGGGTTCCTTTGGGCAGAAGATGACCAAGCCACCATCATTCCATGGCCGATTCCTCAGTCTAAGCCGGTAGCTATCTTCCCCAGTAGCCACTCGAACGATGACGCATCGACAAGCATCCAATCCTTTGCCGTCTTATTCCACACCTCGAACAAAATTCCGAGCATTGCTGAATTCGAAGCGAACACAGACATGGGTACCATCTCCGAGACCCAAAACGGAGGCATTACCAACTTCGACTCGATGAATGGTCGTTCCATCGATGCCTTCACAATAGAAGATGGATACGCGACATGTGCCGCTACTGGTGCCATTTTTCTTGTCGACGATTTGCTCGCCAACAACACCGATCCGAGCCGATACAATGCGGCTCTACCTGGTGGTGATGTCATCGCATGTGACTACGAGGAAGAGACCGAACTTGTGGTCCTTTTCTCAGAAGACGGCAGTATCTCTTGGATGACTGCTCAAAACGAGATCGTTCGAAGCATCAAAGGAACCGATGGCTATCGCATTGTCCATGGTTCAACTTGGTAGGAGAAAGCGTGCAATACCTATACAGGGGAGCTTTTTGTTCCATTTTCCTCATCGGCTGTGGAAACGATAAAGACCCCAACAGTGAACCCATCACCTCTGTCATTGATGACACTCAAGCCGTTGACTTGCTCATCGGTCCCGCTGCTGGATTCGACGAGGTCTACGTCCCTGTGCGCGGGGTAAACAGCTACAACGTGGCCCTGCCGAACATTGATGCATCCTTGGAGTTCACAGGGACAGGGGTCAACAACAACGGAACAGAGATCCAAACTGGAGTCTGGGGTGTTGCAGAAGTCCGACTCTGGTCGAGCACCGCCCAACACATCCAAATCAGTGCGGTGGGTTGGGATGCCGAGAACACACCTACTGGTGATGCTTGGCTGTTGGCCGAAGATTGGCAACCCCAATCCGTAAGCATGGCCCACTCCCTCGCAGGTAAAGCAAGCCATATCGCAGGAGCGCGACAGGCAACAACCTACAGCGTTGGGTCAGAGATCTACTGGCAAGGCCACGAATCCGGAAAAAGTGCGCTTCACAGCGCTTCCTTGACCGGTGATGTCCTTGGGCTCTTGGCCTTGGATATGGATGGCGACGGACACAGCGACGCCATTGCCTGGAGCGAGAACGAAATACTGCTCCTTCGTGGTGGTGCACTCGGCCTAATCTGGGGTGCTGGATTCACAATGAGTGAAGGCAGTATTGTAGATGTTGCTGCAGACTTCGTGGACAACGACAACTTTCCCGACGTCGCCATTGCCTATACCAATGGCAGCCAACCTGGAGTTCAACTCTTGCTCAATGATGGCGCTTGGGGCTTCGAAGAAAGCCCACGACTGCCCTTGGGAGGCGACCCTGAATCCATCTCGATTGGAAGCTACCTCGGCAACGGAAACAACGAGGTTGCCATTTTAGAAGATGGGAACATCGCACGGTACCGCTACGAGCGCGAAGAGGCACGGTGGCTCAACTCCGGTCAAGATCTTCGCCCTGAACCCGGATTCGGAATCGGCTCGCAACTAGGCACCTCTGAAGACATCAGTGGTGACGGTGCAGATGAATTAATCCTCGCTGAACCCGCTATCGATAGTGGAGAGCGCCGACTGGCTTTCTACGAACTCACCCACGAGAGACCTCTCATTTACGACCTACAATTTGAGGCGAATGAGTATGTCTTGGGCGATGCAACAGGTGATGGAATCGCCGAGATTCTTGTGCTGCAAAACAATGAGACCAACCGCGGAGAACTCCGTGCACTGACGGCACATGAAGCCGGCGAAGACCCCTATCGAAACCGCAGTTTCTCCACCCTTGCTCAAGTCGGAGCAATGGGCATGAGCGATGAAGATGGGGATGGAATCCAAGACCTCACTGTCACGAAAGAGGCCATCCTCCACTACAAGGGACGCATTCCCGAGATTGGATATTGGGCAGTAGCCGATCCAGGTATTGGTGGCTGGGACATGAGTTCAACCGGCCACGCCATTTTGATCGACGCCAACAAAGACGGAAAGAAAAAGGATTTACTGGTCATTCGCGATGTCAGCAGTGAAACCGCGCTTTGGTCCTACACCTTCTCTGGAGGAGCAAACGGAGCCGAACTCAACCTCGTCAAGAACCCCACCTACAAGCGTAGTTTAGACAATCGAAACGGCGCAGATCGTGCGACGTTCCTCGACTGGGATCTTTGTGAACAAGACGGCATGTTCATCTATATGCTCGTCGACGATGGGGGTGGTTGGCTGTACGTGACCAAAATCCAAAGCAACGGCAGTGTTCCTGGCCGTGCGGATGTAGCACTTCGGGCAGACAAGGTGACCTGCGGTAACTTCGCCAATGGAGCCCGAGTCGCTGCGGTGAGCTACGCCGGCGAGGTCAACTATTTCGACGACGCCCTCAACCCCGTAGCGACCGATAATATCGGCCCGATGGATGATGTGATTGCCGTCAACTTAGACGGTAATGGTGATGTACTCTACTCCTGCACAGGAAACTGCTCTTTGGCAGCAGCCGACACCGATGGAGATGGCATCGACGAGTTGGTTCAAGGTGGAGACAACGCCTTTTTCTCAGGCTGGGGCAAAGAAATTCCACTCGGAACAAGTGCCCAACCGAGCTTTTCAGATGTGGACGGCAATGGCACTTTGGACCTTGTGCTTACCAGTGCAGACAGTGGTCATTTTCAAATCCACCCTGTTTTTCCAGGAAGCCTCAGCGTCGGCCAAGCATGGCACACACGCCAAGCCATCCAAGGAAACGCTCTTGGAGGAGATGTAGATGCCGACGGTCGAGCCGAATTTTTCTTAATGAGTAATGCGGGCGATCTTCTGTTTGCATCACAGGATTAACCAACACCTGAAGGATTGACTGTTCTCACGAGAACGGAGTGAATCGCTATGTCATCACGAATCTTCATCACCGGTGCTTCTGGACGGATCGGACGTCACCTTGTGCGACACCTCGTCGCCCAAGGTCACAGCGTGGCTGCCCTCTGCAGAAATGAGACCTCTGAAAAAGCACTGCGGGATGACGGCGCAGAGCCGATTCGTGGCGACCTACAAGACACAGAGGCACTTCGACGCGGTGCTTCGGATGCAGAGCACCTCTACCACCTCGCAGGCGGCTTACGGGGAGCTGGACGACTGACACCCCATATTCTCAACGTCGAGGGGACCCAATCGCTCTTGGAAGCCATACGCGGTATGCATCGGCTCCAATCTTTTGTCTATGCGTCCAGTTGTGCTGTGTACGGCGATCGTTCTAGCCTATGGGTCGAAGAAGATTTCAAGACCTCTCCCAATACACGCTATGGCCAAGCCAAAGTCGAAGCAGAGAACCTCTGCTTAGATGCACTCGCCGCCTCCGGACTGCCCGTTCGGATTGCCCGCATTGCCGCAGTCTACGGCCCAGACTTTCCTTTTTCGATGGTCAATCCAATACAAAACGGGAACGGTTGGCTACCTGGTGAAGGGCGAAACTGTATTCCTGTCATTCATATTGAAGATTGCGTTCGTGCGCTCCAAATGCTCGCAGAGCACGGAGAAAACGCAAGCGTTACCCATCTCTCTGATCGAAGCTCACCCAGCCTTCGAGAATTCTATGATGCGGTTCACGCAGCAGTGGGGGGACAACCCATGCGCTTCTGGAGCACTTATATTCCCTCTTATGTGCAATACTTTGCCGCGCGCCACAATGAACGACTCCAGAGCCGTTTGGGACAAAAAGCGCGCTTTACGCCCGACAATCTCAAACTCTACACCAACTCCGTCCGTCTCAAAACACACATGCTCGGAGATAAACTCAACTTTAAATGGCTATACCCAAGCTATGAAGAAGGCATCACGGCGGCCTTTGGGGGACAATAAATTCAAGACAAAAAACGCTTGCACGCGCATACGCGTACAGAGCCTTTACGACCCAAGCCTTGACCCCCCCGTATCTGGCCCTTTATAAGACCCCATTGAAAGGACTCTGCCCTGCTATGAAAAACGTATCTCCAATAATGGCCATTTTACTCGCTCTGTCGGGTTGCAACCCCCAAGACGCTGAGCTTTCCGACGCCAGCTACCACACGTGGTTGGCGAACGGATCGTCCGCGACTGTTGATGAGTCTCGCCGAACCTGCGCTGACGGCAAAGACAACGACAGTGACGGCAAAAGCGACCGGGATGATATCGACTGCCGTGGACCCGTAGATCAAGACGGCAATGCGGACAATACGAGCTTCACCGATAGCGAAAACCACAAATGTAACGACGGCAAAGACAACGATGGCGATGGTCTTGCCGACGAGGAAGATCCCGACTGTCTCCGCGGCATTAGTGAAGCCGACTATTTGAGCCCAGAGAACGTGCGGGTCATCAACTGTACCAACGACGAGATCGCAGGCGACTGTAAATCCGATGCGACGGTAGAACACTTTTCCTGGCTGACTGGGGACACCTATTTCCTCAATCAAGGCGAAATCACCCCTTGGCGCTCTGAAGGTATTCTGACAAACGAAGGCGACTTCCAGTTGACCGTGCACCATGACTTGGGCAATGGAGAGGACTTCCGATTCACCTTTGTCGTGGATCCGAAGCTGCGGCCTAGCGTTTGCATCCAAGAGGGTCAAACCTGCTTCACCGGCGAGGACAATGACGGCGACGGCCTTGTGGATCACGAGGACCCAGACTGTCTGTATGGCGGCTGGGAGGTCGGCTATACCTCGGCGGAATGTAACGACGGCTTTGACAACGACACCGACGGCAGTGTCGACATGAATGACCCGGACTGTCAGCACGGCTACGACAATAGCGAGGCCTCCACAGATCCTACTTGTGTCGATGGTGAAGACAACGACGAAGACGGCTGGGTGGATGACGACGATCCCGACTGTGACATCGTGGGACAAGCCGAACAAGGTTTTGGCGTCACCGAATGCAACAATGGCATCAACGACGACGGCGACGTCCTTGTCGAGGTGGACGAGAACGGCGTGGAGACGGTGACGGAACTCATCGACGCAGACGACCCAGAGTGTGCCAATGCGAAAGACAATGATGAAGATGGCGTCACCAAGAAGACCCGTTGTTCAGACAGTCATGACAATGACGGCGACGGCTGGGTAGACGACGAAGATCCCGACTGCGACAGCTACAACCGCGAGGCCGGCTGGAGTGTGCTTGCCTGCAACGACGGCATCGACAACGACGGTGACACCTTGATCGACAACGAGGATCCCGGCTGTCTCAGCGGTGGTGACACCAACGAGGAAGACAATATCGATGACAGCTGTGTCGATGGTGAAGACAACGACGAAGACGGCTGGACCGATACCGAAGATCCCGACTGTGTCTTCGGAACCGCAGAAGACAACAGCTACTACGGTCTTTCCGAGTGCAACGATGGCATCGACAATCCCGATGACGACGGCGAACTCGACGAAGACATCGACAGCGATGACCGCGACTGTAAATCAGCTCTCGACAACGCCGAGAACCGGATTCCATCGGGATCATGCAACGACGGCGAAGACAACGACAATGATGGTTGGACCGACGAGGCCGATCCCAACTGTGCCAACGGCGGAGAAGCCAGCTTCGGTATCACTCAATGCAACGATGGCATGGACAACGACAACGATGGCGACATCGATGCGGACGATGCCGACTGTATGGCCGGTGAGCAAAACACCGAAGCATCTGGTGGTGCTGACTGTGCTGATGGTGTGGATAACGACGGTGACTCCTGGATCGATGGCGCTGATGGTGGCTGTCGGGCTGGAGGACTTGAGGCCGATGATCTCACTACCGAGTGTAGTGATGGCATCGACAATGACGGTGACACCTTGATCGACAGTGAGGACGAGCACTGCCACAACTCCGGTGATGTCAGTGAGCGAACCTACGACCAATGTGCAGATGAGCTGGACAACGACGGTGATGGTTGGGTCGATATGGATGATGCAGACTGCACCAAGTCCTCCATCGCGTACGAACGCGGCATGGGCTCGGGACGCTGCGCAGACCTCATCGACAACGATGGCGACGGCTTCATTGATGGTGACGACGACGGCTGTACCAACTCAGAAGACGAGTGGGAAGAAGAGTTCGACCAATGCACCGACGGCATCGACAACGATGAAGACGGCTGGTTGGATGCGCTCGACCCTGACTGTGGTCGCGACACTGTCTTAGAAGATGGCTCGATTGCAGTTTCCGAATGCAACGATGGTGAAGACAACGACGGTGACGGCAATATCGATATTGCCGATGCCGATTGCAACAACGCTTGGGATAACAGTGAAACCACTGCCGAAGTCGGTGAGCCGATTCCTGTCGACATCGACTACGCGCCTGTGCTCGAGAAGTGGTCAGAGGACGAAGACGGCTACTCGATTCACTACCTCAACGCTGGTTCCTACCAACAGAACCCTGCCGATGACGAGGAGTACTGGAGTCTTCCACAAGAGTGGCTCAGTGGATACGCCATCGCCAAGTACGGCGCAGAAGAGTTTGATGTCCTTCCCAACGACTTCCTCTATGTCGGAGCGGACGCCACCAACCCCAACCCCGATGGATATAGCCAAGCCGTTGACACGGTAACCAGCAACTACGCGACCTATGCAGAAGAGCTGCAGCGGGCCGGGTTCATGGTGGCACCCAAGGGAATTGGTGGTGATGGTCGCGTGGTGGACATCGATGGCGAGGAAACACCTCTCCTGTTTGACTTCAAGATTGAAGACAATGCATGGCGTCCCATTGACCTGGCCACAGCTGGACTCGACAACTGGATCGAAGCGCACCACTCTTGGGTTCGCATCAAGGATGGAAGCACATTCGAGGTCGGTGAGAAAGTGGAAGGAGACTTCCAGATTTACTTGGCCGGATTTGAATCTGCTTCAAACCTCGTTGTTCGCGGCACTTTCGTAGTGAACGAACTCGGAGACGACCCTTGGGGCTACGGTGTTCTTGAAGACGAAATGAGAGAGAAAAACGGCACTGTGCCCTGCGAGTTCTAAGCAGACTCTCTTTATTTCCTGAAAAAGCCCAGCAAGGTTTCTTGCTGGGCTTTTCTTCGTTGGCAACACGAACAAAAAGAATTAGAAATTGATCATTCTGACGGTTTAAGCATTATTTTGGCCGAGTGTTCCTTGCTGTGCAGTGAATGAGTCCCCCCTACATTCACGCCGGAGGAATGCTCGGCCATTCTTCTTTGCTGAGCATCGAAAAAGCAGACACTCTTGAAGTGGGAAAGCCTATCAAGCGGGTTAGGGGCTAGCATGGCTATCCTAAGCATTGATGGGCACTCTCTCAGCCTACGTGACCTTGCTGCGGTCGCAAGACGATCCCGCAAGGTCGATCTGTCTTCCCAAGCAATCGAGGCAATGAAGCAGTCTGCCCATTGGGTACAGCAAGCCGTCTCGGGCGAACTCAAAGACGAATCCGGCGACTCCGAAGCGATCTACGGCATCAATACAGGCTTTGGATCACTCGCGCGTTTAAGAATCCCACAAGAAAGTTTAGGCGATCTACAGCGAAACCTAATCCGCTCCCATGCTGCCGGTGTGGGTGAGCCGGCGCCACGCGATGTTGCCCGGGCCATGGTACTTCTTCGCGCCAACGCACTAGCGAAGGGAGCCTCTGGGTGCCGTGTGGAATTGGTCCAAGGCTTGCTTGCCCTACTCAACACAGGCTGTGACCCGGTCGTGCCTAGCCAAGGTAGTTGTGGTTCGTCAGGAGACTTAGCCCCCTTGGCCCATCTTGGCCTTTTACTTAGTCATCAGCCCCAAGACCCGGACAACGAAACCGGCGAAGCTTGGGTCGGTCGAGAACGACTATTTGGAAGACAAGCACTCCAACGCGTAGGGATTGAAACACTACAACTTGGACCCAAAGAGGGCTTGGCTCTCACAAATGGAGCACAACTCTCCACAGCCTTTGCAGCGCTTGCGCTGTACGACGCGCAGCGATTAGTACGACTGGCCGAAATCGCAGCAGCGATGTCCATTGAGGCCTTGCGCGGCGTGACGCGGGCATTCCACCCTGCCGTACACGCACTGCGCCCCTACCAAGGAGCACAACACTGCGCCGCAAACCTCCTCTGCCTTCTCGAGGGGTCTGGTCTCACCAACACCATTGAGGGCAAAGTACAAGACGCCTATTCACTCCGATGCACACCCCAAATCGTCGGCAGTGCACGGGATGCACTTCGACATGTGAACGAGCAGATCCTTGTCGAACTTAATGCAGCCACCGACAACCCGGTGATCTGCATGGACGTCGACGATCCACAAAAGGCCTATTCTGCAGGACTGTTCCACGGCGAGCATGTGGGAATGGCCGCAGACTACATGCGCTTAGCGATCAGCGAGGTGGCAAACCTCTCCGAGCGCCGCCTCTATCGACTCTTGACCGCACCCTTATCCGCCGACCTTCCTGCATCTCTCGCACCATCGGGCCCAGGCTTAGGACTCATGGGACTACAGACCACGGCTGCCGCTCTGGTATCGGAGTGTAAAAGTCTAGGTTGGACAGCTACCCTTGACTCCATACCGACTTGTGAAGACCAAGAAGATCACGTCGCAATGTCCACAACTGCGGCCCGGCGTGCAGCCGAAGTGGTTTCCCTTGTCACCCATGTGATCAACATCGAGCTTGTCGCTGCCTCTAGGGCACTAAAGTGCCGCTTAGAGGAAGACCCTCAATTAAAGCTTGGTCGAGGAACAGGAGCCGCTTTCGCCATACTCGCCGATGCAAGAACACATCTCGCCGTACCCGCTGAAGCCATCGAAATGGTGCCTAAAACGCACAAACTCCTACTCGAAACCGTCCATGACTCCTGCCCGACACTCCACGGCCTTGGAGACCGATAATGACTTCTGTGATCCTTGATGGGACAAGTCTTTCTCCCCAGGATGTTGTGGCGGTCGCATACGGCGCCCGTGTAGAACTCGCGCCGTCTGCCCACGCAGCAATGACGCAGAACTATCAAGCCTGGGTCGAATTGGGTTCACCAGATGTACTCGCCGGTAAAGAAGCCTGGCTGCTCGGTGCAGACGAAAAAACCCGCGAGCCTTCCAACAAGCGCTTGCGAGCCTTCGTGGAGTCCCACTGTGCAGGTGTTGGAGAGTTACTTCCCGACAAGCACGTCCGCGCCTTAATGTTGACCAGAGCCAATGTGCTGGCTGGAGCCTGTTCCGGGGCACGTCCAGAAGCGGTTGAAGTCTTATTGGCAATGCTCAACCAAGAAATCCATCCCCTTGTACCCATGCGCGGCTCCGTAGGCGCAGCAGGCGATCTTGCCCCTCTCGCCCATATTGCTCGCGTCGTTTTTCGCTTGGGCGGAAAAGCACACCGCGATGGCTCCGTTTTAAATGCCGACCAAGCCATGCAAGGACTTCCCGAGTTTGTCCCGACCTCCAAAGAAGCACTTTCCTTTATCAATGGAGCAAGTCTCGCCGCAGCCCTCGCAGCGATCGCATGCGTTCGAGCAGAGAAACTGCTGAGCAACTCAGAAATCATCTTGGCAATGACCATGGAGGCGGTGGTTGCACAGCGCGGCTGTATTGATCCTCGGGCACTGAAATCCCGCGGACAAACCGGTGGAATTCGCGTGGCTCAACGCCTATGCGAACTGCTCTCGGATAGTGAGCTTGTCAGTGACGAACAACACCCTGATGCCTTTTCCATTCGGTGTGCCCCATCCATTCTTGGCGCAGCAAGAGATACCTTGAGCTACGTCGAACAAATCATCAGCCGTGAACTCAACGGGGCCTGCGACAACCCACTCATCATTGAAAACCAACTCATTGAAGCCGGCAATTTCCACGGTGCACCCATCGGCTTGGCCATGGATCACCTCAAAATCGCATTGACCCAAGTGGCCACAGTCTCTGAACGACGAACCTTTCGGATGACCCACGGCGATCTAAGTGGAAGACTTCCGAGTTTTCTCGTAGAAGACACCGGTACAAACTCCGGCTTTATGCTCGCCCAATACACAGCAGCGAGCCTTGCGAGTGAATGCAAAGGCCTCTCCATGCCAGCTTCAGTGGACAGCATTCCCACCGGGCAACACCATGAGGACCATGTCTCTATGGCGCCTATCGCCGCCCGCAATTGTCTGCGGGTTATCGAAGCACTTGCTGAGATACTGTCCATCGAGGCACTTTGCGCCGCCCAAGCGCTCGACTTTCGATTCGAGGGTGCGCACTTTACCGCCAATGGTGAAAAACAAATCGGCCCGCCCAGAAAAGCCGCGAGCGCCGTACAGAAGGCACACGACACCATTCGTTCTGTCAGCAAAAGGTGGACAATCGACCGCGTCATGCATCTCGAACTGGAGGCATGCTCAGCGATGCTTCGGCGCAGTGAACTCCTTGGTGACCCCGCGACCTGGTGAAAAACACCAAAAAATGGCACGGTATGTGCATACTGCCCGCGAATCAGGGAAAGTTTTGCTGCAATTCGGCCAAATTGGGCCCAATTTGCGCGAAAATTTCTACACACCTGCTACCGGTACTATGCGCCTAAAGCTGGGAAAAGATGATCACCGAGCCCAAGATCTTTGTTGTTCTGCCCCCCCAATCTGCGGATGCAACCGCAGCGACCATCGCTGCTGGCGCTATCCCCGTCATCGACCTCGCTGCGGGTGACTGCGCAAAGGTACCCCAAGGAGCCTGGGTCCGAGTGCCTGCCGGACAAAAAGCTCCCGATGCAGCAGGAGTCATTCTCACCGGCGATGATGCGCAGCCTATTGAAGGCCGAGTCTGCTATTTGGAGTCCAATGAACAGACGGAAGTCCCCACGGGCTTCGAAGGTGTGATTTACCGCGGAAAAGAAGCCGGCGGACACTGTGGAGAAGCCCAAGGAACCCAATTGATTTCCGCACACAAAGGCGGTCTCCTTGAAATTACCGGTGGTCCTAAAGAGGCTGCAGAGGCCATAGAACTCGGCGCATCAGGTGTGGTTCTCCGAGATGTACTCTGGGGTCTTCCCGAAATGAAATTGGGTACGAATTGCAATCGCATCCTGACCAATTTCAAGGCAAGTGACTCTCGAATCGTCAACGGATACCGCATCGCTGCAAGTCCGCTATCCCCAGTCGTTCGAGACCTCGTCGCTGGCAAAGCGCCAGAAGCGATCAGCCAAGGTTGGCACAATGCCGACAATCCTCAAACCGTTGCATGGCCCGCAGGATTGGGACTTTTGCATGCCCAATCCCTTGCGCAAGAACACAAGAACTTACCTGGCCTCATCGAAGCGTACAAAAAAGCGATTCAGCCTCGTACAGCGATTCAGGCCCCGGTGAAAACCGAGGAGAAAGAAGAAGCCATCGCGATTGTGGGCTTGGGCTGTATCCTTCCGGATGCAGACAACATCGAGAGCTACTGGAAAAACATCGTCGCTGGCAAGAACTGCATTAGCGAAGTCCCCATTGAGCGGTGGAATCCAGACTTGTTCTGGTCCGAAGACAAGAAAGCTGCCGATAAGACCTACGCAAAAATTGGTGGCTTCATCCACAGCTTCAAGTTTGACTCAAAACGCTTCCGCATCCCGCCCATGGTTGCGAAACAAGTTGATGTCGTTCAACAACTTGCGCTCCAGGCCACCAAAGAAGCGCTTGCGGACGCAAACCTTAGTCCAGAGGGAAAGACAGACCTCTCTCGCGTGGCGGTGATCCTTGGCAACTCAATGGGTGGTGAGCGTGTCCGAGACGACTCCATCATTCGAGTGTTCTATCCCGAGGTAGAAGAAGCTCTAAAGAAAACAAAAGGCTTCTCAGATCTCAGTCCCACACAACAAGCCGGCATCTTGGAAGCCTTCCAAGCCAACTACAAAGCCGACCTGATCCCCATCACCGAAGACACTATGCCTGGTGAACTCTCCAACGTCATCAGTGGGCGAGTGGCCAATGCTTTTGACCTCGGCGGACCGAACTTTACAGCTGACGCGGCGTGCGCTGGCTCGATGGCGGCAATTCAAGCTGCTGTCAAAGGCCTTTTAGACGGAGATTACGATGCAGCGGTCACCGGGGGTGTAGACCGTACAATGGGTGTGGCCACCTACACCAAATTCTGCAAAATCGGTGCGCTATCTGCGACGCACTCCTCACCATTTGACCAAAATGCCAACGGATTTGTCATGGGAGAGGGTGCTGCAATCCTCATCCTAAAGAGACTCTCCGACGCCGAGCGGGATGGAGATAAAATCTATGCCCTGATTCGCGGCATTGGCGCCTCATCCGACGGAAAAGGAAAAGGCATCACAGCGCCCAATATCCAGGGTCAAATCCGAGCCCTTCGCCGCGCGTATGCAGATGCTGGAATGGACCCTGTCGAGGTCGATCTGATTGAATGCCACGGCACATCTACGATCGTAGGAGACAAAGTAGAGGTCGAAGCCCTGACAGATGTGATCGGCGCAAAGAGACGCGGAGAGCGAGGTCCAATCCGAATCGGCTCGGTCAAGAGCCAAATCGGCCACCTCAAATCAGCCGCAGGCGCTGCTGCTGCCATTAAAATCACGATGGCCCTCCATCACAAGACCCTGCCGCCCTCCATCAATTTCAGTCATGCACGAACAGATGTGCCTTTTGACACCGTCCCCTTGCAAGTACAGACCCGAGCAGAACCGTGGGAAACCGCCGGTTGGGCGCGTGCGGCGGGCATAAGTGCTTTTGGATTTGGAGGAACCAACTTCCACATGGTGTTGGAAGAGTACACCCCACCGACAGCGCCCCAGAGCCCTACTCTCTCCAAATCACCAGCTTCACCCCCACCCACCGCAGAGATTAACAGAAGCACCCCAGAAGGGATTTGGGCTATTTCTGCACCCAATGAAACCGAGCTGATTCGCCGTCTTGATCGTATTGTTCGGGGAGAAAAAGTCAGCTTTAATCCCAACGAGCGGATTCGAGCTGCCGCTGCGTTTAAAGACACCGATGAGCGCAAGGCACAGATTGATCGCATCAAGAAGGCCGTAGAAAAAGGTCGTGGCTATGACTTGCTCCGGGTTCGCGGCATCCATGTTGAAGACACACCCTCTGACGGGAAGCTCGCCTTTTTGTTTACCGGCCAGGGAAGCCAATACCTCAAGATGGGACTTGAGTTGGCCAAACACTTTGAGGTCGTACGCAAGACCTTTGCTGAAGCCGACGAGGTAATGACCCCTGAGCTCGGTCGACCCCTGACCGATTTCATTGCGGGAAAAGTACACGACACCGATGAAGCCTCTTTCGAGGCCCTGCGGGCCACTGAAATCTCACAGCCCGCCACTCTGACAGTAGATATTTCTATACTCCGACTGCTGGTCAGCTACGGCGTCTATCCGGATGTGGTCGCAGGACACTCACTGGGCGAATACGGCGCCTTGGTTGCCGCTGGCATGATGGAATTCACAGATGCTCTGCGTGCTGTGAGCGCACGCGGTCGAGAAATGGCCAACGTCGAAATTCCAGACAAAGGAAAAATGGCGGGCATCGCGGCTTCCACCAAAGTGGTCGAAGAAGTTTTGGCAGAAGTACCCGGCTATGTCGTGGCAGCCAACAAGAACTGCCCTACCCAAACCGTCATCGCTGGCTCCTCCGAAGCAGTCGAAGCAGCAAGCGAGGCCTTCAAAAGCCGAGGGATTACCGTGTACCCCTTGCCGGTATCTCACGCCTTCCACTCCAGCATCGTCGCACCGGCAACCGAACCACTAAAGAAAGTCTTAGAAAGACTCCAAGTCAAAGCCCCGCGTCGTCCAATAACGACCAATGTCACCTCCAGCTGGTACCCCACCGGAGAAGGTGCAGCACAAGGGGCAATCGACAATCTCGCTAAACAAGTTGCCGCTCCTGTGGAATGGACTGCTCAAATGGAGCGAATGTACGAGGATGGGTCACGTATCTTCGTCGAATGCGGACCCAAGCGCGCCCTGACTGGATTCACCGTCGCAATTCTCAAGAAACGCCCCCACCGCGCCCTGTACACCAATCACCCCAAGACCGGCGAAATCCGCTCCTTCATGGATACACTCGCGGGCCTCATTACCCTCGGCTTCCCCGTCCAAAGTGCACCGGGCACAGTTTTGCCCGATCTATTTGGAGAAGCCGAACCGCGCTTCGCTACCGCTGAAGCACTCGCACAAGGCTCGGACACAACAACAACATTAGAAGCCCAACCCGAAGTGTTGGCTCAAGTGCAGCAAGCTATCGCTGAGAGAACCGGCTGGACAGCAAGCGAACTCGACCCTGAGTTTGATCTTCAAGCGGACTTGGGCATCGATACTGTCCGTCAAGCCGAGCTCATTGCTGGACTTCGAGACCACTATCAGCTCGAACGAGAAGCAGGATTCCTTCTTTCAGACCATCGAACCATCGCAGCTGTGGCCAACTATTTTGCAGGCCGATTGGGCCAACTCCAACCGGTATTTGATCGTTCCAAGCCCGCTGTCGCTATTCAGCCGCGATCCGGTTTTAGCCCACAACCTCAGCACACAGGTTCCCCGGTAGTCCCGGCAACAAAAACACCAGATCTGGGTGATTTCACGGAAGCTGTGGCCCGATTGGGCGTGGAAGGTTTGGACAAAAAGTCCTTCGCTCAAGCCCTATTTCCTTCCGTACAAAAGCTGCTTGAACAAAGCTGGGAGGCGTTCGAATCCAATTACAGTGCCGCTGAAACTCCCTCTGCAGCAGACACTCTCCCCACCCCCTCTCCCAAAGCCAAGAAAGCGGCTCAGTTGACCAATGACCGTGTGGTTTGCACAGGGATCTCCATCGGTCTTCCAGGTGGGCAACGGGTCTTCGACGATGAAAACTTCGTCTCCGTATTGCGGGGAGACAATCGCATCAGTTCAATCCCCTCTGATCTACAGGACAAGATCATCGAGAAGAAACTCGTACGTCTTGTAAAAGACGAAAAGGGACAAGGCTCCTTCGAGGAAGTGACTGATCGTAAAGAAGTGCTCCACTTGGCCGGCCGAGCAGCAGCCTTTGATCTCGTGGAAGAATTTGGAGTCGATGCTGGCTGGACCCGGGCACTTGATCGCTGCACACAGCTCGCATTTGCGGCGGGTATTGAAGCACTCCGCGACGCGGGCTTGCCCATGGTGCGAACCTATCGAGAGACACAATCTGGAAAGAAGGTTGCGACCGGTTGGGCACTACCTGAAGCACTCCGTGACGATACGGGAATCATCTTCGCATCGGCATTTCCTGGATACGACCAGTTTGCCGAAAAGGTCCTCAAAAACGGCGCGGGAGATGAAGGACACTTCGACCGACGCTTTCTCTTTCAAATCCTGTCGATGGGTCACTCCCAATTTGCACAATTCGTTGGTGTGCGCGGTCCAAACACCCAAGTCAACGCTGCCTGTGCATCCACCACCCAAGGAATCTCAATCGCCCAAGACTGGATCCGCCTCGGACGCGCTCGTCGCGTCATCGTACTGGGGGCAGATGACGCCACATCAGACAACTTGATGGAGTGGATTGGCGCCGGCTTCCTAGCATCAGGGGCAGCCACAACGACCCAAAATGTAGAAGACGCCGCACTTCCCTTTGATCGACGCCGACACGGCATGATTATCGGCATGGGCGCCGTTGGACTCGTTTTAGAAACTCCTGAAGCAGCAGCAGAACGCGGCGTAACCCCGATCGCCGAATTGCTCGCTTCGCGCATCGTCAACTCAGCCTTTCACGGTACGAGACTCGACGTAGATCATATCTCGCGAGAGTTCCAAGCCTTGGTCAACGAGGCCTGTGATCGAGAGGGAATGCAACCCGGAGAGATGGCAAAACGCGCACTCTTCATGTCTCACGAAACCTACACTCCTGCTCGAGGAGGGTCGGCAGCCGCTGAAATCAACGCCCTGCGTTCCGCATTTGGGCCCGAAGCCAACCAAATCGTCGTGACGAACACCAAAGGCTTTACCGGACACCCCATGGGAGCAGGCATCGAAGATGCTGTCGCCATTAAAGCCATGCAGCTCGGCGTTGTGCCTCCCATTCCAAACCTAAAAGAGCCTGATCCAGACCTTGGGGATCTACGTCTCTCCAAAGGTGGTAACTACCCAATTGACTATGCCGTGCGGCTTGCAGCAGGCTTTGGCTCACAACTCGCCCTCTCTCTCTGGAAACGCATCGCCGATTCAGAGGAGCGCACCGACAAAGAGCAGTACAACACTTGGCTCAAACAAGTCACAGGACTTGCATCCGTACAAACAGAAACCGTTCAGCGCACCCTTCGTGTCGTTGAAGGCAGTGCACCAGATGAAGTGGAAACCACCAAGGTTCCCATCAAAAAAACGCCAAGCACGCCACCTCAACCAACACAAACCGAAGCACCCTCGGCATCCGTGGTTCTCACCAACCTCATGGCCACTATCGCTGAGAAAACAGGCTACGAACCCAGCGATATCGAATCCGACATGGAGTTGGAAGCCGACCTCGGTATCGACACCGTCAAACAAGCCGAGATCTTTGGCGAAGTACGTGATGCCTACGGCATTGCAAGAGACGACAGCTTCGTCCTCGCCGACTACCCCACCATCGAAGCACTCGCTGGATGGCTACACAGTAAAATCGGCGACACTCCCCAGCAAGCTGCGACTGTAGAAAGCACCACCGATGCCAACATCGCAGAGCCAGAAACAACGGCTCCAGCGCCTCAAGAAACCCCCATCGAGACAACGACTGTCGAGAAGCCCAGCAAACAGGCTGTACTTGAAAACCTACTGCGCGTCATCGCTGAGAAAACAGGCTACGAGCCCGACGATATCGAATCCGACATGGAGTTGGAAGCCGACCTCGGCATCGATACCGTCAAGCAAGCCGAGATCTTTGGCGAAGTACGTGATGCCTACGGCATTGCAAGAGACGACAGCTTCGTCCTCGCCGACTATCCCACCATCGAAGCACTCGCTGGATGGCTACACAG
>Ga0163179_10000305_pt1 | contig 34675 bp, 26 predicted proteins | sample AtlANTMetagenome_FD_109643 | JGI IMG/M metagenome (GOLD analysis project Ga0163179, IMG submission 109643) | Marine eukaryotic phytoplankton communities from the Atlantic Ocean - Atlantic ANT 2 Metagenome | ecosystem: Environmental > Aquatic > Marine > Oceanic | place: North Atlantic Ocean... | reverse complement strand
TGTGCTTGCTGTTTGATTACCAGACCCACTAGCTGCTAGTACAGCAGGAGAAACAGTGTATCCAGTAACACTGGAATTATTACAACATAAAAGCTTGGTATTGGTTATGTTTGTTAATGGCTCGTAAGGTGGTCTAAATGATGACGTATAAACTGCTGTTCCTTTTACAAATCTAAGATTAGATATTTTCCCATTAAAACCATAAGCATTTGAACCACTATTGTATGAACCTATACTTGGGTAAAATCCATCAAGTCCTGCGACAGTAACATTATGCGTTCCACTATAAAATTGAATGCCATTAAGAAATAATCTCCATGTATTCCCAGATCTAGTAACAGCTACATGATTCCAAGTACCGTCAGCTATGGACGGAGATGTCACATTATTAATAAACCAATTATTTCCTGTATCTTTAAAGAATATACCAATTGCATTTCCAGTAACATTATGCTGGAATTGAACTGGGTTACCAAACGAAAGGAAGTTTCTATTAGCAGATGTCACACCATCAGAGTTAATCCAAAGTTCAAGTGTAAAATCACTAGAACCCATTTCTAAGTCTGTACTGCCTGATTGTACGTTTAAATAATTTCCTGATCCTCCAATAAAATTAACACTTCTTGCAGTCGCAGCATCGCTCTCACCACCTGCGAATACGTAGGCTACGTAGTCTTCTCCAGTGTCTTTATTAGTGCCATCAGAATTTCCTAAAGTAAAAACTGAAGCAGTAGGGTTAGTACTATTCCAATAAGCATTATCATTGTGTTTACTAGCATTAGTATTTAAACTTAAAGCATACGTATTATCAATATCTCGGTGATATACATACCAGTTAGCTGCTGCACTAGTTTGTTTGACTAAAATCATCCCAGGTTTACAACCCAAATCATGAGATATTGTTCTACCAGCCACACCATTTCCAACGTACTTTACGACTGAGCAAAATCCAGGTGCATTGAGGAATGAAAATGAGACATAATTTTTATCACTATTAGTTCCTGAATTATCACCTACTTCAAATCCATTACTATTAAATGCTGTTAAACCATCTGACGCAGTTGCTTCAGCCCAATTAGTATAACTTAACAATCTTTTAGTAGCTCCTCTTTTCGTATCATACACAGTAAGTCCAACACCATGATTTCTAGGTCGCACCATGACCAATCCACCTTTACCTGATAAATCAATTCCATTATTAATATCTCTGTTATTTGAATTAGTTCCAGTGTAGAGATAACTGCTAAACACATCTTCAATATATGATTTTTTAGCTACAGCACCACCAAGTGCTAATCCAGTTCCTCCACCACCCATACCAGTCAATCCAAGGAACGGAGCTTGTTTAATGTTACTCATAATGTTTAAGCAGAAGTTTTAGAAAGATTACCTATTACGGTGAAGTCAGTTGTTCCAGCACCTGTTTTAATGATTGTATACGAATATATGTCTACTCCCGAAGCACCACCAGCAGCAGGTACTTCCCCTCCTATCCAGTTTTCTGTGGTTGCTGCACCCTCTATGGTTAACTGTGCTGAATATGCACCAGCAGCAGCAGTTGTGATGATTGTAACCACCATTGTATCACCAGTAGACATGATGGTATTGATACCAGCACTTGCAGTGATGTTAGGTGTAGATGTTGTTGTCTCAGTGGTGGTAAAGTAGTGAACCATACCATTATCTAAGTTGATATTCTGGTTGTCACTTAACTTACCAGCAGTTATCTTTATTCTCTCAGTTAACGCAGCATTTGAGAATTGGAATCCACCATCTCTTGTGATGCGAAGTCTTTCTGTTTCTGCTACACTATTATCAGATGCTGTAGAGAACACTAATCTTCCTGGCATATCATTACTACCTGGAGTTCCATCTACAAAAGCAGCGATTCCTGCCGCAGGAGATGCTAAGTCTGTTCCATCAGCACCTGTAAAATTAATCTGTCCTAAACGATCTCCATCTTGAACTACAGTAAATACTCCAAGAGCACCACGACTCTTTCCAAGGTTTATATAAGGTGAGGAACCATTATTTGAAAATCTATTAACTGATATTGATGCTGTACCACCAGTTGATGAAACTTGTAATAAACCATTTGAATAAAGATCATAACCAGCAGTTTGTCCTACTAATAATCTTCCACCCGAATCGATGCGAGCTCTTTCTGCTGATCCAGTTGCAAGTCTAATTGTTGAAGCCCTTATTCCAAAATCTGTATTACTATTTTGAGCATCATTAACTGCTTGAAAACCTGTTACATTTCCTATCTCACCAATAGCACCTGAGAACTGTATATTTTTATCCGTCCCCATGTTGGCGAGCCAATTTGCTCCATTATCTGCCTTAACTTTATCTAATGCAATTTCACCAACATTATTAATATTACCATCACCTAAATCTAATCCACCTGTAGCAGTTATAACACCACTAACAGTTAATCCTGTATTGATTCCTATTGCACCCTTCTGATCTTCATACTTAATAGTTACATTAGAAGGACCATATATCTCTATCCCAGAGTTATTCTGAGTCGCAGATGTTGGTGTTGATGTTGAAGCGATACCAACTGTCTTATCCTTTACATCAAGTGTGTCAGAACTAATAATTGTTTGACTACCTTTGACTGTAAGATTACCATCAAGAGTCAAATTACCTGCAATGGTCTGATTACCTAAACCAGTAGTAATAATACCAGACAAGTTTTGTCCTGCACCTTTATACTCAGTCGCAGTAACAACACCAGTTACATTAAAACCACTTGCTACATTAGTTACTAATTGGGTCTTTGTCTGGCTCATTTTCTATTACTTTTTAGTTATTTATAGTCTACCAAGGGGCAGTGTTACTAAGATGAGTAAATTTAAAGTATGTTGTATAGTCAACAAAAGAATTAGTTGCATATCTGGCTAACTGAAATCTTACTCCACTTTGTGAAGTATCTGCAACAGAAACTACAGTTGATATCTTATGCGGTATAACAGCACAATTACATGTTCCCTTGAGTTCAGCACCAGCACCTATTCCTGTTGCATCTATACTATTCAAATTACTTGTCCATAAAGGTGGCCAAAGTGATGTCCATGTTGTAGTTCCTGCACCAAGGTTAGATGTGCATTGTATACCAAATTTCATGTACATGGATGGGTTTTGATTAAGTATTGCCATATTAACGTCAATCGCCCATGCTCCTACAGCAGGGAATTTGCCAATAGCAGCCATTGACTCATCTGGTTCACCACCTTTAAGATTGGAAGTTACACAATTATTGCAGAAACATACGCATACTTGAGAGCAGAATGTCATCCCCATTCCAACGGCTTTAGGGAAAGCAGGTGGTCTAGCAGATATTAAAGGAACAGTTATAAACATATTCCCACAATAGCTATTATTAACACCAACTTTCATTTGATATCTTCTATTACTATTATCATTCATTTGTAGTGTCCACATATCAACACTATTAGTAGGAGCATCAGGAAGATTCGTCAATCCTGATGCACTTCCATAGAATGTTGTAGCAGTTATAGATCCACCTGCACCTATACTACTACCTACACTCAGATTACCACCAAAACTTGCTACACCTGTACCTGTGCCTGTAAATGTAGATCCAGATACTGCACCAGTAGCTGTAACACCACCACTAAATGTACCAAATCCTGCAACATCTAATCCAGTATTAATTCCAACTCCAGCTTTCTGTCCACTATATGTCACAGTAACATTAGAAGGACCATATATCTCTAAACCTGCACCATCTTGTGTTAATGCCGTTGGGTTACTGGTTGAAGCGATACCAACTGTCTTATCTTTTACATCAAGGACATCAGTATTAATTACGGTCTGCGTTCCCTCCACTACCATGTCACCATAGACATTTAGTGTGCTGCCAGCAGCAACTCGCATCCCATTAGGAAAGGTCGGTCCTAATGTAGAACCAGACCTATCTTTAATATTGTCAACGTTTAACTGAGACATTTTCTATTACTTTTTAGTTATTTATAGTCTACCAAGGGGCAGTACTTGAAACTTTCTTATATGTCCAACCAACTCCAGCAGTTAGCCAGTTATAATGAGAATCTCTACCCCAAGAGAATCTTACTCCAGTTTGATTGGTGTTAGCAACAGACACATATGCTTCTATCTGTCTGGTATATGTTGCCGAAACGGATGAACCTGAATAAAGATCAAAGAAAAATGGTTTAATACCACAACATCTATTACCAGTATCACAATAATAAGGTTCCTGTATCTTACAGAAATTCCAAAGATGTGGGTATATACCTCCCCATACAGTTGTTGCTGCTCCTATATTAGCAGTGCATTCAATACCAAACTGGAGTCTTCCAGTAGTACACACACATGCCACAATATCCCATGTTATCTGCCACGTTCCTGTGCTTGGGAATGTAACAATTCCTGCTGATGCCTCAACACCTAATAGATTTGTACCAGACCAACAATCTGTATTGCTTGTATATCCACTTTCTTGCGAATAGAAACTGACTCCTGCTCCTATTGCATTAGGAAAACCAAAAGGTCTAGTTGACATATCTCTAGCTGAGAAATACCATGTACCACATCCACAATTATTAGCACCAGTACGCATTATCATTTTTTGATATACTCCAGTACCATCTATTGGAGAATCATTACCTTGGATATGCCATCTATCAATACTATCTAATCCACCAGGAACACCACTCAGTCCAGCACCACTTCCATAAAATGTTGTAGCAGTTACAGAACTAACACCAGAAATAGAACCAGCAATATTTGCATCTCCTGCTAGATGCAAATCTTTAAATTTATAAGTAGGTTCTCCTATATCAACTGTATTATTAGTTGCACTACCATCATCTCCATCAGCAGGACGGATTTTGTTATTCTGAAATACTAATCCTACACCATTCTTTCTACCTATAAATGGATCATTACCATTATATCCAATATATCCTTTCTCAGTTGCTCCATCATTAATTTTAACTGTTGGAGAAGAACTACCTGTCACATCACCAGTCACATCACCAACAAATCCACCTCCACCAACACCTTTAGCAGTGACTATGCCAGTAACATTCAAACCACTAGAATCAGCAGTAATTCCACTACCGACCTTCATACTACTAACAGTAGTCACACCAGATAGATTAGCACCCTGTGGAAAATCAGGAGCACTATTACCTGCATGACTAATAATTTTATCGACTCTGATTTCTGACATCTTGCTTCTATTTTTAGGTATTTATGTAACTAATGATGAGCATTAACTAAGCAGGTTGAATCAACAATTCAGTAGAACTTATAGCTCTACCAGCAACTACACTTGGATCATCTGCCGTGGTTGATAATGATCCATCATTCTGAACATAATATATTTGACCTGGTGTTAATGAAGATTGTGTAGTGGTATTTCCAACTACTTTTACTTTAATAGTATCACCTGAAGAACCTCCACTAGCATCACTAAACCCAATCAGGTTCGATGCTGTCAGATCAGTTCCAGCTAAAAGTTTCACTCTGATCTTTGAACTTTTAGCACCACCAGTTGTTTTACCATAAGTAACTGGAAATATAATATTTTCAGAGGTTGTGTCTCTTGATCCTCTAGCAACAGTAACAAGACCATAAGCACCATCAGTCATTGAAACAGTGCCATCCAACTGTTCACCATTAAGTGCTGTTACACGAGTGATTGTACCACCCGATATCGTTGCATGAAGTCCATAGAGATACTTATTCTGATCTGTGTTTTGCCATCCTATGTAAATATTTCCTTGACCATCAACACCTAATCCATAGTTTAATGACTCAACATTTCCAGAACCACCTTGCCATTGAACTCCACTATTACCTGTACCACTAGCATAAGTAATATCATTACCACTAGATGCTGCTGATTGTGCAATAGCGTAAATATAACCATCGTTACTACTACCGCCCGTAACTGTTAAAACAATGTTACCTGAAGTCTTATCATATATGCATCTTGGATACCATCTTGAGTTGTTCATAGTACCCTCCTCTAGTCCCTTAGTACCGTTCTGGATACCTGGTGCAGTTGGGTTACTATGACCTGAAGCAATTGTTACACTTCGAGCATACATGTTATCATTAGATCCATGCCTCCAAACAACAAAAAATTTATCTCGGACAGGATTATAGCAGCAGTCAAGGTTACTTTCGGTAGGTGTTGTCCCATAAACTTCAACATCATTACCTATTGAGAAAGTATTTCCACTAATAGTTATCACTCTAGCTCTCAAATTACCAGAATAAGTGTAACGATAAACAAATAAAGCTTTTGTACTACTTTTTGCTCTAATAACGAAGGTGCTGATGTAAGTTGAGACAGTTCCTGCTCCACTCTCTTCAGATATTGAAGTACCACTGACTGTCAAAAGAGATACTCTTCCATTTGGATTACATACCAAAATAACTTTACCACCACCTAAGTAGTCAGCAGATATCCAATCTGAACCATTATTATAAATTAAAACCTCAGTTCCGTAAGAAAAACTTGTTCCACTGCGAGTGGCTACTCGTGCATAAACTTTATTATTATCATCATTATCACAGTAAACAAGTACATATCTGTCCAAATCTGACATATACAACATGTGAGTGTCACTGGAAGATTTATTACTAGCTCTAAAGTCACTCGCATTACCTATAGATGCAGTTTGCCCAGTGGGAGTTTTAAACTGACCACTACTGTTTACCATAAGTGCTTTATGTGCGGCAACGGTTCCAGTACAAATACCAGAAACGGTAGGAGCAGCACTTAATTCAGCACCGTTCTGATTGATTGTTCCATTAACATCCAACTGAGTTGCAGTTATGACTCCAGCAACATTTAAACCAGCACCAGGTGCATTAGTATTAATTCCCACACCACCATCGGTTATACTTGCTCCACCTCCAACTACAACTAATCCACTTCTTGCAGTAACAATACCAATAGAATCTACGTTCGTAACGTCTTGATATGTTAATACTCCACCTACTGATACGTTCCCACTAAATGATCCTGTAGTTGCAGTTAATACACCAGTTACTACAGCACCAGTTGAATTTGCCTGAACTTTTACTGAACCACCAGATTTAAGTGAAGACGCATCAATTCCTGTTAATTGTGAACCATCTCCTCTATAACTCGATCCAGTAATAATACCAGTGACGTTGATACCACCACCACCTGTCAATGCTACACCTACAGGGAGAACTGCACCATCTGTAAGAGTAGGAGCATTTCCTGATACTCTTCCTGCTAAAGTTGTGACTTTTAAAGTTGACATTAACCTACATCTCCGAGTCTAAGAACATCTATAACAAGAGTTTTACCAACACCCACTGTCATACCAACACCACTTGCGACTGTCATGTTGGGTATGACAGTGAAGACGAAAGATGTATTAACACCAGCAGTTGATGCATCAAAGGTTATATTTTCTGCTACCGTTCCTGTTGATTCAACATATGCAAAAGGAGACTTAGTTCCACTTGCATAATTAATCGCAGTTCCTATTCCATTTATTGTATCAACTCGTGCATCCTTTGTAAATATGTTTGCTTTCTTACCATCCAGATTAATAGTAGTTCCAGCACCAACAAAGTTAATAACAGTTATACCTGTTCCAACACTTGTATATTGATTATCAACCCCAACACCTCGTGTATCAGGTGCTAACTTAGCAAAGGTAATTGTACTATCACCAACAGTATTTACAGTTAATGCAAATCCTAAGAATACAGCATTAAATGTTAAACCATTTGCTGGTGGAGTAGTAAATACAACATTACTTCCTGATATACTATAATCTTCATTTGGATTCTGAACCACACCACCAATACTCAGTCTCAGTTGCTGTGGATTTGCAGGTGTAACTGCTACACCACCATTTGTTAATGCAAATGAAGTTGTTGATCCATTAAAACCACTCGAAATATCATCTAATTCTTGAATATTTGCTGGTGCAGCAGGAGTTATACTGATCCACGTAGTACCATTCCACTCATAACTAAAGCCACTAGTGGAGTCTGAATAAATATCACCTGTTGACGGATTATCTGGAAAATTAAGTGCCATTATTCATTCTTTTTAAGTATTTAGGGTACTTGCTTTTCTTATTTATTTGTATTATAATCTAAGTAAAAATAAATGATCATACTTACAGGACACGAAGGGTTTATTGGTAAGAATTTCTTACGAGCTCTTAAAATATTAGGTAAAGAAGTCTACACAGTTGAGAAGAATGGTAGTTGGCACTTCAGACAAACTTTTAATGATTGGAAGAAAGTAGAACTAATATTACATCAAGGAGCAATATCACATACCACATGTACGAATACTAAAGCATTGAATCATTTTAATGTGGAGTTTAGTCAGTGGATACTAGAACAAGCAATCAAATATAAAATACCAATCAAGTATGCATCATCTGCATCAGTCTATGGTCATACTCTTACAGATATGAATCCATTAAACTTCTATGCAATATCTAAACTCACAGTAGATTATTGGGTTCAAGATCATATGGATGAGTTTGAACTCGTACAAGGGTTCAGGTACTTCAATGTTTATGGTGAAGGTGAAGAGGACAAAGGAGATCAAGCAAGTCCTGTTCATAAGTTTACGAAACAGATCAAAGAAGATGGTAAGATTAAACTATTTGAGGGATCAAAAGATTTCCTCCGTGATTTTATATGGATTGAAGATGTAATGAATATAGTGTTAACGAATAAGAAACCATCAGGTATCTATGATCTAGGCACTAGCAATCCTACAAGCTTCCAAGAAGTTGCAGATCTAATTGCATTTAAATATCAAGGACAAATAGAATACATTCCCTTTCCAGAACATCTAGAAGGGAAGTATCAGAAGTATACTAAAGCTAATAACGAATGGGGTGATTATAAATTTACGACTGTTCGAGAGTATCTCCAGCTATAACTCGGTTGGAGTCTTCATCAAAGTGTTGTGTAGAGAACTCAAACAACTCAGAGTCTGCCTGTGCAACCATTTGATGACGTAATCCCCTATAGATATGGAACTTATCACCAGGTTCCAACAGAAGTGTCTTAGCATCCTCTAGAGAGTCTGTATCACCATAGAATAAAAGAATACTACCTGACTGCAGATAGAAAGTCTCATCTTTTATTTTATGGTAATGCCATGAGCATCTCTTGCCCTTATTAAAGAACAATAACTTACCGCAATACTCATCAGTATTGACAATCCACTTTTCATAACCCCATCCTTTGGGTACATGTTTAATTGTTGAAGAAGTCATCGCAATTAATTCCTTTGTCATCAATGAATAAGTCTGCATGTGGTTTACCCATGATCAATTCATGGTACTTACATCCCCATATATCTAGTTGCATCTTGGTTAGGGGTTTCAACACCTCCTCTGCTGCTTTCTTTGCATCATCAATAGGTTTATCACTATTCCTACCCATTGCACGAGCTGTGAAGTATATTATATAATGCCCCTCATCATATAACTTATTAACATATTCTATTCTATCCTTCTTGGGAGTAGAACCCTCATACTGACACGACTTACATGTGCCAGGTGTACATATAGTTCCATCTATATCAATGCAATATCTCATCTATATCCTCCTTAGTTAATACATAGGTTCCTGTATGTGATACTGCTACTGCTGCTGCTTTGTTAGCAATAGGGATGGCAGTCTGTATTGATTTAGATTGTATATAACCAACAACCAATGCTGCAAGAAATGTATCACCAGCACCTACCACATCAAATACATTCACCTTCTCTGCTGGATACAATTTACCTCGATACTCAGTCCCTTTACCACCTCTAGTTATGATCAAATTTTTTGGATCATAATGAGTAAGTTTCTCAAATTCAATCTCATTAATCTTAACAAATACACCCTCTGGTATGGTATTCTTTTTAGTGTCAACGAATACTGGACCTACAAACCTAGAAGAAAGTTCAATTAACTTATCCTGTGTTATAAATCCTTTATCATAATCTGATATTACAAGAGCATCATATTGATCATCTGTAAATTCAAATTCTAATTTTTGCACTTCACCTTCTTCATCAACACGAAGTATTTGTTGATTTGATTTCTCATCAACATATCTGGTTTTTATAATTGTTTCTTCATTGGTTACCATATCTACATCAACACCAAAAGCATTTAGGTTATTAAAAACATTCCATGCCATTCCCTCGGTACTAATAGATCTAGTATAATTCAAGACAGGAACAGGTGCTTCTGGATTCAATCTCTTGACTTCACCATAAACATACTTATCAATACAACTATCACCAATTAATAATACTTTCATAGATTATGAATCTTTTTGATTGTGTTACTACTTGCATACCCACCAACTCTCGGAAGGAATCTAACTTCTTTACCAAACTTTCTACCTACCACATCACCATTCCTCCAATCATCTCCAAGTAATATTATATCAGGTGAATACAATTGAATCAACCCCTCTAATTCTTTTCTGTCACCAAATGTCAACACTACATCAATATACTTAATTGCCTCAAGCATCGCAACTCTATAGCATAGATCATTAACTGGTCTATATTCCCCCTTATCTTCCTTTATCTTCTCATCAGTATCAGTCGCAACAATAACCCTATCACCCAATGATCTTGCAACTTTGAAGAGTTGTATGTGACCAGGATGTAGGATATCAAATGTACCATTACACCATACAGTTTTCATAACGAACCAACAAAAGCCAATAGATTATCAAACACTTGAACATCATCATACTTATTATTAATACCCTTTAAATGATCTTTCTCCGTCTTTGCACCTTTTCCTGTTCTTACTAGGATTGGTTTAGCACCTGCCTTCTTTGCCATCTTAATATCTTCTATTGTATCACCAACATAGTATCCTTTTGAAAAATCAACATTCATTTCTTGAGTTGCTCTATTCAACATACCTATATTTGGTTTGGCATAGGGATCTCTTATATCATCACTTTGATTAAAATAAAAACCATCAATACTCAGAATACCTGCAGCACCAAAATTTTGCATATAAAAATTCTGCAAATTATTCACATCTTGACCTGTCAATAATCCTTTCATTATATTAGGTTGATCAGAAAACAATACAACTTTATGACCTTTCAATCTTAATTGCTTAATTGCCTCAAGAGAACCATTAATAAATTTTACATCCTCATATCTTTTAATGACATTCTTCCATTCATTAATAACACCATCACGATCAATACCAATTACAGGACCATTAAAGGTCGTTGGCCAATCTGCAGGTGGTTGAGAACCTTGCATAAAAGGGTCATTTGCTCCACCAGATCCAAACGGAGCTCCGTTTGGTTGGGTTGCTTGTGGTGATGGTGGTGCTGTAGGTGGTTGTTTTGATTTAAATCTACCCATTTATATTCTCCCTTATCGTCTCCTTTACATCTAACTTCATAGATTTTTTAGGTGGTTGTATCCTAGATCTTTCATTAGATAATTTAACCAACTTACCCATCTCAGGTAAGTAAAGATATTCTAACTGACTGTTATGTAAAGTCATTATTGCATCATCTAAAGTTTCAACTAAAGGTTCTCCAGCAAGATTAAAACTAGTATTAAACAAAAGAGGAATTTCAGTCAACTTATAAAACTCATTTATAAGATTATAATAGTTTTCATTTTGTTCTTCAGTAACTGTTTGTATCCTACAAGTTCCATCAACGTGAGTTACTGCACTTATCTTTCCAATTTGTTCATCCTGAAGTTCTACAGCATACATCATGTATGGTGTTTCTTCCATACCACGAAGATCAAACCAATCTTTGGTATGTTCTTGCATAACAGAAGCAGCAAATGGTCTAAACCATTCTCTACCTTTCACTCTATTAACAATATCCTTTCCTTTAGGATCAGTTGGATCATATAATATAGATCTATTACCCAATGCTCTTGGTCCTGCTTCTGATTGACCTTGGAAAATAGAAACAATCTTTCTATCTTTCAATAACTGGGCAACGTCAGCAGCAGTTACATCACTAACCTCAATCAAACCTTCTTTATTATCTTCAGTAAGAATACCATATTTTTCTAATGATTTCTCATTATAGAAATACTTAGCACCAAGATATAAAGTTGTTAGAGGATCTTTTTCAAGTTCAAGTTCGTCTTCCTCACCATCTTCTTCTGCTTTTTGAATGATAGCAGCATATGAGAATAATTTAGCAAGTCCAATAGAACTACCACCATCATGTGATATGGGATCAATAAAAATATTTAAATCAGGGAATCTTTCTTTATAATAATAATTTGCCATTACATTCAATCCATATCCACCTGATATTACAATATTGTCTTCTCCAGTCATATCAACTGCTTTTTCAATCAAATCAGCAACATACTCTTGAGTCTCTTGTTGAATCTTCCATGCTAAATTTCGTGCAGCAGTAGGTAGTTTAGATGAATTTTCATGCCATTCTTTAGGATCAAATGTTTGCTTTAAATATGAGTTTCTATCTTGATCAATAGCTGCTCCTTTAGGATACTGAGGCATCAATATATTTTTGTCACCTCTTTTCACATCACCAACCAAAAGATTTGAAATATTTTTATCTCTTTTTCCATAAGGAGCAAGACCCATTGTTTTACCTGCTTCAATATAACCAAATCCCAAATATTGGGATACAGCTTCATATGCTTTTACAGTAGTAACAGAAGAATCAATTTCTTTATCTGATTCCACTATTAACTGAGGGACAAAATTATGTCCATATCTTTTCCATACAGGAGTAAATTCACCTGGCCATGCACACTGAAATATACTTTCTGTTTCAAATGCTTCTACACTAGGTTTTTTTTGATCTTTTACATCAGGACCAACTTCTACGTTTTGTTTACTACCAGAACCATCAACAATAATAGCAACTGCAGTTTCAAATCCAGAACCATAAAACGAAGTAGCAGCATGACCCAAATGATGCTGATGACCCATCGTAAGAATCTTAACATGTGGATTAAATTTTCTTACGAGTGCCTCATAAGAATTTTCACCTGTCCAAGGAAGTTGATGAGCTTCTTGACCAGTACCACCAACAATTAAAGTGTCAATAGGATAGTACTGCATTAAATATAACATAGCACGAAAAGGATTACCATCATATTTCATACGAGACATCCTTTCTTCTTCAATATAATGCTCTAACTTACCATCAACTACAAGTGCAGCAGAACCATTATGTCCTGGATTAATCGCTAATACATTCATGAAACTTTCTCCTTAATATCTTTTGTTATTTGACTATAGATTTTGTTTATTTGATCATCATCAAATTCCATACATTTATCATTCAATCTATCTGCTAGATGTGAATCAAATCCTACTGCACGAATTGGTGAATATGTTTTTGCAACATTCTCATTCTCTATGATCTGAAAATAATCAGGATAAGAAATATTCTCAGCATAGGTTGAACCAAGAATAACTGTACCTGGTTTATCAAATGCTCTTGCTATATGCTGACCTAGACTATCACATCCAATAAAGTAATCAGATGATTCAATAATAGCAGCCCATGCACGAAGGTCAGGTATTTGTGGTTTCTCTGATATTGTATCTTCCTGACCTATTGCTTGGGCAAACTCAGGATCACCCATGAATATAATATTATACTTCTGAGATAATTTCTTAACTAACTTATAATAAAAATCTGCTTCAAAAGATCTAGTACTATCATCAATAATATCTCCATTATCAACTCTTGCTGACCTTCCAAATGGTTGAATTACAATTGTAGTAGTTTTATTTTGTTTTGATTCTACTTGAGCTATAAGGTTTGCAGCACCTTTCTCTTCTGCTTTATTTAAATGAAGATGTGGTGGTTCTAAATCGGAATGATCATCTGTCTCATTAATGATCTTATCAAATCCTTCTATTAGAGAACACTTCTGATTATAGTATTCCCAAAGTAAGTATGGTTCTGGATGGATTAGATCATTATCTCTAATAAGAAGATTAAATATCCCCTTCACATCCATACTATAAGTCTTTTCCTGCAAAAGACGATTACCAAACATCAAAGTATCCCAACCACCCACAATGATATTAAAATCTTTATCAGGATTCTTTTTTGCGTATTTTTCTAATGCTGGAATTGCACATATAACTCTACCTGCCCCACCATCAAGGTGAAAAACTTTCTTGCGTTCCATAAGTAAAATCCAAGTACCTGTGAATGTAATTCATACACTGGTATTTATTATACTACAAAAATGTTATTTGTGCAACTATATGGAGGATATCCCTACTTTTTCACTATTAATATTATATGTTGGTATGTTGAAATTGATATAATGTATGTACTCAGTACTTGCAATTGAAATTGAAGATGCGAAGGTAAAGGTAACTGTTGAAATCGAAAGAACATCTCTATCTGATGAAGCAACAATTTGAAGAGTTCCTTTGGTAGATCCAACTGTGAAGTCTGATGCTTCAAAGTGTGATCCTGGTTCCTCTGAAACAAGATTCCAATCCAATTCAAATGGAGACTCTACATTCTTAGAAGAAACAGTAACATTTAAAGTATCTCCAGTAGAGATGCCAGTGGTGTTTACTCCAACTATTGCAATAGTTGGTGATGGTTTCTCTTGTGGATTATAACTCGATTGTGCAATTGGTGTAAAATATTCTACTGGTGATGCTGTATTTAATCCTACCTGAAGAGTAGTTCCTATAGAAACTCGACAAAGATCGACATCTCCAGATTCAGTGCTAGTTGAAACTGTTGATCCTATACCAGTTATAATAGTATCATAATAAGGTACAGAATCTAATGTTTCCTTATATCTGATAGTATCACCAATCTTTAATATACTAACATTGCAAATCAATATTATATCACTACCAATACCAGAACCAGTATATAATGTTGTATTACCAGTGTGTTTAGGAGCATAATAATTGTTTATTTCTATCCATGATGTAGTTCCAAGACCCAATGGATCTCCACTCTTTACAAAACGAATAGCATCTTCAGGAATTGATGTCTCACCTGGAGCAAGTGGCCAATCTGCATCTGGTATCTGAATCGGAGCTCCTGCATTTGCTGGAATATCACGCAACTTTGTTCTATAAGTTGCCCATGCTGCTTTAGTGGTTGAATCTAATGGACCATCAGAAACCTGAGTCCAATCAGATAGAGCTAATTTTGATTCTCTATAACCTCTAAGATTTTTCCATTGTTCTGGCAAATGAAAATTATCAAAATTTTGAGACTCAGTTTTTAAAAACTCTTGGGTATCGGTGTCTACTAAAGACTCAGATCCATCTAAATTTATGCGTGTTGTCATGTTAGATTCCTCTCATGTATTATACTAGGGTTGAATCCATATCTGGTTGACATCTTATACCATAGATTTGCCAATTGGGAATTTGACCTCCCCATCCATCATTTCCTCCATTATTCCATCTTGGTCCTACGAATCCCAAAGCAGAATAGATTGATACAACCTCTAAACACTTCCAGCACCCTCCTGCACCACCAGCGTTTTTTTTCCAACAATTATACATATATGCCATATTAAGACGATCATCACCAGGTTGGCAACCTTGAGAAAGACACATTTCTCCATGTATACCAGATGCAAAATTTGCTAGATTTCCAGACATAATACAACCAACAAGTTTATTTGGTATACATTGAGAACAACAACTAAACAATGAAGGATGACATCCAGATGTACCAGAGTAATAACACATCGTGACCGCACCACAATTAGCAAAACAGCCAGGTCTCATGAATTGGTAAGAATTACAACACCAATAATTGCAGTATGCACTATCCCCAAGGTGATATTTTGGTAATACCCATACATTACTACTTCCACTACAATTAGTAGCCATACCATTCATTACAGCTTTAAAGGCTTGGAAGTTAGATGGATCTACCTTAACATCCAACGTACCACCATAACAACATTCCCAACAACAGCAATTAGCTATAAGTTCCCACTCATATTTTTTTGCAGTATCACTAACTGCTCCACCAGAAGAACTAACTGTCCGTGTAAACCTAGCCATTAACCCTCATACCCCCAAACTTGGAATGAGAACGGTGTGGTGCTATGGTTCTTAACATAGAGTCTATCACCATATGATAGAACAACACCTGTTCGTTCATAGTTATTAAACTCATAACAGTAATCTAGAACACCATCACACTCTACATTTGCCATGAAGCAGTCACATACAGTGTACATACATCCATTGTCAGATGAGAAACAACTAACCAAACAATCAGTTTCTAAATTACCAGTATGGAAGTTAGCTGCTTTCCAAGAAAACAGGTCAGGACTCATAAAGGCATCCCATCCACAAGTAGAACAGTTATAAAGAGATAGACTCCATAGAGAGTAATCTGATCTGAATAGACATGATACACACATCCTTGGAGTTGAATACTTTCTGTGAGTCATAACTCCAGGGAAGTCAGCAACTTTCATCATCATCACAGATGTAATTCCAAGTGCGCTCGATGGCCAAGCACCACCACCAGTTGGATTAAGTATTCCTGGACCATCACCAGTGGAATTACCAGAACTCTTATAATAGTTTGATGTATCAGCATTACAAAGATAAAGATGACAACTAACGTCACATCCAGTTCTTGATGCCATTCCTACAAATGTATTATCAAATCCATCCAATCCTTTCTTCAATTTTGATTTACAGAAACATACGATGGTAGAACCATGACAACAGCAACAATATTTACGAACCTTCAGCCACTTGTAGAATCTCCAGTTTATAGACCATATTCCACAATTTTTAGAATCAGAATTTCTCACCATGAAGTAATGACAATCCTTTTCAGGGTTATATGCCATATATTTCATTGCATACTCTTGGTATCCTACGCAATAAGTAGCTGTACATGAACTCAATGTACCATATGCAGCATTAGTATCATGTATATATGCCATTCCATTAGTGGTTCCACTATCATCAATATGCTCAACAGCTGCAAAATTAGTATACCAATAGTTCATTTTATATTGGTTTGATGGACAAGATTCCGCCCAGTAGCAATCAATAGCCCCCAACCAACTCCACCAATAATGCTGACAGTGAGCACATGCATTACCCATGACTGTAATACCATGTGATGCTGCAGATCTGACTCCATAAGGACTCATATTATAGCTCTTTCCATTTTGTCCACCACCATGAACAAGTCTAGTATTCCAATGATCCTGTTGACAAATTGTACCATTCCAAGGAGAACCAGTACAGTTACAGTAAGCGTAAGTACTAATATTACAGTTTACAGAAGCACATGAAGCTTGATATCCAATCATACCACACCACATGCTTCGTTGACCAAAACTATAAGATTCATAGAACCTACAAGATCCGCAACAGCAACACATGTTGGATTTGCAGCAATTTGATTTAGTACTTAATCTACCACAATCAAATTTGTTACAGCAAATACAAATTCTTGGAGAAAATAACATCCAAGCTTTACACCACCATTTAAAGAATGGTGCTGTTATTTCCGAACCACAGTTAAATCCTAATGGCATATTTGCCCAACATTCATAAGAACATCCAACGTTCAGGGTGCAATTCCAATCTTTATGAAGATAATCTTCCCTCCAACACAAATATCCATGATCTTGACATACTGATCGATGAGTTTCAGGTGAACAACAAACGCAGCAATTACAGAAGAAATTACCACATGTCAATGAATACCAATCCATAAAATCATATGTCTCACCAGTACAACATCCATTGTCATTATAACTTCTTCTCGAAGAGTTGCAGAACTGTGTCCAGAAATGACTTCCTCCAGGACAACAACATCCATTACTACATCCACAACCACTAAATGGAACCTGACCACAACACATACATGGGTTTACCATCATCTGGACTGCATTTTCCATATTGCAACCAGTATGTCTTTCCGTAATTATTCTTATTCCACCCCACATTGCACAACAGTTCCACCAGCTGCAAGGGTTATCAAGAGTTCCTGGTATCCAACCTAAAATCTTGGTCTGAGCCATGTTTCCATCAGGAGTCTGACATCCTTTAAATGGATACATGTGCGTCAATGCAATACCTGGATTGACTAATTCACTACCACCATATGGTACAGGAACGCAACATCTACATAGATATCCAGCACCAGATGCATCACAAGCACGACCAAATGGATAATTACTATTTGCTTGATCTAATCCAGGAACACCACCAGTTATACATTCGTGGCATGTTTTACCAATACAAGTACAAAGATAATGATAATATGCTTGACCTCTTGTAGTTGTTCCCAAACCAGAAACATATTCTACAGGATGCACAAATCTTGCACCAATTGCACCTGCATCATATACAGCAGTTCCAACTCCAGGCTGATAATTACCACCTGAAGCAACTATATTCTGTCCTGGACCACAACAGACTCCATTATAACAACTAGTTCCTGTTACTGCGAATCCTGTATTGGATCGCATTAATCCACACTTTGCCCAATAATTATCTAACATCTCCGTGTCATCTATTTTTCTACACGTATACTTCAGTGGCATACATGATATCCATCCACCAAAACTACATTTCATGGAATTACTATGAGTCCATGACCACGTATCAGTGGTTTTGAATACTGTAGTAGATGCAATACCAACATAAGTTGTTAGCTTATCATTTGCAGTAGTACTTAATACCTGTGCATGATAGCTTAAAGAAACTGGGCATTCATTTGCATCCAGATTCTGATATATTTGTGCTCCACAACATGATTGTAAATCACATTTACCTAGTCTTCCGCTAGCCATTTATGAAAGTCCCCCGAATGACATGGTTTTTTTACAAGTTGTGCTTTTACTTAATATATTTATAATCATTTTCTTGCTGAGATAAAGAATGAGAATCCTTTGCTAACTCCACCACCGCCACCACCAGAAATACTGATGTCGATGCTGTTAGTAGCTCCATTATATAAGAATGTATTTCCTGTTCCTACAAAGTTCAATTGAGTAATACCAACACCAACTCTTAGTCCTGCAGAACTAATTCCAATCGCAGATGTGAAGTTAGTACTTACACCAGTTAAATTAGATCCATCGTTGTCAAATATATCAAGAATATTAATCTTACCACCCATGTTACCATGAGCAGTACACTGATAATAAAGAGTTGCAGGAGTATCTTGCTGAACATTCCATAAAAGATCAGTACCATTAGCAGCATCATTATTGGTTATGCCATCATTAAATGCGGTTCCTGTTGAACCATTTACTGTGCTTTGGATTCTGAATGGATGTCCACCACTTCTATTTTTGAACTTATACTGTTGACCTCTTACCAAGTAAATAGTCGGATCATTTTCTGCTCCAGTTAAACCTGGACCTGAGAATGTATAATGACTAGTTCCATCTGCCCCTAGTGTCCACTCAGATGTATAGGTTGCAATACCAGCAACTGTTGAGACACCAGCAGTCTTTGCGTAAGTGATATTACCAGTAACATCACCTGAGAATGATGCTGCAGCAAACGTGGAAAATCCTGTAACCTTAACTTGAGTCGCATCTAACTGTGTAGCAGTTGCGATTCCAGTTACATTCCAGTTAGCAGCAGTTGCCTCATCATATGTGAGATCTCCACCGACTGTCATATTACCTACAACAGTCAAACTTCTTCCAATCGATACATCTCCACCAAGAGTAGATGCACCTGATACAATTATTCCACCAGAACTAAAGGTAGCAATACCTGCTCCTCCCGCTCCGATAGCAATTTGACTTGAACTTGGAGAAAATAAACCAGTATTACTAGAACCGTTAACATAAAGACCTGGTGTAGTAGCATTACCAGCAGTAAGTCCTAAACCAGCATACATGGTAGAACCATGACGGCTCACCATAGTAGTATTGCTTTGGTTGTATGGAGCAGCATCTACCCAGAAAGCAGATGATCCAACACCTAATGCAACTTCATCATAATAAACGAAAGTTCTAGCTAAATCGGTGCTATACCATAAGTCTCCACTATTTGGTAAAGGTGTAGTAGGAGCCATTGTTCCGATACTAACGGAACCTCCTCCACCTCCTCCACCACCTTGGAGATCTATAGTTGCAATTCCTACCGCACTGTTGTAGATGATGCTTGAAACACCAGCTCCAACAAAGTTAAGGAAAGTTGCACCATATCCAATGACACCACCTTCGGTTCTAATTCCAATACCCGATGCTAATGCACGAATAATGTTAGTAGTACCACCGTCAAGCGATGAAATATTCTGGAGTTGTCTCGTGGAACTTATTACTTGGTTTGATCCAACGTAATACGCACCAGACGTTACAATACCAGAAGCATTTATATTAGTACCTGCTAAGTGTGTAACTACACCTACAGGAGCATAGAGTTGATCAAATCTTGCAGTACCACCAATGGCAACGTCAACGGTTCCAATACCGCTAACTTGCAATGTAGTAGCACCTATACCCCCCTGAACATGGAGCTTGTGTTCTATTACACTTGTTCCTATTCCAACTGAATTAGTAGCAGTATCCGCAACTAGCAGATTTGACTTAACTTCTAATCCATTCTTGACAACAAAATTCTTGTTGACCGCCATGGGGTTTCACTCTCCACCCTTTTCTTTATATTTATAAATATAAAAAAGCTACTACAATAAAGATATGGCTGCAACAGTATTGAATGGAGAAGGCAGTGTTTCCTACACTAATAACACTGGACAAAATGTTAGAATTGTTATTAATTACCTAAGTAACTATGGGGCTGCTGCTGGTACTATTACGATTTCTAATGCTAATGGATCTGGTTTTGATTTAACTCTAAAAAAAGATGCTGTGATAGGTAGAAATCTAGCATTCACACAGTACTCTACTAGTCCAAGTAGTATGTTGGGAAATAATGCTACTTCTACCGATGGGGATCATGGTAATGCAGATAGTATTAGTGGACTTCCCACAGAAATAGCAATTGAACCTGGAGGAACGTTCTCAATTACACTCTCCAATAATTCCATGAATTATAATATGTTAGTCATACCTGAAGCAGGTTGATCAGATAGGCATACTAAATCCCTTTGTTGTGAATGGATATGGTGACGCACTATCAACATTGAAGTTAAGAGCATTTCCACCGTCATTGTAACTTACAGTGATACCTGTTTGGATACCCGCTTCAACAGCAGCACCAACTGCATCCTGTGCTCTTTCATTTGAATAGTATAAATTAGTTGAACCTTCTGCTACATCATCACTATTTGTAATAACACCATCAACTATACTTGTAGGAGATATCCAATCTAATACTCCAGATCCTGTTGTGTATAGGACACTACTTGCTGCGCCTACCTGATTAGGTAACTTGAATGTAACATCAGATGTTAATATGTCAGGTGCTTGTAAAGAAACAAGATATGTTTTCTGTGGGTTGAGGAATCTTCCTCTTCCACTGATCATTACATCTCCAACCACATGTGCTGCAGCATTAGCTTGAACTGTGTTAATACCAACATTTCCATTAACATCAATAATAACTGGTGTTGTATCTCCAGCACTATTATCAACTCTTATAATATTACCAGAACCACTTGTAGACTTGACTCGGATTGATTCACCCGAAGCATTTACAATATCAAGTTTAGCAGTTGCTACTGTTCCAATACCAAGATTTCCAGAAGAAATCTCAAGTGCATTACCACCACCAGTCTGAGATATACTTACCAAACTATCACTAATGTTACCACTTATAGCAACTTGAGAATTATCATAAGTAAATCCACCACCACCTGCGAATGCACCAGAATTGTTATATTGAACTGAATTTACTGGACCTTGTGGAGGAAATGCTCCTGTGTCTGTGTTTATTCCACTTAAACCAGTCAATATGATAGTACCAATACCAGTACTAGCATCAAACTCACCACCAACAGTTATACCATAACCAACGAAGTTAATTTGAGTTCCGATACCTAAAAGATTATTCTGTCCTGAAACTGATCCAGTAGAAATTCCTAGTCTTGGGTTAGCATCTAATGTAAAGGTTGCGATTCCTGCAATTGCATCTAATGAACTGGTTACACTTACACCAGCACCTACAATGTTAATATTGGTAGCAAGACCAACATAATTACTATCACTTGAAATACCAATTGTTTGACCTGGTTCTGCACCATCCAAACCAATTCTTCCAAATTTCTCCCATTTATTATTAGAACTATAAACCCAACCAATCAATCCACCAGCAGCTGCCTGACCATTGTAAACAATATCTCCTATGTTTCCAGCAAGGACTGGAGTAGAAATACCAACTGTAAACTTCCTTGAGACTGTTCTATCACCTTGTAAGAATAATGAGTTTGCCTCAATACCTTTTGTAGATGTAGAAGTAATCTTGTTGTTAAAGATTACAGGACCATCAAATTCAGAAGTAAAGTTTGCATCCGATCCGCCTTCAACTCTAATTGCTCTGCTAACTGTAACTTCCTGTGGAGTCATTAAACCGAATCCAACATTAGATCCTGATCCTAAATCTGGATCTTCACCTGTTACAGTAGGAATAGGAGTTCCAAATACTTCTTCTTCACCTGTAACAGAAACACTAACCTTATTTCTTGTAAATAAATCACCTTCATCATCCATACCAGTGTAGTTTGCACTACCACCATCAGTCTTAGTTGACTGAGCAAGTATTCTTTCAGTAGGAGAAATATTTCTATCTTGTCTTTCAGGAAGTGCAGTTGAATAGTTACCTGGACCATAACCAACATATTCAAATGTATGTCCTGATGCACGAAGCAACGAAGTACGTCTGAATTCTATTGGATTTGGTTTAATTCTATTAACTACAGAACCATTAACATGAGATTCACTATCAGTTCCTAATAATCCACGATAAACACTAACAGATGTGCTTGATACATTAGATCTGATTCTTAAAATTTCATTATCAATTTTAATATAATCACCAATATTAAAGTCTTGTAATGTAGCACTCTGAATTCCAATACTATTCGCAGTAGGTGTGATAGATGCGTTAGTAATAGTACTAATTCCAGCATATTGAGACATCAATCTACCAGAAGAATTCTCATCACTCTTAGTTAAGTTACCACCTCTAGAAGTATAGTATGGTGTATAAACAAACTTAGTTCCTGCAGTAGATGGTATGTATGTATTACTACCAACATCTGCAACGAATGATGTTAATCCAACAACTTCTTTAACAATAAATCCACCGTTGAATACATTATCATTAGCACCACCAAGATTAACCTTGTCATTAACAGTAAATGAATGTGGTTGAACTGTTACAACAGTTGCCAATCCAACAGTCGAATTATAAACAATATTATCAACATTTAATGTCTTTCCAGTAAGAACAACATTTGCTGTACCAGAAACAGTTATACCAATACCAGACGTATAAGATGGTGATATTGTAGATGCAGATGCTACTGCAATCTCTTTATCATTACCATCAGTTATTCCAGTAATTCTATAAAGATTATCATATGCAGTATAAGATTCTGGGGAAATATTATCAATACTTAAAGTATCTCCAACGTTACTATAAACGTCAGTTACTTTTAAATAACCTGGATTATGCCCACCAGCAGTTGCAATACCAATCATTGCCAAGGTATTTCCTATACCATATGCACTACCACCATCAATAATTTTAACTGCAGAAACTGATCCACCAGCAACAGTGACCCTTGCAGTAGCATGTTTACCAGTTACAGAAGAACCAAATGCAACTAAAGGAACATTATAATAACTACCATTAACATATGCAGCACCACCAGAAACAACTGTTAATCCAGAAACTCTGTTTAATCCATGATCAATGTCAGTATAAAGTGTATGAGTTGTTCCTGCTGCATTGGAAGTTAACTGTGTTAATCCAAATCCAACATTAGTATCAACTGCTCTTTCTGTAGCAGTCTCCTTTGTAAGAGAATTTTGTGGTTCATTTATTTCAACACTTCCAATTGTATCTGAAAGAGCAAATGATTTTGAAGCTTTTGGATCTGATACTGGATTATCCCTATTTGTTTGGGGATATAGGTTTTGAACTGGTTGTGTAAACCTTTCAGTGGAGAATGGCGATACTGTAGGAGTATTTGAAGTATTAACAACAGTTAGGTAATAGATACCATCCTGTTTCTGAGGAATATACTCTTGTACATCTTCACTTCTATAAACAATATATGTGCCTGGTGTCTTCTTCTCTTTAAAGTTTGGTAGAGAAGTAGTTCTGTCAGAAGTATCATTGGTAAATGTACCTGGATTATCACCAATTGAAATAGTAAATTGCTTGGCACTACTAATACCAGTAACATCAAAGGTTCCATTATATGCTGAGTTTGCAACACCAGTAGTATTAGTGCTACTCTTAATATTGACAATCTCAACACTCGCACCTGTGTTTAAATTATGTGGAAGTTCAGTAACTATACTTGCAACTCCAGTATCCCAACTCGCATTAGCAACTAGTCTTGGGTTTCTTAGTTGAGTAGAGTTGGTAAGAGTTACGTTACTTGGATTATAAAGGTATGCTACTTCAGTATCAGTAGAACCAATCGAAGCACTAGACTCCTCAATAACGTATCCATCTACAGGCTCACGAGCAATGGTAGAAGAATCCTTGGGTATTACATAACGATAACGATATATTGTATCAAGTAAATTACGAGTATCTGGTTTACGATCAATGAAACTTCTAGGAGTTGCTGATCCAAGACCAGTAGATCCTAATCCAACGATAGTATTATAAAGTGACTTCTCAGTAGCAGCAGTGGCAACATTAACATACCACTGACTATGTGTAGAATCATATTGAACTGGATGTCCTACCTCACCAGAAACTTTATCTGATACTCTACTTTCAACTTTTAAAATTCCACCATTGTTATTAATAGTGATTGGATCTCCATCTAAAGCATCATTAAAAGTTTGACCAAATTTTATCTTATGACTATCACTAGCATCTGGTATAGCATAATAAACAGTATTATGTGTCAATCCATCAGGAAGATGTCCATTCTCACTTGTAACTCTAATAGTTTCACCTTCCAACAAACTATGTGCAACAGTAAAGTTAACTGAGTTATTAGTAATACTGTTAATTCCACTAGTAGATCTACCTACATCAAATATCTTAGCAAAGGAAGTTTCATTTGAAGTATACTGAGTATTCGGCATGATAACTCTTGCCGAGTATGTATTAGATACTCCATTAGAATCAGCAATCAATACATTTAACTTCTCATCCTTCTTAGCACCAAGACGGAAACCATCAACAATACTATCTGGTACATTCTTTTCATTAGTTTCACCATACAAAAATAGTTTATTTGTTTCAGCAATACCAACAATCTTATCAACATCTAATGACTTAAATTCGATACTGGTATCTGAAGTATCAATTTCTTTTGGTGGGATGATATGACTGACATATCCAATATCATCTCTAGCAAATGAGTTCTTTCTAAATCCACCAGAACGCAATGCAATTGAACCAAAGTTGGAGTTAGAGTTAGTGATAGACATATCACCACCGTCATCAGCAACAAAATGTTGTGCATAACCAATAGCAAAAATAGATGCTAACTGAAGAACAGCATCATTACTTGCCTTAATATGATAGTTTGCATATGATGGTTTGAATCTAGCATTAGAATCAGCATGTAAATTTGAAACTAAAGTGGAATCTTCATATATACCCGATGTTTCATTATATTTTACAAAAGCGTTATTATCCTTCTGTAGACCAATACCTGTGAATTGAGCCATCACCATAGATTTAAATCCAGTGGCTTTTGCTCCATCAGCATGAAGACCATTCATACCATACACAGACTTCTGCATACAGTTGAAAATATATGGTGAAGATGATGTAACTGTATCTACAGTCACATTCACTGTTGCATTTGTAATTGTTGGAAGTGAAACTACAGGAGCATTCTGTACCTTATATTGGATATTATTAGCATCTACCTTATTAAACACAACAAATTGTCCATCATACCCATCAGTTCCTACACCTTCAACTTCAATAGCAGTATCTACGTCAAAGTCTTTTCCATCCTCATCTAATGTTATAGTAATGGTAGTTGTTGAAGTTGTTCCATCACCAGCTTTGATGCTAGTAATACCAACTTGCTTACCACGAGAACCAACAATACGATACTCATCAATCTTTGGTTCAATATCTAAACCAGCAGCAGGGTAATCAGGTTCAATCTGTCTACCAGAAGCAGGACCATATGCTAGTCCAACCTTCTCATAGTACATATCAAGATCAGTTCTAGCAAACTCACCAGTTGCTCCACTAATAAAGTCATCATCTATATTAACATGATTAACTCCATCAGCATATTCAAAGGATGTTAACTTGTGATGAGAAAATCTAGGAACAAATATATTAGTCGTATAATCTTTATATGCAACACCATTTGGATCAGCATCTAAAAGAGCAAATGCTGAAAAATAACATGCACCTGTTACTCTGAAAATAGCAGATCTTTCAATATTATCATTTACTGGATTTGGAACATACTTAGGTCTTATTCTTGTTTTTCTTGGATCCATACCAATCATGGATACACCACGAGGTACGATCACACCACCATAGATACTATTCAACTTATACAAAGCATTTGTAGTTGAATCTAAATCAAAATTAGTAGTTAAATCCCATGCACTAAACTCATTAGAAGTTGATCCATTTCTTAATCTAAAATTATTAGCACCAATTGGAATCCAACCTGGCCTGTTATCAACAATATGTTCACCAGGATAAACCATAACAGTTGTCTTGGCAAATCTATCGTTATCTAATCCTTTCTGGTATGAAAATCTTGAAGCTTCAATTAAAGCCCTTTGAATGGTTTTAAAGGGTCTTGTAAGTGAGTTACCCTGATTCTCAATACTGTCCGTGGCGTCAAGACTGTTAGGGTCAACGTATATTACCGTACCACGAACAGATTTGAGGAAATTATCTAATCTGGAAAGACCCATTTTTACTAATACTTATAGTCCGTTATGGATTATTTAGCATTTTACTAAAGGGGATTTGCGTAGGATAAAGTATCCTCATCTAAAGTCTCACGAACGAAACTTAAGACATTCATAAACTCTTCTGTTGTATCACATTTTATCACTCTTTCTTCACCGTTATTGGAGTATATACACACCGTTCTCTTAGAAGGATCGACTACACACCTTGTTAAATAGTCATCTTCCATAGTTATGCTTACAGATATACTGCATCATAACACACACATTTAAATATGTCAAGCAGTGGTAGTTTGTACCGCTTTCCACCCTGTAGGGGTATAAAAATTAAGTGTATCAGTATCTGAATTATAAATTACAGTTCCAGTGGCAGTTCCAACTCCTGCATCTCTTGCTCCTGTTGAAGCAATTCCTACACCACCAAATGTTAAACCTCCTGTTATAATTCCTGTTACATTCCCTTCAAGGTTTCCTTTAAATGTAGTAGCAGTGCTAATACCATAAACTACAAGATTATCAGCAGTAGCAATTCCAATACTACTACTAGTAGCAGTAATAATACCACAATCTATACCTTGACTAGGATATACACCAAAACTACTACCAGTAGATATCATACTATCTAAAGTATCACCTTCTGAAAGACCAGCATAATATTTTGCCATTATGAAATCCCCCTACCATAGTCATAACCTGAAATAGAGAACTGTTCTGGATCTCCTGGATAATCTGCTGGAGTTTCTCCTTCATATTCCACTATTAAAGGTTCTCCATCAATTCTTGATGCCATTATATAATAGAAACAATCAATAGGCATCCCACCCTGTGGTTGAAGATAAACCTTTTTATCATCCCATCTCTTTACAATAACGTCTTGATGTGCTGCTATTGGTGTTAATTGCACAGTTATACTATCAATATCTACAAGTCCATCCCAATATGATGGCAATACAATCTCTTTACTATTTCTAACCCTTCCTCTGCAATATACAGCAGCCTCTGGACCTTCTACGCATACATGTCTCAGTCTATGCTTCTCTTTATTGGGGTGCTTAATATCAAATCCTTTCCACCCTTGAACATTAATAGTACTACCAGTTAAAGCAACTGCCTGTCCAGTACATCCTAAGAAATTAGTAGTGTGCAAATTTCCATTATTGACAGTCATATCTCTATCAACCACTAAAGCATTAGCAGTTTTGTCATCACCCTCAATGACAACATTACCTTTAACTTTTAATGATAACTTGGAAGGTCTTTGTGTAGAATCAACTCCATCCTCCAAATCCAACTGTTGTTGGACAGCAGGAATCAAAGCATCAGGATTATCCTCTTCACCAATCATTACTGTGGCTTCAACACGATCATATTGAGTGTCATTTCCTACTTGAAGTGGACCTTCAATATATGCAGATCCACGAATAGCTTTTTCACCTTCACCCAAGGCTTTAGTTTCACTATCACCAACAAAAAGTTGTTTTCTTACTTCTAAATCAGGTACATCCATTAGATAAATCCATCTCTTGCTCGTTGTTCTAATTCAGGATCTCCTTTAGATCCCAATACGGAAGTTGCTCCATCTGCACAATGAAGCATACCACCGTATATATTCAAGATACTCTCACCCAATATTTCTAAAGTTCCGTCAGTAAATATTTTGGTATAATTAGATGCATTAGAAGTAATATCAGGTGCTCTAAGTTCAATTGTTTCACTCGCATCCAATGTTATTCTTCCTTTTGTACTATCTCCACTCTTAGCAATAAATTCAATAGTCTCTGCTTCCAATTTAATTGATCCTTGCTTTGCTTGAATAACAACATCACCATTTTCACATCTTACAGCAAAAGCTTGATTACCATTTTCTTCTTTCTCTTTAGTTTCTACAATATCTTTACCACAATCAACAGTAAATGATCCTGGACATACATTCTCAGTTCCACCCCTTTGTCCACTATCAATATCTCCAGTCTGATGCATGGTCATATAATGACGGCCAGCATCTTTACCATTCACAATTTGAACTGCTGCAATCTCCTTATTATCTTGAAGATGTCCGAATTTTATTCGACCATGCCTATTGCCAATATTCTTAGCATTGTAAACTGTTGGTTCTGACATTATGATCTACCTAAGTGTGAAACTTTACCTACACAATCAACAACCTGAACTACAGATATGTTTGGTGCTGAAATGAGTCCTGCATCTATACCCTCTCTATTTACTATAAACACAGGTACTAATCTAGCATTATAACCCGAATTACTCTTAATGTAAATCTCTGGTTCATCTTTAAATCCAAAACCACCATTAATAACTTCGGTTCCTATTATAGAACCCAATTCATCAGTTTTGATTTTTACTTCTGCACCATTACTAGGTTCAATAATAACAGTATCATATTTTGGATCATATCCAAGACCAGCCTCAGAAATGGCAACATCACCAATCTCAAGCAGAACTGGATAGGAACCATCATTAAGACTAGGATCTTCTCCACGAGGAACTATTTGATCACCTTGAGGTGGAGTAGTAATAATAGTATCCTCCAAAATATTTTCTATTATCCCTCCAGGTTTTGTCACCTGATCTCCCACAAAAACTTCTACTACAGTTCCTGGTTGATATGGAGTGTCATGATACGTTCCATCTGCTCTTTTTATTATAGTATCATCAGGTTTTGCATATGTTGTACCATCACCTCCTTGACTGCCATCAGGGAAAGGAAGATATCCAGATCCAGTTTGTTCCATTACTACACTTACAACTCCTAAATTAGTACCTTCAGGATACGTTCCATCATCATTCTTTATGACAGAATTATCTGCTTCATATTGTATATTACCAGAATCGTATATAGAAAATACTGTTCCTGTAGTTGATCCAGAACCCATTGCAACTTTACTAATAGTTAATGTATTTGTATTAGTATCAATCTCAGTGATCTTAGCACCATCAGGAAGTATTACAGTTCCACCACCACTATCAATGTCAATTGCTGCTCCAACAATAATATCATTAGTAGTATTTACATTTGTAATTTGATCTGAATTAGCATTTAAACTGCCAATTATAGTCTTATTAACAACCTTTTTTACTGGTCCAAGAACTGCTTTACCAGAAGCACCTTTTCCTTTACCACAATCATCATTAAATCTAACTCTAGGTGGAGTAATATATCCAGATCCAGGTAAAGTAAGATCTACTCCCAAAATAGCAGTAGCAGTACTTACAATTGCATTTCCTCCAGCACCACTTCCTCCACCACCTGAGAAATCTATTGTTGGAGGTCCACAGAATTTTGGTCCAGTATCACAAGAACCTGTCACAGCAGAAAGTGGGTTTTTTGCAAGATCTTTTAAACCAGAAGCTGCATCCTTTATCTGATCTTTAAAACTTTTTAATCCACCAACTGCTCCTGATAATTCATCAGCAGCATTTTGTATAGAAGAAGAAATCCCTTTTGCTTTGTTTATAATTGAATTAACATCTAATTTAGCAATAATTACTGGTCCTTGTCCTGCACTCCACTCTTTTGCATCAGTACATTTAGGATCTGGTTTACAGTCAAGAATTGTTAAAGCATCAGTTGCAAACCCAACAAGATCTTCTCCAATATCAAGTGCTTGTCCCAAAGATTTAGTTATATTCTTAATAGGATTTAAAATATTTGAAATCTGACTATCAAGAATTCCTGTAATATTACCCAACAATCCACCCAAAAAATCTTCAGCAGCACAAGTTGGAGCATTAATAAACCTATCCAAGATATCTTTTATAAATCCACCAACCATTCCAGATAAATTCTGCAGCAAATTTTTAAATAAACAACCCACTCCAGAAGTTGCTTTTGCTATTTCCTTTGCAAGTGCAGGTCTTTTTGATGGAAGAGATAGATGATATGTTTTCGTCAATGCTCTATTTACTTTCTTATTAACATTTCTTTGAATACCATCAACTATTCTTTTTACATTGCCTGTTATTTCTTTTGTAGCTCTATTAGTAACTTTTTGAACTTCATGCTCTATATTATCAATCTTAGTAGAAACTTTAGTTTCCCAATCATTAGCAGTCTTTTTAATACGTTGAATATCATTCAACATATTTTTCATCTCACGTTGAATTGCTGAAGTAGGAGATGGTTCACAACGTGAATTGGTTGGTAAATTTTTTGGTTTAGATCTATTTTTTTCTTGCTCTACATCTGCTCCACTTGTAATTTGTTCTGCTCCTACAGAAGAATCACCTGTTATACCTTCAGAATTTACATCAGGACCATTTGGATCACCACCCCCTTGTCCTCCTCTTTCACTAGGTGGTACATAGGGGTTCTTTAAAGTTGCTACATCAGCAGATTTAACTCCTTTATTACCACCAATTTGGTCAGTACCAATAAATTCAGAGTTCTTATTAGAAGTAGGTTCATATGAACTAAAAGGTTTGAAAGGAGTATCAGGTACATTCTTCAATATCTTAGTATACTGGTTATACCCAATAATACCCATAATTACAGGCATCTGAGCATCAGATCCATCTAAGAAGAACCCATACACAAAATTACCTTGCATGATCTGAGGAGTGTCTATTGCACCCCCAGATACTCCTGCAGTGATTGGATACATCACTCCAGCCCAAGGCAATTCCTCATCTTTCAAATCATTTACATTTGCGGTATGGTATCCCATAATCCGCACTTTATACCTATAATCAAAACCTTTAATATCTTTATTACTTTTTACTTTAGCTCCAGGCGTATTCATCTTCCAGACTTTACTGGCAGGAATTTGACCTATCCACCAAGTAAAACCATCTCTTCCTACTAAATTTCTTTTAACTAGATCTTGATCAATCATTAGTCGTCATAAACTTTACATTCTTCCGCATCAGGATGATTGTCACAATATACCTCTAGATGAGAATCCTCGTGTCTTGTGTGCCAATCATTAATCTTACCATCATTCTTATTCACTTCTGATTCATCATGTGCATGAAATGCATCATTGTGCATCTTCAAATCTTCTTTACTATATTCATGCATACCGTGATTAGTATGCTCCTTGCCATCTTTGGGGTCGATATAGACCTCGTGATTTAAATCGTGATTTGGGATTTTAGTTGTCATAAGATCTCCTTAAAAAGATTTTCTACCATAGCTATCTCTAACCAAAGTAACATAAGTAAAACACGTTTTAGGTGTTAGTTCATGTGCAAGGCTAGATATCATATATATGCCACCAGTAACACTATTATAAGAAGAATCGTTTAATTCTGGGAAATCACAATAAATCAAATCACCTGCTTGAAGATCAAAATTACCACCCAAAGTAATTTTTACTTGTATGGTAAATAATTGATTATACCTCATCAAGGATTGAACCATTGTTTGAGCAGCATCCCATGTGGGATTATCTGGTTTATTTTTCCACTGCTCTAATTCTTCTTCACTGCTTTTTCCTGATGGCAATGTTCCGATATCTAATATTCTACTCATTAATCTCGAAACTGGCAACCTAAATTCATCTGCAACACTATCAATAGGGAATTTACCACCAGTTTCAATACCTTCTTGTTGTTTAGGTGTAAAATCCCTGACATCATAATTCATTCCATAGTAATCGAAAAATATTGTTCTATTAGAATATGCACCAACCAACAAATTATTATGTAGATCGATATCCCTACTAATATCATATCTAAGAATTTTTCCAGAATACTCTTCTGGTTTTAATGAAGTGTTATTATAGATAAAAGTCTTCTTATAACTCTCTGTAAAAATATTATCTATAGATCTGAAGTTAAATCCATCATGTGTCTGATAAAAAAGAAATCCAGCAGATGCACCTGCCTTACCAGCACTTTCAGGTATTGCTTTAGATGCTAACCAAGTACAAGTATATAAAGGTTTTTTCTCATTACCTATAAAATTATAATCAATCAAAGTTTTATCAATTATACCAAGTTTAGATGTGGGAATCTTAAGACCAGAATCTCCTGATGTGGCTTTAGTTAAAATTGATTTAACACTCTCCGATATCTTACCATTATATCTTTTACATACTCTAGATTGTTCGTTAGCTAAAAATTCTCTTGAGCAAAAATCAATAAAATAACTATCAATCTGAGTTCCTTTTGTAAGATTACGAACTCTATTTACATATAATGCATTATCACCTTTGAATTTTCTTTCATTACCTTCAGCATCAGAAAAAACAATATGTGCTTTCTCTCCTCCTCTAATTGGAAGATTATCAATTATACCTTTATTACCACCCAACCCAGCTTCTGTAACCTGAATAGTTAATGTTATAGTATTCTTTAAAACATCCTCAAAATAAGTTAGTTCTGTAACTCCAGCACGAATATCTATCATTCCCCCACCCATAGAGGAAAATATATCAAATGCACGGATGTTTCCTGATCTAGTGTTAGAATTCTGAATCATTATTCTTTATAAAGAGCCTGTTTTGTTAATTCACCCATATTATCTATTTTAATAGGAATGAAGGTTGCTTTAGTAGAACTACCACCACCTGACATTCCACCACCTTTATTAGTTGGAGGAAGAGGAACTTGTATTTCTTCACCACTATCATCATCAGTGTCTACCGATATATTTTTAATTTGATCTGTTATTTTCTTTTTATTTTCTCTCCTATTCAAGAGTCTTGCTCTTTCCACATAATCTAATCCTGCTTTTGCTGCTGGACTAGTAGTATCCTGTTGAGCAGCAATCAATATTCTATTTGCTTGTGTGCCTGGAATATCTTTATTAATATCAAATGATATATCTGATTTAAAGTGAGGATTATTTAATGTTTCTTGTTTGATATATGACATTTTCTTGAGAACTGCTTCCTTAACTGCTGGTTGCATAGCATCATTATTTTTAATACTATCAACAGACTGAAGGAAAGACTGTTCTGACATATCAGCAATAAACTTACCAAAGTTTGGCATCTTTCCATCTCTATCCATCTCTAACTTTATACCACCATAAGCATCAGGATTATTATCAACAGCAGAATTCTGTATTTGCATCCACTGCATCAATGCAGGACCAACTACTTCTACTAACTCTGGAGTATCCTCACCCCATTCTTGACCTGCCTTAGCCTCATCACCCATATATCCACCATCTTTAGCATTAATAGCACCATCCATAGAAATAGTTGGAATACTAGAACTACCAGCAGCAGCATTCATAGATTTAAAAGTTTCAACACCAAACTTACGAACTGCAGGAGCACTGACAACAAATTCACCTTGTGTCAAATTTGCACGAACCTGATCTACTCCACCCTTTCCTCTTACCATTCCTTGTACTCGTTTTACTGGTCCACCACTATTCATTTTAGCAGATGCAGATATACTAGCACCTAGATCATCTAGTTCAGCCTGATCCTTGATATTTAATAATTGTGCTGCTATTGGGTTTTCTGCAAAAAACTTCTGCCTATCTTCTTCTGTTGTTTGCCTCATTGATGCACCAAAAGTAGTTTTACCATCAACTGTTTTTGATGTTGATGTGGTCTCGATACCCCTATCAAGATCTGTAAAAGTATCTGATGTTTCTTTTGTTCTTGGACCTGGACCCATCATCTTTGTAAGTTCCACACCTG
>Ga0163179_10000304_pt1 | contig 34700 bp, 30 predicted proteins | sample AtlANTMetagenome_FD_109643 | JGI IMG/M metagenome (GOLD analysis project Ga0163179, IMG submission 109643) | Marine eukaryotic phytoplankton communities from the Atlantic Ocean - Atlantic ANT 2 Metagenome | ecosystem: Environmental > Aquatic > Marine > Oceanic | place: North Atlantic Ocean... | reverse complement strand
TCACGTGGGCGTTCTGGAGACCCCACAGATTGGGACACATTTGTGGCCCAAGAAGAATCCGAACTCGAGGCGTCAGATGACAGTGGACAAGCCTTGATTGCTACTGCGGAAATGGCAGATATCATCATAATCAATGATGGTGAGGCCGAAGAATTGAGAGATGCACTGGAACTGCTTCTCAGGCCTGACGAATATTGAGGCCGGCTTCCTTCATCATCGCGGTCGACATGTCGAAATCTTTCTGCCAACGCTCTGGAACTTCAATCTTGGTTGGATACACGACTTCAACGACACCCGCCTGAATGAGAGAGCGTGCACAACGGGTGCAGGGGGGCCAAGTGACGTAGGCGGTACATCCCTTCAATGACAAACCGATACGAGCGGCATGCATGATTGCATTTTCTTCCGCATGACAAATCAGTGGATACTTTTGCTCGCGGTCTTCCAACCGTTCAGAATCATCTGCAATCCCCCTTGGAAACCCATTGAATCCCGTGCTTCGAATCTCGCGATCTTCCCCGACTACAATGCATCCAACCTTGGTAGAAGGATCTTTTGACCAACCGGAAATGTGGTGAGCAAGTTCAATAAAACGCTCGTCCCACTTCGCACTCATTGTTCCACCTCTACTACCTCAACGTCGACAGTGTTTGAGACTTGTTACGCAACAGGGTCGACCCCATCCTCGCCCTTGGGTGTAATCAAAATACTCTGCAATTCTACCAAGCCCTCTTCATCAACTTGCTGTAAAATCGCTCCTACCAGATAGATACTGCCGATGCAAAGTACAGGTTGAGGAAGTTCTTCGTCTAATTCGACCGATATTGCCAGTGCTGCATCTAGTGCTTCCTCAACTGATTCAATGGCTTTGATTTCAGCATCGGTACCTTGTGCTCGAAGTTCATTTGCAAGTTCGTGACAATCCACGACCTCTTTTCGACCTTCAGGTGGTTGGGTGACAAACACATGTCGAATCACTCCTTCGACAATCAATTCGACGAGTGGTTGTAGGAAGTTGTGCAAATCCTTCTGTTTGGTCGCGCCAACGACTACCACACCAGGCATAGGTGACATATCGCGCGTTTTTTGGAACCTGATTTGCTCACATGTTCGAGCCATTCCGCTAGGGTTGTGGGCACAATCGAGTAGCATTGGGGTGCCTTTGTAATCTAGCCATTGCATACGACCTGGCCAGTTTGTGTGTGTTGGAGCCAACTGGTCGCAAGCTTCCTCCGCTTTCCACTCACCCATGATATGTAGAGCCGAACTGGCCAAAAGGTATGCTTCTTGTTGGTAAGTCATCCAACCATCATACCATGTCTTGTCTGATAATGGACGGAAAGGCTTCACAGCATGTGAAAATTTGAACCCGCGTCGCCGGTCTCCTCTCCACCACCATGCATTGTCATGGTCTCTAACCGTTCGCTCAATCACCTTTCGTACTGAGTTATCATAGGGCCAAGTGGCAAGAAAGGGACGACCTTGGCGCACAATTGCAGCCTTTTCTTCTGCAATTTCAGCAAGGTTTTCTCCCAATATATCTGTATGTTCCAATGAAATTTCAGTCAATATGCAACAATCTGCATCGACCAAACGAGTTGCATCCCATCGCCCACCCAATCCGGTTTCGATCACAGCCCTTTGGACACCAAGTTCTCTAAACGCTAACATGGCGACCAAAAATGTGGTTTCATAGAATGTTGGTGAAACTGTCGGTTCAATATCACATGCAACCTGAATTTGTTTCAAGCAAGATTCAAACAAGATATCTGAAATCGGTGACCCATCAACTCTAACCCTCTCATTTACAGAAATCAAATGGGGTGATGTGAATAGTCCCGTACACGTACCCGAAAGAGTGAGTGAATTGGCCAAAATTGCACAACATGTACCTTTCCCATTGCTACCAGCAACATGGATGGAGGGGAAACTATGTTGCGGCATATCAAGCCGAGCCAGCAGGGTCGCTGTGTTGTCTAAAGATGGGTTATAGCCGAACGATTTCAGTGAATCCAACCATGCCCATGCGTCCTCTGCCATGTGCCTCCCCCGAGTCCCGGTGAACGGTCGCCTTGAAATGGCCTTTGAGGGTCGCCTAAGACATGTCGGGAGATGGGTTCGCCGCGAAGCGGCGTGCTGAAGACGCCGAAAAGGTACGACCTGCAGTCAATGAGCCATCATTGATTGAGCAACTCAAAGATCAGGCGGGCTCGATGGCCGGAATGGCTGGAATGTTCGTGGTCACCATCCTCTTGGCGATGAAAATCCAACCTTTTTACGACCATGATGAGATTCGAGCTTTTGGTTCAGAAGGAGCTACAAAGGCTGGATTTATTCTGCTTGAACTGGTGTTTATTTTCATCTTCACGGCACTCATCATTTACCTAGCGAGAAGAAACATGCAGAAATTCATCAAATGGGGTGTTCTTGGTATTCTTTGGATTGCAATGATGTACACACTATATCCATTGACTGCGATGGTTTTGGTTCCTGAGCCACCTGCACTTACCGAGGATAACGTGGATGTGTCTGAGGCCTACATCGTGGCTGTCGAAGAGGGTGGGGCCGATTTCTTCTATGTCGATGACCCGTTATCAGGAAATGGAACCCTGATGTATGTCGGAAATGCCGGGGAAATCGAATATTGGAGTCATGAGATCACGCCCGAGGAAGGTTTCAATTCAGAAACTGCTCGAATTATGCATACCGCTGATGGTATTGTGATGTGTGAAGGTACTCGATGGGTTCTACTCGATGACGAAACGGGTGAGACAATCGATGATCACCCCAAGGATTGCCATGTAGGATTGCGACAAGAAGTGACGACTCCTGAGCAACCACCTGCAGATTGGAAATGGGAAAGTTGTGATGGAGAAGATAATGTTCCTCAAGATTGGTCTGTAGTCAACAACATGCTAGAACCCATTCCATTCCACAATGATGGTGATTTTGGACCTCGGGATTGTGGAGATGGATGGTTTTTCCCTAGCGAATTTGATTCAACAGAAGTCATTTTTGCCCAAGAATTTGGTACGGAGCATTTCCTCATTGTCTCCTCCAAATGGGCGGGTATGGTGAAATTCCCTACACAGGGTCAGCAAGGTGCACAGGCGTTACTAGGCGAAGAAGTTGAAACTACTTGGAATACCACGCTTAGTGGTGGTGATCAATTCCTTGCCGCTACAATCGGAGCCATGCCAGGAATGAATTCTTCTGGTCAAGATTCTCTACTAATTGGGACCTCAAGTGGTCAAGTTTTGGGTTGGGATGTACATGAAAATGGAACTGTTGAAGACCGGATGAATATGCAACTCTCAGATTCTGTCCATGGAATCTTGCTCGCAGATTGTTGCTCAGGTGGTAGCAACGATTTGTGGTTAATCGAAGGCGATCACCTTCGAATCTTCATGGGAAGCGGTTTGCGAGAATTAACCCGTAGCCTCGATGTCGGTGGAGATGCAGATCGAATTTCAATGGCGCTTCATAATATCGATAATCCAAATTCAGACAGTGACGATGCTGTTTTGCTAATGGAAGATAATGGTGAATGGTCATCGGTACAATATGAGTATCTTCCAAGTGATAGGGGACTCTTCTTAATCTACACGGTTCCTGGATTGATTGCACTGATTGTATCAGTTGGAATGATGATTGCTCTCATAAAACGTCCTGAGTGGTATGTCATCAACACAGTTGGTGTAATGGTTGGTGCAGGAACCATTACCATGCTTGGCGTCTCATTTGTACCTTGGATTATCATCATCTTCATGGTACTTGCAGCGATTTATGATGCATGGGCAGTCTACAAGTCCAAACACATGCTTGAGTTGGCCGATACCATGGTCAATTTGGAATTGCCCGTGATGCTAATCGCACCACAAAAGCCTACCCGAGGGCGGATTCAGATGGTTCCTCCAGAGGCCTCGATGGATGTTACGACCATGCCCCCTCCTCCAAGAAAGGGCATGGAAGAAACCATGTTGATGGGGTTGGGTGACGTCATTTTCCCTGGATTGCTGTGCATTTCTGCCATGTCTTGGCTTCCAGATGTAGAGGGGCCACTCGGATGGTCGGCTCCAATCTGGGTGGCGATTGGCACCATGATTGGAAGCTTGGTTGGCTATTGTGTTTTGATGACGTATGTCGCCCAAGGTAAACCACAGGCGGGATTGCCATTACTCAATGGCGGGGCGATTCTAGGTTACTTCATTTCTGGAATGATTTTCATCGGAAGCTCAGCCTTTGTTTTCAACATCAGTCTGTTCTAATCGCCGTCGCTTTCAAGCATGAAGAACGGTTCCGTAGGAACCGGAGGGCCTCTATGCTGGATATTCGAATGTTCCGAGAACATGCTGATATGATTCGTGCTGATCACGACAAGCGTGGTCTTTCACACGAGGCTATCGATGAGGTCATCCGTTTGGATGAAGCATGGCGTAAGGCACGTTACGATGCCGATCAACTTCGAAGAAAACGTAACGAGGCGGCACGAGGAATTGCTGTGGCCAAGAAAGCTGGAGACGATGAAGAGTTCAATCGAATCAAGGCAGAAGTTGATCAAATTGCTGCGGAAATTGAAGCCCTTGGGACACACGCTGACCAGCACGAACTGGAAAGAGACCAGATTCGGATGTCAGTTCCAAATATCCTTCATGATGATGTCCCAGTTGGAGAGGATGAGTCAGGGAACACACAACACAGCCTTCACGGTGAGAAGCCAGCATTCGAATTCCAACCCAGAACCCACAATGAATTAATTGAGATGAACAAATGGGTTGACTTGCCCCGAGCAGCAAAAATTGCAGGGAGTAGATTCTTCTTCCTGAAGGGTGACCTTGCACACTTGGAATTGGCCTTGCAGCAATATTCTGTTGATTTCATTGCAGGGCGTGGCTTTACGTTTGTCCAACCTCCTATCATGATGAATCGTGAAGCTTACGAAGGAGTGACTGATCTCGGTGATTTTGAGTCGGTGATGTACAATGTGCAACCTGAAGGGTTCTACACGATTGCAACCAGCGAACACCCTCTCACAGCGATGTTCATGGATGAAGTGATTGAGCCCAGTCTACTGCCCATCAAAATGGTCGGAGTATCACCATGTTTTCGAAGAGAAGTCGGTGCTCATGGTCAAGGCGACAAGGGGATTTGGCGAGTACATCAATTCACAAAGGTGGAACAAATCATTATTTGTCACCCCGATCAATCTTGGGATGCCCATGAAGCATTGCTGACCAATTGCGTCGATTTGTGGGATAGTCTCGGGCTTCACTATGAGGTGGTAAATATCTGTACTGGAGATATGGGAACTGTCGCTGCAAAGAAGTACGATTTGGAAGCGTGGTTACCCGGTCGAGGAGAATACAAGGAAATCGTATCCTGCTCAAATTGTACCGATTACCAAGCGAATCGGCTCAAGATGCGCTACCGGACAACCGATGGCAATGCGGCTGTTCACACGCTCAATTCAACAGCTGTCGCTACAAGTCGAGCTTTGGTGGCAATCATGGAACAGTACCAGCTTGAAGATGGTCGTGTCCAGGTGCCCGACTGTTTGGTACCACGAATGGGTGGAAAAACCCATCTTGAGCCCTGTGGATGGTGAACAAAATGTATGCTGTAATTTCCCCTGCAAAGAAATTGAACTGCTCTGGATGGAATCGTGATCTCAAATTTACGAAACCCTCCCTCTTAGACCATACAACTGGATTGGTTGAAGAAATGAAGAATAAGTCTACCGATGAGATTGGTCAATTGATGAAAATTTCAGAGAAATTGTCCACTCTGAATTTTGAGCGCTATCAATCGTTTTCTGCAGACCCAGAGTGTGAGGATGCTAAACCCGCAGCTCTGATGTTCGATGGCGATACATACACTGGTTTGCAAGCTCAAGATTTTGGACAAAACGATTGGAAATTTGCTCAGGGGCATCTTGGAATCTTGTCTGGTCTGTACGGATTACTTCGACCTCTAGATTTGATTCAACCTCATCGACTTGAGATGGGTACACGGCTTGAAACAGGACGTGGCTCTAATCTGTATGCATATTGGGGGGATGAGATTGCAAGCCTTCTGCAACAACGAAATGAGGGAGGGTCAGATAATACGCTGGTAAATCTTGCTTCAAATGAATATTTCAAATCAGCATCTAGACCCGCGTTAGGAATGGATGTAGTTACACCTACATTCAAAGAAATGCGAGATGGTAAGCTGAAAATAATCAGTTTCTCAGCCAAGCGAGCCCGTGGATCTATGGCGCGATTTATGATTAAGAATCAAATCGAAAACCCTGAGGATTTGAAGCAATTTGATGTTGATGGGTACCGATTCGATCCGAATCAATCAACCGATAGTGAGTGGTTGTTCTGCCGGTAAAAAAACCAATTGAAAATTTGTTTTTCTAATTGAATTTTTCAACCGAATCAATGTCTATGAGTGTAGCTCCAGCGTCGACCTGTTCACCAACAGCATGGTGAATTGTTACAACTGTCCCAGCTTCATTCGCCGAGATTCGGTGTTCCATCTTCATTGCCTCCATGACAATCAGTGTCTGCCCTTCTTCAACAACATCGCCTTCCTCGCACAAGATTTCCAATACCTTGCCTGGCATTGGAGCAATCATGCCATCAGCTTCACCAGTACCACCCGCACCTTGTTCATCGATCGAAACAACATGAATCGCACCATTTAGATGCACCCACCAATCATCTCCAACTTTGACCGCATGTGCCAATTTACCGTCAACCCAAATGCGGTTGGGTCTTGCATCAATCTCAAATCCATACTCGTTGACAACTTCTTGTTCATCACACAACGCGTACTCAGAATCGATGGCTATCTGCCAACGTCGACCTAGTGAATCTCTCAAGTCAACCATCGCATCACCTCAGGGAAAGGACCTCCGTAGCGTTTGGAAGGGGTTGTATGGACTCCCTCTCCCCTCAGACGATTCAATGACTGCTGATTTGCGCGCGAGTCCGAATTGCTCCGCTGCAGCAGCAATGAATGGAGCAACATCAGAGGTATGTGCACCCCAACCGTCTGGCCAATTGACATCGATGAAATCAGTTGTTGTCTCACCCGCATGATATGCTGGATGGCCCATGATATCACAAAGAAATCCCAAATTTGTCGTAACTCCAAGTAAAACAAAATCTTCGCATGCACGCTTCATTCTACGGATTGCAGCATCGCGATTAGGAGCATGAACAATCAGTTTTGCAAGCATTGGATCGAAATCAATCCGTGCTTCATCCCCCTCTCGAACTCCTGTGTCCAGTCGAATACCTGGTCCGCTCGGTGGTATAAACAAGGCCAATGGTCCGATGGCAGGGAGGAAACCATTGCTTGGATCTTCAGCGTAAATTCGGACTTCAATCGCATGTCCACGAATTGATAGGTCATCTTGTGAGAATGGCAACGGTAGACCCGCAGCAACACGTATTTGCTCTACGACGAGGTCTGTTCCACTGATACATTCAGTGATCGGGTGTTCAACTTGCAAGCGAGTATTCATTTCCAAGAAATGAAAATCCCCATCTTCTGCCAAAAGAAATTCAACAGTACCTGCACCTTCGTAGTCTACAGCGCTCGCAGCATTTACCGCCGCCTCACCCATTCGAGCCCGGGTAATCTCCTCAAGGACTGGAGATGGTGCCTCTTCGACCACTTTTTGGTGACGGCGCTGAATACTACATTCTCTCTCAAAGAGGTGTACTGCGTTCCCATGAGAATCACACAAAACCTGAACTTCAACGTGTCTAGATTTCTCTAGTAAACGCTCGACATAGACTGTCCCATCACCAAAGGACGTTGCCGCCTCACGACTTGCAGCCGTATACTCTCGCTGAAGATTTCGAGGTTCGCGTACAACCCGCATACCTTTCCCGCCACCTCCTGCACTCGCCTTGAGAAGGAGAGGGTAGCCAACACGTGTTGCTGCACGAACCAACTCATCAACCATGTCTTCCGGCTCACCCAACGGGAGTTCTTCACCAGGAATCACGGGGACATTGGCCTCAATCATTGCACGTCTTGCACTAATCTTATCGCCCATTTCATCAATAGCGTGTGCTGAAGGTCCAATCCAAACAATGCCCTCTTCTTTTACAGCATTCGCAAATGCGCTACGTTCGGAGAGAAATCCATAGCCAGGATGGATGGCATCAGCGCCAGTTTCTCTGGCAGCGGACAAAATCGCTTCAATGTTGAGATAGGTCTCTGCAAGGCTATCCCCAGGTAGGAAGACAGATTCGTCTGCAGTTTGCTGATGTAGTGAACCTCGATCGGACTCAGAATAAATCGCAACTGAGCCAATCCCCAATTCAGCACATGACCGGAAAATTCGACACGCAATTTCACCTCGATTGGCCACGAGAACCTTTGTGATTGGATGAGGAGCATCCTTCATCCAATCTGGTCCAAGCATCTAATTCACTCCTGATTCCAATTGGGTGACCGCTTTTCAAGGAAAGATGCCAAACCCTCTTGACCCTCTGCAGAACCCCTCATTTGGCTAGTTTTATCCAGGGTCCATAGACGGAGTTCCTCATCGGTTCCTGTCCAACGATCAAAGGTCAATGCAAGGCGCTTGGCTTCAGTCACCGCCATTGGGCCGGTAGTCAATATCTCATCAATCACCGAATTTTCTGCATCTTTCAATGATTCTACCAATTGATTGACAAGTCCAACTCGAAGTGATTCCTCAGAACCAATACGTCCCGCCAACATAGACAAACGACGGAATTCAGCACTACCGACTTTACGGTAAACATAGGGGCCGATGACTGCAGGCAATATGCCGAGCTTTCCTTCTGAAAGAGCGATTCGGGTTCGAGGTTCAACGATGACATGATCCATGCATGCAATTAGGCCTGCACCACCGCCAAGTGCTACACCTTGGACCTTTCCAATGGTAAAGCATGGGTGCGCCCATAGGCTGTTAAACAGACGATCGAGACGTTCTGAGTCCGCTCGGTTTTCTTCAGCACTCTTCGCACCTGCATCACGCATCATGTTGATATCGGCCCCAGCACAGAAGTGTTTCCCAGCACCTGAAATTACGATAACTCTCAGATACGGACTTCCTGCAGAATCTAACAAGGAACCACGTTCCCCCACCGAGCGCTGCTTGGTCCATTCAAGCAACGAGATAATTTCGCTGATGAGTTGGATGTTTAGTGCATTGAATACTTCTTCACGGGTGAGAGTGAGATATGCTACGGCACGATCAATTTCAAGTGTACAAAGGCCTGTTTCCGGCACTAAATCTTCAATTGCAAAATTTGACATTTCAATTGCTCCTTTACATTCTGAATATTCCGAATTTTGTGTCTGGCATCGGAGCATTTAGACTGGCACTAATTGCCAAACCTAGGATATCGCGTGTATCTCGTGGATCGATGATGCCATCATCCCACAACCTTGCTGTCGAGTAATAGGGTGAGCCTTCGACATCATATTTCTCTAAAATTGGAGATTGGAACTTATCCCACTCCTCGTCAGTCATAGGATCAAGTCCTTCCCTGGTACGCTGGTCTTGTTTGACCGTAGCCAATACATCGGCGGCCTGAGGGCCCCCCATCACTGAGATACGGCTGTTTGGCCACATGAATAGGAATCGTGGATCATAAGCTCGACCACACATCCCATAGTTTCCTGCACCATGGCTACCCCCTATAATCACGGTAAACTTAGGAACTGGTACACAGGAAACTGCAGTCACCAATTTGGCACCATCTTTGGCGATTCCCCCTGCTTCATATTCACGGCCAACCATGAAGCCTGTGATGTTCTGTAAGAAGACCAAGGGGATCCCGCGTTGACCGCATAATTCGACAAAATGTGCACCCTTGAGAGAGGATTCTGAGAAGAGAATCCCATTGTTGGCTACAATTCCAACAGGGTAACCGTGAATCTTGGCAAACCCACATACTAGTGTTGGCCCATATCGCGATTTGAATTCATGAAAACGACTACCATCGACAATTCGAGCGATGATTTCCCGGACATCAAATGGTGTTCTGTTATCCTCAGGGATTATTCCAAGAATCTCATCAACGGCATAAGCGGGGTCTTCCGGAGCTTGGACTTCGAGTTTCGTTTTGCTCGTAGAATTCAGATTTTCGACGATGTTTCTCACCATTCGAAGCGCACTAGGTTCATCTTCAGCATAGTGATCGGCGACACCAGATTGTGCAGTGTGAACATCTGCACCACCTAGATCTTCTGCACTGACCTCTTCACCAGTCGCTGCCTTCACCAATGGAGGGCCTGCAAGGAAGATGGTACCATTTCCCTTGACAATAATGGATTCATCCGACATGGCGGGGACATAAGCACCGCCGGCTGTGCAAGATCCGCATACTGCCGCAATTTGCGGAATGCCTTTGCCACTCATCATGGCTTGATTTCGGAAAATTCGTCCGAAATGCCCCTTATCGGGGAATACTTCATCCTGCATTGGTAAGAATGCCCCACCTGAATCTACCAAGTAAATACAGGGAAGGTGATTGGCTTCAGCCACTTCTTGAGCACGGATATGTTTCTTGACCGTCATTGGATAATATGAGCCACCTTTGACAGTTGCATCATTTGCAACAAAGAGACATTCTCTTCCATGAACTACTCCAATTCCTGTGACAACACCAGCGCTGGCGGCCTTCCCATCATACAATTCGAATGCTGCCAGAGGTGATAATTCGAGGAATGGTGTCCCTGGATCACATATGGCTGAGATTCTCTCACGTGGGAGGGCTTTGCCTCGACTGCGGTGTTTGTCGACATATTTTCCACCCCCACCTTGTTGCACGGTTTCCAGTCTTTCCCGTAGAGTTTCCAAAAGAGCACTGTTGTGCCCATGGTTAGACTTGAACGCGGCATCAGACGAATTGACTCTAGATTGAAGTCGGTCCATACGCACCCCTAAGGGGTGCGAATACGAACTTGGCCTTGAAGACTCGCCTGTCTCAAACATCAAGTGTCATGCGCAAAACATCACGCAATCCAGGAGCCAAACCAACCACGAGTAGACACAATAGTACCAATAATCGAAGGTGGCGATGACGTGTTTCAAAACGAGCGTAGGCGAACAACCACCAGATCATTCCAGCCAGACCGAACTTGAGGGCTCCAAAGCCCCAAGCCGTTCCTGCGACATCGATGACCCACTGAGATGCGACGTGTTTCTCACCATATCCAAAATTTTCCAATCCAACGCTCGTGGCGAGGCCATCGACCATTTGTCCGTACATTCCCAAGAGTACGACTGGTGTCCCTAGGACTGCCGCTGGGGAGAGCGATTCCAGACGTTCCCATGTTGATGAATTTTGACGCTCCCAATCTTCGACGGTGATTCCTTCCGGCACAATCCCGGCTTCCAGTCCCATGTGTTTCAGTTGCGAGCGAGCTTCCTGTCCGGTGAACCACAGGACTACACAGATGATGAACGGAACACCGACGATGAAGAGGAAAGGAAGCATTGAGATAGGTTCACGATTGTTCAGTGGCTCAATATACAGCATCAACCAACCAGATAGGTGTACAAAACTGCCACCAATTCCTGCCTGAATTAAACCCTGCTCAATGGCAGTACAACACTCAAGCAAGGGGTGAATGAGAACGATTACCAATAGACCAAATATTGGACACAAAAAGAGAGGTGATTGGACCCAATCAAGGAAATCTTGCTCCCAATGACTTCCAATTTGAGGCATAAAAATAGCCCATTGGAGGAGAACCAAGACGAAGGACAATTGCGTGACCTTTCCCTTGCCTCCAAATTCTGCGTTCTTGTTTACATTGTGACTCATCCAGCCAACGAGAACAACCCATATTGCAACGTGGAAGTGGATGAGTGGAGAAACAAACAATCCACCCATTCCTTCCGGGTCAAACAACAATCCATCCTCATTCACCTCACCCAAAGATGCCCAGATGATCCAGGGCATCAATGCTAGAATCGATTCATCTCTGGGCGGTATACCGATTCTTCTTAACCAAGCTGAAATAACGACAACGAAGGAGACAAGCAAAAGCGAATATGCAACCGTATCAACAGGATTGTACCCTGCGTCTCCAGTGGTTGAATCGATTGAGTGGGGCTCAATGAAGTAAGTATCATAACTTTCTGAGAGAATGTTGCCCGGAGCGATATCCTGTCCAACAATGGCGCCGAGAAGTAGTATGATTGCAGTTAGGATGATGGTTGCCGCACCGCGTTCCATCAAAGAAAATTGTGAATCGGGCAAAGGCTTCTCTGTAATGTGCAGATTATCTTCAGCCATATCGGAACCCCAATAGGTTTCGATTACTCTTCTTCGCCAACTTGACGTGCTTCGTGAACTTCACGGAATACGATAGTCTCAACACCAACATGATCCCTCAGAGTCCGAATCAAACTGAACTTCGTAAACGCCCAATTCTGATCATAAGCGACAAATTCTGGAAGTGTAATGGTCAAATCATCACCATCAAATTCAACCTCAAAACCATCTCGACCAGTATTGGTTTCAAGTAATGTCGAGACTTTTTCGGCACGATCCTCGACAACCTTCACGATTCGGTACTTGTAACGCAAGGTTCGACCAGCCAATGGATGATTGAAATCGATACGGGCTCGACCAGCACGGACCATCTGAAGAATTCCTTGCTTCCCATTGATTTCAACAGGGCCACCGATGGCCAAGCTGTCAGGATCGCGGACGGAGCGAGCTAGGACATCTTGGCCCATGGTCTCAACCGCATTGGGGTCTCTTTCGCCATATGCATCCTCTGGAGCAATGTCGAATTCATAGTCAGTTTCAGAATCTGCTTCGGCAAGGTGTGCCTCAAAGCCTGCAATCAATCGACCATCACCAATGACGGTGACGAGAGGAGAATAAGTTCGGTTTTCATCGAACTTCTCGGCTTCCTTCGCTACCTCTTCGCGAGTCGTTTCGATGAGTGAATCATCGTCTGCATTGTAGAGGTCATAATCGATATGGACAATTGAACCGTTTTCCATTTTTCCACCGACCCAGCATTGTGGGCGGCCCGGCGACTGACTTCCCCTTTATGAGCGTGCGGTTGCGGAGCCCGAGCCCGTAGGGCTCATTCTTCCTCCCCTTTGGACGATGTAGGAACCATGATCCAAGTCAGTGCTGTACCGATTAGAATCAAAGACCACCCTGCCCAAACTAGGTGACTGCCGGTGAGGTCGTAAATCACCACACGGATGCGGTCGACGGATTCTCCTTGTTGCATGAACGATGTCAAGTAAAGTTGGTTAGCTTGGCTTTGATCGAAAATCATTACTAAATCACCATGGGGCCGATGCCAGATATCTGTTTCCGCACGCGCTGAAATCCCTCCTTCATCGAATCTTATCATGCCAGGAGTCATTGTCGCTATGATATCACCATTCGATTCTTTTCGGACTTCAACGGTAACAAGGATCTTGCCATCTCCGACTTTTTCATCCCATTGCTCATCATCAGGGCCGTAAGCATCCAATTGGGTAAATGTATACCAATATCCATTGTGTTCGATGGGTGTATCTTTGGCCAGCATCACGATGTGACTGGGGTCCCCTCGCTGGACCAGTGTCGTGGTAAACACGTGACCAACCAACAATAGAAGGATACCAAGATGTGCAATATGCATAGCCACACGATGTAGTTGTATGGGCTTTCTTCGCAATTGAAATTCGCCAAGTCTAATCCATACTAGACGGGCCATTGGTGGAATTGAAAATATCAACAAGGGTAGAGCGAAGCCAGCAATGATTCCACGTGTAATCCCCTCTGAGAATAAGTGATCTGCATCCCCAGGTAGACTGTTTCCATACACCTTTGCGAAGAGTGCACTAAACACAACCAATGAGACGAGTATCATTGGAATTCGTTCCGGATTCACCACCTTCCTCCAACTGTAGACTGTCAATCCAAGTGCTGCCAAGCAGAGCAATGGCAAGCCAAAAATCTCATGCCACTCCAAATTGGCACCATCAACTTCGGCGAGGAGTAGTAACCAAGTCAACAAGAGGAACGGTGCACCAACTGCCAGTGGAACCCACAGAACAACACGCTGTTGCCATCGTCCATCTTTCCATTTCAGGGGTGGGTCTTCGATATCCTTGCTGAGGAATAGTGGCGATAAAAACAGCAACATTCCGACAATAGCATGAGTGGTTGACAGTAAGAAGGCCCAGTAACTGAATAACATCAGTAAAACCCCCGAAGATATCCAAACAACCCTATCTCTAGATCCACGTCGACTCCAGAGCAGGATGCCGAATGTACCAGCAAGGATTCCAACTTCAAGGCTGCCTATTTGAATACCAATTAGGGCCCCTATAACGAACCCCAAAGGAGCCCATTCTTGGTTCCGTTCATTGGCAAAATGTCGTATGAGAAGCCAAAGCATAGCCGCAAGTACGACGAGGTAGAGGTGAACTTCGATGCCAGGTGCATCACTGAAGCCCAATTCCAAAATTCTCTGTACTGGCCCCATCGTAGGATCGATTTCACCCTCTGCAACAAACGCATGAACACTCTGCCAAACACCATTTGCACGAGTTACCAAAGTTGCGTGGAACGAAAAAAAGGCAGGAAGGACCCCAAGACCAATGAACCAATGATCCTCCTTGGCCATCCCTTTTGGTAATCGTAAATGCAACAGAATAACCAGCGCCAACCATGGCAGAAGTGAACCTGTTTCAACAGGGTCCCAGGCCCAGTAACCACCCCAATCAAGTACAGTATATGCCCACAAACCTCCCAGACCAACACCAAGGGTACCAACCCACAATGCTGGTCTTGCAAGATGTAAGATTCGATCTCTTGCTGGAGCACCCGGAATCAACATTGCAGTAATCGCATGCACTCCTACGCCCACGCACAAGGTATAGTATGCGAAGACAACAGGGGGATGAATGACCATCAAATCTGTTTGTAATAGGGCGTTCAAGCCAGGGCGACCGAATGCATCACTGGGCGTAGAACGAAAAGGATTCATCATTAGTGCGATGGATAGTAACAGCATTGAGAAGACAACCAATAGGCGAATTCGCATCCGGTGCTGGTCTAACGATTCAGAGGTGTGCTTTTTCCCATCGATGAGAATTAATGCGCCCAACATTGCGACCCAGAGGAGTAGTGGACCTTCTCGACCCGCCCAGATTGCACTGATTCGATACAACAATGGTAGATCTGAACCGCCATTCATCCATACATATTCTAGGCTCGATATATCGAGAATGAAGAAGGTTAACAGTGCTAGAAATGGAAGCATCAATGCGATGCCTAGCAGTTTTCGCATCCATTCACCATCCGTAGTACTTCGCACGGCTGTAACCAAATGCGAGCATGGCTGGGACAATGCGTCTGAAATAGAGGGTGGGTTTTCTGAAAAGTAATCTCAATCCAACCATGGCTTTGCCGTGTGGGCCCATCGCAGACATCTCTTGTGGAAAACAACGTCCCATCAGTGACATGTCGTCATCTGTCAGGTTATACAATGCTGTTTTTCCTTTCAGGATTTTTTCATAAGGGGGAAATTCCTTCTTCCATGCTGCTTGATAGTGGGCCATCTTGGACTTTGATAAATCACCTGAGGTTATCGCGGAAGCGGCTGTTTCTGCTGCAAAAACAGCCGACTTTAGTGCAAGGTGTGAACCACCCTCAAACAATGGTGAGGTGAAGCCTGCGGCATCACCAACCAAGAGCAAGCCATCGGCGTATGTTCGCTCATGAGGGCCTGAAATTGGAATCGTGCCCCCAAATCCGCGGACTGAACGAGCTCCGTCTCTCCATGGGGGGTTGACCACTTCAAGATTAGAGAAGTGGGTGTGCTCAATAAACGAATCTAGATCTTTGATGATACCTTTCTTTTCTTCACTGACCAAGCCAACGTTGGCCCGACCATCACACTTCGGAATCATCCACAGGTATCCTTTCTTTGCGTATTTGGGCCAGATATAGAAGTCAAGATAACCATCGGTTGGAACGTCCAACATTTCGTATTGCATGCCTGCAATCACTTTGGGTCGCTCATTCAATTTGGTCAACTTTGAGCAGACACCTGCGACCCCTGATGCATCGATGATGACCTTTGTCGTGATAGGAAATGCCTCGCCTTTACCCTCACACAACCATCCCCCAAACTGTCCATCTTTTTCGATGCGAGTCATGCCGGTCAGTTTGTGATTCAGATTTAGTGTCGCACCTTGAGCAACGGCCTCGTTTGCAATCCATTGTTCAAAGAGATGTTTCTCCAAGACATATCCCGATTCAGAGAGCTTCTTCTCAGTTCCATCGGGGAAAATCACACGGATACCATCAACACGCTTGCTGATGACTGAATCTGGTATGTCCAATTCAAGATTGGCTACGGCGATATCGGATAGACATTCTCCACAGTGAACGGGGGTGCCAATTTCAGCATGATCTTCAATGAGAATTACTGACAAACCTGCCCTAGCTGAATGGAGAGCTGCAGAGCCACCGCCAGGCCCGGCACCGACCACCAGCACATCACACTCAGTTGCCATTGGACCTCTAACAACCAATACAGACCATGAAACACACGGTGCCTTAGGCACCGGCTCGCATACACTGTATTTCATACGATGAACGTTTCCGGCATGTATGGGATGGCGCCATTTGGGCCGGTATCTCCGAGCATTGGAGGACCAAGGGGACTTGATTCGCATCACTCACCCAGTCGATTGTTACTTGGAGGCTGGATGCATTGCCGACAAACTTGTGAAAAACAACGGCCCCGCAGTCATTTTTGAAAAACCGAGACTGGCAGATGGCTCCATCTCTGAACTACCTCTTGCAATGAATCTATTCGGCACTAGAAGGCGAACAAACCAGGCATTAAGAGTCGAAAAACCAGATGAAATCGGGCTGAAATTGACAGAATTAATGAAACCAGATATTGGCACATTTGTCAAGCGTCCATGGAAAGCATGGCCACTTGCGAAGCGTGCCCTTGCATTACCTCCGAAAAAGGTTCGAAGAGGGGCGTGTCAACAGGTGCGCATGGAAATCCCTGATGTGACCAAGTTACCCATCCCAACCACTTGGATGCATGACGGAGGACCATTCATCACACTTCCTTTGGTGGTAACAAAAAACCCCCAGACACAGGAGCACAATCTTGGCATGTACAGGGCACAAGTGTTTGGGCCGACTGAAGTTGGATTGCACTGGCAGATACACAAACACGGTGCAGAACATGCAGAAGCGAACGATGGAAAAATGCCCGTTGCGATTTGTATGGGAGGGCCACCTGAGGTGATGTTTAGCGCAATCGCACCTTTACCTGATAACTTAGAGGAATACATGTTTGCTGGAATGCTGGGGGAAAGGCGTTTGCGAATCACAAAGTGTCTCACACAAGATTTGTGGGTCCCTGCTGAATGTGATGTTGTGATTGAAGGATACACTATTCCGGGAGAAACACGACTTGAAGGGCCATTTGGGGATCATTTCGGCCATTATTCGCTTGAAGGACAATTTCCTGTGCTCCATGTAACTGCGATTACCCATCGCAAGGATGCTGTACTCCCAATGACCATAGTCGGTAAGCCCCCTATGGAAGATGGGTATCTCGGTGAGGCAATTGGAGCTGCATTCCTACCGGTCCTGCAGTTCCAACATAGAGATGTTTGCAATGTATTCTTACCACTGGAGACTGGTTTCCATAATTTGGCAATCGTGGCCTCCAAACAAAGATATCCTGCTCAGGCTAGAAAAACCGCCTTAGGACTTTGGGGTGCAGGACAAATGATGTTCCTGAAGAGCATTGTTGCAACTGGTCCTAATCACAACGCAAAAGATCTCGATGCACTATTGGATGTGCTTGACCAAAACGTTTCAATCCCGGATGATTTGATTGTACTGGACGGTATGGTTGCTGATCAGTTGGCCCACGCTGCACCTGTTGAAGGGATTCATTCGAAACTGCTGATTGATGCTTCTACTGAAAGACAACAAGAAGGTGCAGATATCGAACTGGATGGAATTGATGGCATCACGCAATACCGATGGTTACGGCCTTCGATGTTGGTTGTTACGACGAGGATTGAAGATGGACCATCCGAACTTGAGAATACAGATGTATTGAATGAATCTGCTGCTGCTGCACAGAGAGAAAAAATATCTCAATTGAGAAAATCGATTTGGCAATTGAAAAATTCTGAGAACGTTCGTTGGTTGTTTATCACCGATGAAAGTGTTGACTTAGATGCTGGTGATGCGATGCGTACGCTACTGTGGCAGTTATTTTGCCGGTTCGAAGTTAAGCGCGATTTGCACTATTCCGATGATGGGAATCGGATCTGTTGGGATGCAACCGCACCAATTCCAAGCAACGATGGCCCAGTGCCTGTACGAAGATGGCCTGCTGTTTGCCTTCATGACCCCGATGTTCAGAAGAAGGTCGATGAGTGGTACGACCAGGAGGTGCGTAAATGGGCCTAAGAGAAATCCTCGAATTTGTGAAAATTGAGCACACATTATTTTCACTCCCTTTCGTATTTATTGGAGCCGAAATTGCAGGATATTCGGCACCAATTGAGCTCGCGTGGATTCTCGTCGCTGCTGTGGGAGCAAGGGGATTGGCGATGGCACTGAATAGAATCATTGATCGTGAAATAGATGCGGAAAATCCACGCACTGCAGGGAGGCACTTGGCCTCCGGATCTATGCAATTGAGTACAGCTTGGGTGCTCTCAGGTCTATTCTTGCTGATGTTATTGGTGGGGGCTTGGCAATTGAATGAAGTTGCACTGGCAATGAGTTGGCTTCCCGTGGCCACGTTTGTTGCTTATCCGTACATGAAGCGCATCACCTGGGGCTGCCATTTTTGGCTTGGATTATGCTTAGGTCTTGCACCTGCAGGAGCATGGTTGGGAATCCAAGGAAGTGTACTGGGGTGGGCTGCGATTACAGAATTTCATTGGTATCCAACTATCTTTTGGATATGTTTGGGGGTCATGTTTTGGATTGCGGCATTCGATCTCAATTATGCATTGATGGATATCGAAAGCGACCGTGAAAACGGAATCTGTTCGTTCCCTGCTCGATTTGGAGAACAACACACACTGAGAACCAGTATACAACTGACTTTGCTTTGGTTCGCGTGTTTTGCAATAGCGGACCCAATAGATGATATCACATTCCTAGTGGCTGCAGCGCTCATGTGTTGCGTCAATATCGGCGTAATCCTGTCGCAAAAGCGCTTGGTTGATTTCCAAAAGACGTTTTTCTACACCAGTGTTGCCACTGGTTGGGTTTTGCTGGGAGGATTGATGATTGCATGAACAGTGTAGATCCTTTCGATTTATCAAAAGCCCTTGATGGAGCGGCAAAAGCACACCTCGATCCAACGGTATCAAAGTTTGAATTATGCTCCGAATATGGTCCGGCAGGAGACCAACAAAAAGCAATTGAAAAAACGCTTTCTCAATTGAAAAAATCTCAATCAAGATGCGTGATGTTGGGGGTCACGGGTTCGGGTAAAACATTCGCAATGGCCAACATCATCGAATCCCTCAACATCCCTACCCTAATCCTCTCGCACAACAAGACTCTATCCAGACAATTGTGGCAAGAGATGTCATCCCTATTCCCTAGCAATGCAGTAGAGTATTTTGTTTCACATTACGATTACTATCAACCTGAAGCATATCTACCGAAGAGAGATTTGTATATCGAAAAAGAATTGTCTCTAAATGAACGAATCGAGCAAGAAAGGTTCTCCACAGTGGCATCACTTGTATCGAGACCTGATGTTCTCGTAGTAGCTACTGTTTCAGCCATTTATGGACTGAATCCCCCTGAGACATTTTTGCAACAACATGCTCGAATTCATGTTGGTCAGCAGGTCGAGCCGCATGATGTCGTCAAGGAATTGGTCGCACTGCAATATCGCCGAGTGACTGGGGAAATCTCCAGGGGCGAATTGCGACTCAGAGGCGAGGTTCTCGACTTGTGGATGCCGAGTCGAGATGATCCACTGAGAATTCAATTCGATTTGGATGGAATCATCCGAATACAGGTCTGTGAATCGGTATCATGGGAAGCTGTTGATGAGGTGGAGGAAGTTTGGGTTCACCCCAAGGAATTCTTCATGACCAGCCCAGAGCGATTTGAAAGGGCAATGGAAGACATTGAGTTTGAATTACAGGAGCGATTGGATTTCTTTGAGAAAGCCGGAATGGATTTGGAATCACACCGGTTGGAGACCAAAACTCGGTACGATCTTGACATGTTAAGAGAAATCGGACATTGTAGGAGTGTTGAAAATTACTCTATGCATTTTGATGGACGGAAACATGGTGAACGCCCCTATTGTTTGTTGGATTTTTTTTCTGCATGCGCGAAAACATTCCACGGTTCCAATGAAAAATTCCTTGTTATCATGGATGAAAGTCACGTCACTCTACCACAATTGGGAGGGATGTATCATGGCGACAAAGCCCGGAAGGACAACCTCATCGAACATGGTTTTCGACTGCCCTCTGCTGCAGACAATCGTCCCTTGAAAAATCACGAGTTCCAATCCCTCGTACCACAGTTGCTGTATGTTAGTGCAACTCCAGGTGAACGTGAATTAAAACAACTTTGCGAGTGTACAGACCAACTTATGCCAGAGCAAGATCCAAAGGAGAAACGGAAACCGTTGTTGAAAGATGCATTGGGTGAAATCCAAGGTATCTCTACAATGGAAATTCGGCCCACTGGGTTGTTAGACCCCCAGATAGAAGTTCGCCCCACTGAAGGACAGGTGCAAAACTTGTTAGACGAAATTAATGATTGTACACGGCGTAGTGAACGTGTTCTCGTGACCGTGATGACCATCAAATTCGCAGAAGAAGTTGCTGATTATCTACAAAGGATGGGAATCAAAGCACATTATTTGCATTCCGAAATCGATACACTTGAGCGGAGTGAAATCATCAAAGCACTTAGAATCGGCCACATCGATGTGATTGTTGGAATCAATCTACTCCGCGAAGGGCTCGACATCCCTGAAGTGAGTTTGGTGGCCATCTTCGACGCTGACAAGGAAGGGTTCCTTCGGAATGAACGTAGCTTGTTACAGACAATTGGGCGTGCATCGAGGAATGAAAATGGAAAAGTGATTCTTTATGCTGATTCCATGGGGCGCGCGATGGAATCTGCAATCACGCAAACCATCGAGCGTCGACAAAGGCAAATCAGTCACAATGAGAAATTTGGAATTGTTCCAAAAACCATTGTCAAACCCCTACCTGTAATGGGAATGGAGGCTGAACAATTACTAGCAGGTACTGCTGGAAAAGGAGTCACAGGGGGAAAGCGGTTCGTTGGGGGCAATGCCGGGCAGGGCACCAAGAGTCGAGCGGACGATTTGGTCAAGAGATTTGATTTAGGAGCCGGTTTGTGGGGAGATGATGTGCTATCGAACTTGTCTCAACCCAACTCTGATGATATCGAAGTTCAATCTCTGGGCGATGATCTAACCATTGAGCGTTTGAAGAAAGAAATGATTCTGGCAGCAGAGCGACTAGAATTTGAGAAGGCTGCACAATTAAGAGATAAAATTTTCCAATTAGAAAACTCAAAATCCAATTGAATTTTTCAAGGAACTGTTTGAAGTGAGAGGGCCGGCTCGCGCGACCATTCCCATGACTATCCAACGCGACGATTTTGATGTCCCGGTAGAGGATTATTCGTTCAGTAAGGTAAACGATGTATCTTCGCTGATTGATCAGATGGCTAATGCAGGCGGATTTTCTGCAACAAAATTGTCCCATGCAAGAGATGTCCTTGCCGGAGCCATTCAAAGAACTGGCCAAGATGGAGTATTGAATTGGTTGTCCTTTCCCGCTTGTCTTTGTGCTACTGGGACACGCGGTTTCTTTGTTGAAGCCATCAAGCGTAAGGCCTACAATGTCATCATAACTACCTGTGGGACGCTTGATCATGATATCGCCAGAACATACCAAGCATACTACCATGGAGCATTCGAGTTGGATGATGTGGAATTGGGGGAGCAGGGCTTGAATCGACTTGGAAATGTCATCGTACCAAATGAGTGCTATGGCGAAATCCTAGAACAATCTGTCCTCCCATGGCTTGAAGAAATTGAACTAGAGCGGAAGGAATTGAATCCCGAAAACCCGTGGCATGGTTTTGGAAGTGTAGAACTTTGTTGGGCATTTGGTGACCGGATTGATGACGAGAGTAGCTTGTTGCATTGGGCTGCTAAACATCGAATTCCAATTGTCATCCCTGGCCTTTCAGATGGTTCGATTGGAGCCCAATTATTCATGCATCGTCAGCGTAGCCCCGATTTCATGATCGATTTCCTCGCCGATGAGCAAATTCTATCTGACCTGACTTGGACTTGTGAAGAAAGTCATGCCCTAATGGTCGGCGGAGGGATTTCAAAACACCATGTGATTTGGTGGAACCAGTATCGTGGAGGCTTGGATTCTGCAGTCGGAATCACAACTGCATCAGAGCACGATGGTAGCCTTTCAGGAGCACGGTTACGCGAAGCCATTTCTTGGGGTAAAATTCGACCAGAAGCCCCACAAGTGACTGTGGAAGGTGACGCAAGTGTATTGCTACCTTTACTCGGTTCAGATTTGTTCAAATGAATGTGCGATGCATTCCATCAGCCCTACGCGCATGGCAGTCATTGGGCGCCAACCATCAGTTCCACATCCAATCAAGGCATCGTGAAGTGGCGCTAGATTTGGACGCCTTCGCTCTCCACTGTATTGTACCGCTGCTGGAGAAGGAGTTTCGCTCAACGAATCAATTGTATGACTGTGCTCAATTGAGTTCTGAAATCGTTTCCACAGGCGACTGATTTCATCGGTAACCATTTCTTGTGTCCATGCTCTTCTCCCACACAATTGGAAGTGCCCCTGGATGCCATATGCTGACAGTGTCCTGTGTGCGCTTTCAGCATCCCTGATATGGACCCAATGATAGATTTCAGAATCGGTCATTGGTTGGTTTCCAGATAGGATGGCTTCCACCCATTGATTGATTGGGCCGTTTCCACTTGGTGCATATACATCGATATACTCAATCGTTAATTCCCCTGACACACCATCACTTCACGAATCGCCATTGGCGTGTAAGATTAGGGCTCGTTCAACGATTTCAATAATCAAATCAACCTCTTCAGATGTGATTCCGAAGTGTGGTGTGAATCGTAGGGCATTCCGGCCACCATGGATGATTCCCAGACCCATCGTCCGACATAACTCTTCAACTTGACCAAAACCGACAACCTGGTGGGTTTCTGGATTTAGTTCAGCACTACAAAGCAGACCCGTTCCTTGGACTTTGACTATGATTTCAGGCATCTTTTCAGCCAATGCTGTCAATTTCTCAACCAATTCATTGCCACGTTCACGAATATTGGTTCTTAATTCAGGAGTGATTTGATCTAAGACCGCAACAGCTGTTTCCAAAGCACGTGGATTCGTCGTCATGGTATTACCATAAATTCCGACTACGTAGAATTCGGCAGCCCTTGGAGACAAACCAAGTACAGAGAGTGGATACTGGCCTGCATTGAGTGCTTTCGACCAAGTTTCCAAATCGGGCACTTCACAGGATTCAAATCCAGGATAATCGATTATCGAAAGGCAACCTTGCCCTCTAAGCCCTGCTTGAATGGAATCCACCAATAGCATGCTCCCATGCTCAAGCGTCAATCTCCGAGCCTCATCATAGAATTCACGAGTGACACATTGTCCGGGGTTACCTTCTCCTTGAACTGGCTCAATCGCCATCATTTCAATGAAAAAGCCTTCATCATCTGCTCGCTTGAACATTGCTCGCAATGCATCTGTATCATTTGCTGGGATCAGTAGTAGGTTGTCACGGTCCCGGAATGTCGCGAGATTCTTGTCATAGCCCTCTTTGCAAGAATGGGATATCTGTGCTGGACGATCAGTACGACCATGGAACCCTTGTTCAATCGCGAGTAGTTTGATTGGCTTGCCTTCGTGTCTTCCACCCACTCCTGTCTGCAAATTGGCATTGACGTCTGCTATTCGCAAACTCACAGTGACAGATTCAGAACCACTATTCATACAGATGAACTTGGAAAATGGACAGTCATGACCAGGTAGATCTCGAGAATGCCCCAACTCACTTCTCAATCGATTTCCCAATCTGAGTTGACTAAATGAAGGGGTCATCACGTTCGCCATCACCCAATTTTTCGACATAGAATCAATGACGTCTTGAGGCCCGTGTCCGAATCCAAGCATACCATAGCCACCATTGTCGTGAATCACAGCACCTCGAGAAGTAATGACCCAAGGACCTCTTGCCGCGATGGCAACATAGGGGTTAATCGTCGCAGCAGAATAGAAGTTGATGTAATCGGATTGCAACATGGAAATGAGATCTGATTCACCCCACGAAGTTACAGGATGCTCCATCCCATCAATTAGAGAATCCCAATTGGAAACGGCTTCATCGATCGCTTTTGACAGATTCGGGTCGAACTCACAGAAGCGTTCAATGGTTGCATCAGAGAGGCCTTGTGTTTGACCACTGGTTTTGGCCGCAAGTTTACGGATGTGCAACAGACCATCGTGCATGAACGCTCGACCAACAGGTCCTCCATGAATGTTCTCTGTAATTCACTAGCTAATTGGATACGATTACAGATTATTGATGAAATTTCCTGCAATTGAAAATTAGATTTAGACACATCTTGAAATCAATTTAGCTATTGGCCGATAATCTACACTCGCATTGAATTTAAACTGGAATTTGAAAAATTGATAATGGGCTGATTATCGAATTTTCAATTGAAAAATAATAGATTATCGGCCATTTTTAATTGAATTAATGAATCGAATTCTATGGAGGATGGTTTAATAGCCCACTTGTACCGTCAAGTGACAGGCAGGATGGGATGCTGCAATAAGGAGACGGAAAAATGGCAGATGAAAATTATAGGATTCAGGAACTTCTTCAGAGAGATGTCTATGTTGGAGAAAATTTGGTTGGTACGATTGTAGGTGAACGATATCACCCCAACGAAGATCGAGTTAGGTCTATGCGAATCCAGGTTAAACCCAATGTGGCAGAGGAATATATGCGTAAACCCGCAGAACATGCACCGTTGTCGAAAGAATTGATCCACTCGATTCAAGATGATGGTTCAGTGAAACTCTCGAAGTCAATGCGGGAACTCCAGCGACGTTGGAGAAACACGGTACGAATTGAAGAACAGCTTTACGCACCAGATGAGTTGCTTGACAGAGCGGTTCTAGACGATGATGGAATGGAGTTGGGAGTCGTTGTTGGCATGGTCAAGGTCAAGCGAACATATCGTGGCATCACAGTGCAATTACGCTCGGCGATTCGTCGCAGATATGGATTGGATGAAACCATCGACATTCCTGTCACAGCTTTGGCGAGAACCAGAGCACGTCTCGACGAAGTAGTACTATCTAGGACATATGACAAACTACGCTCATTGCCAAGTTACATCCAGATAAACGAAGGGATTCTAGAGGATTGAGGTCAACCGTCATCGTTAATTCGGTGACGCCGGTCGCCGGAACGCTCTGGACGGGTAGCTTAGGTTGGCTGGAGCACCCGGCTGATAACCGGGAGGTCGCAGGTTCAAATCCTGCCTCGTCCACCTCAAACAACAAGAACGGGCGGCGCTGGGACCGATTCATGCCAGTCGTATCCGGGAGCAATGCATTCGAATTGGCAGAAGCATTAGCTAACGAGTTAGGGTGGGAGCACCACCCACTTGAGGTGAGACGTTTTCCCGACTCCGAGGGATATGTCCGTGTTCCGCAAGAGAGCATCGATGCCATTCGATCTAACCCTGTCGTCGTTGTTGCGACCACATTTCCAGATTCTGGTATTGTAGAAGCTTTACTCATGTTAGAATCGATTTACGATGTTCGTCGCGGAGATATGCGCAACCTGAAGGGAGAAGGTGATCAGGAGCTAACAGATGCAGGACCTGGGATTTTCCTAGCGGTCCCATATTTCGGGTATTCGAGACAGGACAAACGATTTCAACAAGGTGAAGTTGTTTCTGCTAAACTACTCGCTCGCCTCCTTACTCGCCGTTGCGATGGCATGGTGGTTTTGGATTTGCATGCTCCGACTGTTTTGGAAGATCTAGAGGTCCCGGTCTCTTTTGTGTCCTCAATGCCGGAAATCGCCAATCATCTCCAACATCACGTCAAGCCAGACTTCGTCCTCAGTCCTGACAAGGGCGCAATTGAGCGAGCCAGTCATGTTGCTCAAGCGATTGGTTGTAATTTCTCTTATCTCGAAAAGACGAGGATTGATGCCCATACGATTGAACACAAGGCCAAAGATTTGGATGTTGATGGAGCCATTGTCGCCATTGTCGATGACATGATTTCAACCGGCGGCACCATTTGCAAAGCCAGTGATGCATTACGCCGCCAAGGAGCCAAGGCAGTCCATGCTGCATGTACACATGGGCTCTTCACAGGTGGTGCAATTACTCGATTAGCAAACCATGTTGATGGCGTGCATGCTACCGATTCTCTACCCAATCCCCGCTCTGTGGTGAGTGGCGCTCCAGCCATCGCAAGAGGTGTCGAAGACCTGATTGAAAGAGTACTTTGACACGATAGATGGTTTGTCTTGGCTTCCGCTGCGTTTATACGAGGCACGTCGTGCGGCGGCTTACCAACATGAGGAGTGAATCCAATGAGTGTACACATAGCATTTGAAACCCCAAAAGATGTCCAAGACAGCGTTTACGAACTCGTCAAGCTTGTAGGGAGCGGCGAAGGACGTCTAAAGAAGGGCAGTAACGAAGTAACCAAAGCCGCAGAACGTGGAACTGCAAAGATGATTGTAATGGCTGAAAATGTCAATCCTGCTGAACTCCTAGCACACATCCCACTTATCTGCAAAGAGAAGAAGATTCCATTCATCTATGTCGAAGACCAGGCATATCTTGCGGAAGCGGCTGGAATGAGTAGTGGTGCAAAGACTGCTGCAATTGCCCTGATGGAAGTATCAAAGGGTGCCCAAGAAGCATTTAGTGGCGTTAAGGATCAAGCCGACGCTCTGAACTGAGTTAATGGGATTCTGGAGGAATAGATCATGTCTCAAGAAGGATGGCCAGCAGAAGTGGTCGAAGTTGTCGGTCGAACCGGTATGACAGGAGAAGCAACTCAGGTCAAAGTTCGCGTAAATGATGCTCCGAACCCACGTGATATCGGCCGAATTATCACACGCAACGTCGTTGGACCAGTCCGTGTAGGGGACATCTTGATGCTCCTTGACACTGGTCGTGAAGCTCGTAAATTGAATGTCCGCTGAGGTGAAATAGATGGTAGAGCGAAGAATTTGCAATTTTTCTGGCGAAGAGATAGAGCCAGGCACCGGCGTTATGTATGTCAAACGTGACGGTACAGTACTTTGGTTCAAAGATTCCAAGGCTCGTAAGAATATGAAACTTGGACGAAATCCACGGAAGGTAAAGTGGACTCGGCGATACGTCAAGGGCGGCATCTAGTAGAGTCAACCAATAGCGCTTCACGAGAATTTGTGCACTCAGCGCGCGTCGGCGTGCTGAAATAGGGGAGTTCGGTCGGCCGGTTCGGTGGAAAATATGGAAACGACATATGTCATGGTCAAACCTGACGGAGTACAACGTGGCTTGGTAGGCGAAATCATCAACCGATTTGAGCGCAAGGGTCTGCGTTTGGTTGGATTAAAATCGATCATCCCCAGCATGGAATTGGTTGAACGGCATTATGCCGTGCACAAGGAACGCCCATTTTACCCAGGTCTAGTGGAGTTTGTTACATCCGGCCCAGTAGTTGCAATGGCTTGGAAAGGTGTCGATGCAATTTCGGTCTGCAGGAATATCATTGGTGCTACCAATGGCAGGGAAGCTGACATGGGATCAATTCGAGGCGACTTTGGAATGGACATTGGTTACAATCTGATTCATGGAAGTGATGGAGAGGAAACTGCAGCATTCGAACTCGGACTCTGGTTCCCTGAAGGTTTGAACGAATGGACCCCTGTCCGTGAGACTTGGGTTTATGAGTAAATTCCAATTGGAAAATCGTTTTTCCAATTGAGATATGGGGTGAAAAAATGGCTGAATTGAGCCGGCGTCAACCCATTGTTGCAGTCTTAGGACATGTAGACCATGGGAAAACGTCAGTACTGGATTACATCCGAAGCCTAGGGCAGAACAGGCAAGCCAGTGTAATGGCTCGAGAAGCGGGAGGAATTACTCAGCACATCGGTGCTACAGAAGTTCCCGCATCCTTGCTCAACGAATTGTGTAGCCCCTTGATGGGTGGCAAGGAGTTCTTATCTCCGGGCCTACTTTTCATTGATACCCCTGGGCATCATTCATTTTCTACGTTAAGGACAAGAGGCGGTTCTTTGGCCGATATTGCCATTCTAGTCATTGATTTGATGGAAGGGTGTCAGCCTCAAACCCTTGAGTCTATACGAATCTTAAAACAGGCCAAAACACCATTTGTTGTGTGTGCGAACAAAGTCGATCGAATCCACGGATGGAGATGCACCCATGGTCGTTCAGCGGCTGCTTCGATGAAAGACCAAGATGCACAGGCAAAGGGATTGTTTGAACAAAAGTTCTGGGACCTTGTTGGTCAATTTGGGGAGCAAGGATTCAATCTAGACATGTACAATAAAATTTCTGATTTCACACAAAATATCGCCTTAGTTCCCTGTTCAGCAAAAGAAGGAGAAGGAATGCAAGACCTACTGGCGATTACAATTGGACTTGCTGAGAAATTCCTAGAGGAGCAGCTTTCAGATGTTGTGGGAGCCTCTGAGGGAACCGTCCTAGAAATGAAGGAAGAGCGAGGATTGGGCAAGACGTTGGATGTAATCCTGTACAGAGGTGAGATATCTAAAGGCGATGAAATCGTTATTGCAACAGAAAATGGCCCTCAAATCACCCGTGTACGTGGATTATTCCGCCCAAGAGGTATGGCTGAAATGCGTGATGCGGGCGATCGATGGGATGCCATAGAAACTGTTGAAGCCGCATCAGGACTAAAATTAGCAGCACCTGATTTGGATGGTGTCCTAGCCGGAACTACGTTACGAGTGTTGTCAGATGGAGAAAATCGAGATGATGTCATTGATGCGGCCAGGGAAGAATCTGAAATCAGTATTGAATTAGATGAAGAAGGCATCATCATCAAGGCAGATACGCTCGGTGGACTTGAAGCTCTAGCATTTGAATTACGTAACTTGGAAACTCCTGTCCCCATCCGCAGTGCTGGAATCGGACCTGTAAACAAGCGTGACTTACGTGGAGCAGAAAATGCATCCGATCCACTTCATAAGGTCATACTCGCGTTTAGTACAACGATCCAAAGTGAAACTGCGGATGAATTATCGAAGGAAGATTGTGCTGTTGAATTTATTGATTCAGATGTAATTTATCACATCCTAGAGCGCTTTGATACCTGGATTCAAGAGCGTAAGATTCAGTTGGAAGAGGAAAAACGTGAGAAAATTGTCTATCCGGGGAAAATCAAAATTCTAGCAGACCATATATTCAGACGTTCTGGCCCCGCTGTTGTCGGTGTACGTATCCTTGGTGGACGACTACATATCGGTCAGCGTCTTTTGACCATAGACGGCAACAAAGTTGGTCAAGTCAAATCGATCCGAATTGGAGATTCATCACACAAAGAGGCCAAGCAAGGTGACGAGGTTGCTGTCGCAATTGAGGGAGCTACCGTAGGCAGAGGTATCGATGAGGAAGATATTCTGTTGGTTGACGTGCCCGCAAGCCATGCTCGAAGACTACGAAAACTAGAGCTGACGGCGGCTGAGCAAGATGTTCTCGACGAACTGACGGCATTGCATCGGGCAGAGGACCACTTTTGGGGTAGATGAAAGCCCGCAGTATACCGGTTTCATAGATTTTGAACCTGAATATCGAATGATGTGTGAGTGACCCCCCTACCCCGAACGTTCAAGTACGAATTGGGATGGTCCTGCGTTGGGTTAAGGCCCAAGGTGATACCATGTCAGCAGGGATGGCACAAGCAGCAGGCACAGGTCGGACAAAAGACCTGATTTCGACCGTCAGTCAAATCTCACACGCACTGATGGGTGAAGTCGCAAAAGTGATTATTGGTAAAGAGGAAAATTTGCTTCGTGTAAGCGTTGGTATTCTATCCAATGGAAACATGCTTCTCGAGGATTTCCCTGGCTTGGCAAAAACTTTGCTTGCAAATACATTTGCTAAGGCATTGGGTTGCAAGTTCAAGCGTGTTCAATTCACCCCTGATTTACTTCCGTCAGATATTATGGGGACTTACATGTACGACCAGCAAGTTGGTGAATTCAAGCTCCGGCCTGGACCATTGTTCACCAACATCCTACTTGCTGACGAAATCAATCGTGCTCCACCAAAGACACAGGCTGCACTTCTAGAAGCCATGGAAGAAAAGCAGGTGACAATCGAAGGAATTACACACAAGTTACCTGCTCCTTTCGTCACACTTGCAACACAGAACCCGATTGAACAGGAAGGTACCTACCCGTTGCCTGAAGCACAAATGGATCGATTCCTGATGAAGATGTCGATGGGTTATCCTGATCGAGCTGAAGAAAAAGCCATTCTCGCCCGGCGAAAGTTGCGTGGAAAAGATGGCCACGATGTTGAACAAATCACTTCCCCAAAGAAAGTAGTAGCCATGCAAAAGGCACTGGAGACAGTTCATGTAGACCCAGCGATTCTATCTTACATCGTTGAAGTTGTGCAACGCTCTCGTGAAGATCATCGTGTAATTACTGGCGCTTCTCCACGTGCAAGCCAATCACTGTTCAAGACTGGGAGAGCTTCTGCTGCAATCGATGGTCGTGACTATGTTATCCCAGACGACATCAAGCGTGTCGCCTTGCAGGTTTGTAGCCACCGTATTGTTCTCAAACCCGAAGCTAAAATCCGTGGAATCACCGGCATGCATATCATGCGCAAGATTCTCTCTGAAGTACCCGTCCCGGTCATTCAGTAATCGGTTAACAATCGCCTTTCGATTGCTCGTGTAAGCGAGTGTTTCAAAGAGGGGTTTAGAAGACGAGAGATTGGCTCACCGAGGTGTTTACATGAATCCATACAAAATGGTCATTACAGTCGCCAACCAAAAAGGAGGGTGTTCAAAAACAACCACTGCGGTTAACGTGGCTACAGCGTTGGCCAAGGGAGACCCAGAAAATGGTTGGCCGGCTGCCAAGGTTCTTCTCGTAGATATGGACCCCCAGGGCAATGTTTCAACTTCATTCGGCATTTCCAAGAACAATCTGGGGCGTACGGTTTACGATTTGTTGATGAATGACCTTGGGGAAGAATTACCTGTTATCGAGGACTATCTCATTGGCCCCGAAATTATCAGAGATTCTATGTTGAATGCTTGGAAAGGAAACCACCCTGATAAGAAACCACCCAAAACAATGATTCAGTTCGATAAAGACGATAAATCGAAAATCGCATCATCAGGGGTCGAAAATCTCTGGATTTTACCAAGTAACGTTCAACTCGCTGCGGCAGAAATTGAATTGGCCACAAGAATTGGTCGAGAAACCCGATTGAAAGAAGGATTGGCCTCTGCGATTGACGAATTCGACTATGTCATCATCGATACGTCCCCCAGTCTTGGTCTTCTGACTATCAATGCCATGGCGGCCTCAAATTGGGTCTTAATTCCAGTTCAAACCGAATACTACGCTTTGGAAGGTATGAGTCAATTGATGAATTCAATTAAGCTCGTCCAGCGTAGAATCAATCCAAATCTCAAGTTGTTTGGAATTGCAATGACGATGTATCAAAAGACAAAACTTTGCGACACTGTAGTCTCTGAGGTACGAAGGCACCTGAGTGAACAGGTATTCAACACCGTTATTCCAAGAGACATTAGTGTTGCAGCCGCACCTGCAGATGGAGCACCTGTGGCCATTATCAAAAAGCCTAGTAGAAGCAACAAAGGAAGTCAGCAATATTGGGCATTGGCGAAAGAGGTTCATCGTAGAGCTTTGCGAATTCGTAAAAAGTATGGGATCAATGAACCCAACCGACTACGCGAACATCAGATTAGAACCGGGGATTAATCTCACAATCCTACGGAATGCTCAAGATGTGACTGGCCTGTCTGCGGTTCGGTGAAAACATGGGCTCGCCCAATATGACCTCTGTAAGCGTCTCCTTCGATGTTCGAAGACAATTGAATTCAATGCGGGCAATGGGGAACCACAAGAGTGTGGACCACATGCTGGCTCAGGTCCTCCAAGAATACAGAATGGCCCAACTTAGAGCTGAGGCTGACAAATTGCGAAGCCGATTGAGAGAAATCGGACAAACCGATGTTGAAGCATTGGTGCAAAGACTAGGACAATCTCCCTATGGTGGTTAAATGAAGGGGCAACCAACAGCATACTCGGTTGATGCCCCCACGCTATTCAGGGGTTTGATGGATGGTGGGAGTAATGCACGCATCCTCCTAGATTTAGCTGCAGCAAATGAAATCGAATTGCACGCCCAAGCCTCGGATTGGAACGATCTGTTGTGGCTAATTTCAACCGCTCTTAGAGAATCTGGGGGTGCTTATTCGGGAGAGGAATATGCGTCATTAAGGAATAATCTCCCTGTAGTTTTTCACTAACTACTGCTTTCCGTTGCGCTCTAGCCACTGATGCCCGTACCATCTCCATTGCTCCATTGTCCAGCCTTCTGGTAAACCACCTGATGGTAAAGGTGGTGCTTCAGAAGGGGGCTGTTCAGATTGCTCGGATGGCGGCTCTTCAGGGACATCTTCTTCTTGGCTGGGAATTGACATTTGCTCAGCGACATATTCCTGTTCAGTGGACTCTTCTTCTGGTGACAATTCGTCCGCCTCTGGTCCTTCAATAGGCGTTTCTTCATCTTCCAGATCATCTTCACCCCAGGCCTTTTGCTCATCAATTCCCCCGCGGGTTTCAAACGCATCTCCACTTTCCCAAGCGTCCAATTCTTTGGTCGCATCTTGGTGTGTATATTGCGCATCAGGTTTTCGCTTATCCCTGGCCTTCCCTATCGTTCGAAGCGTGAGGACAATAATAGGTAGGACTAGTACCATCGCCCCAACAATATATGCTGCGATTAATGCGAAATCCTTGATTGCACCCATTGCATCAAATTCTTCATCTTCCAATAGTGTGATGTTTCCAGAACCTGAATTCGGATCATAGGCCTCTGTACATGCTTCGATATCTTCCGGATATTTTTCACAATGGTCCTCTAGTGTCTTGATTTCGGGGTCGTCATCATCGTAATCCGCATTACTTCCTAAGCAATCTCGATCTTCATCAAGCCACTCTGATCGATTGTTTGCCATCGAACAGTCTCCATACGTCGATTCTGTATTGTCGTCATAACCATCCCCATCTTCGTCGACACAACCATAACGGCTGATTGAGGTGTAACTATTGGCACCAGGATCATACATATTGGCACGAGTACTCGTACCCGCAAGAGTTGGACAAGCATCACCTCTGTATCCAGTTAGATTGTCCCCATAGCTATCCCCATCAGAGTCAAAATGCTGTGTAGACTCAAGATAGAATGCATCTGCAATTCCAACAGGGTGGGCCTCTTCGCCATTTCCTGGGTCTGAATATCCATCACCGTCAGTATCTTGACAACCCAATCTGTCCATGGTTGAACCACCAGATTGGTTTGGGCAAGCATCGGGACTTGTTGCACCCAATTCGTCATTATCACCATAGCCATCACCGTCAGAATCGGCCCATTGTGTGTCATCTTCAGGGAATTTATCGCCTTGTGTTCCAAACTTATTGTCTCCGTAACCGTCTCCATCAGTATCTGTTTGTTGGGAGGGATTGTTGGGGAATGCGTCGCTATTATCGCCCGCACCATCATTGTCGGAATCCATGGTTTCTGAATCGTCGTTCGGGGCCCAGTCTGCATTATCACCTACGCCATCACCATCTGAATCTGCAGACTCAGACGGGTCGTCGGGGAATTCATCCAAGCCATCGACAACATCATCGCCATCTCGATCCGCATCGAGAAGATGCACTTCTGCCGAACTTCCGAATGAGGTGAAGATGAATACACCTTCACCTGCAGCCTGTCGAAAACCAACTACTTCACCTTGGACGGAAAATTCCTGCGTCACGGCGAGCGTGTCGATATTCAAAGAGAATACACGTCCATTCGACATCCCCATCATCAATCGATTATCCAATTGTGTAAGAGTTCGGCCTTGGCCATTTGAGCAGAGATTTATCGATTGCTCACGCAACCAATCCGAGGTGTTGTGAATGTCCAAGCGACAATTGTCGGTCAAACTGAACAAATATGCTTCATCACTACTTATCTCCATTTTCAATAAGGGTGCAGTAGAGTCAGCGAGTGCTTGGATAAACGAACCATTTTCATCGTGAATACGGATTTGTTTGTCACGCCCAGATGTGAGGACCTTCCCATCTGAAAGTGCAATTACATCTGTGATTCCATTCGTGTGACTACTGATTGTCGAAATTCCCGATAGAGCACTGGCCGTACCATCCCACTCAATCGCATGCTTGGATACTCGCTTGGTGACCCAGAGGTCGCCATCTCTGTCCCATGCAACACCATCAACCGCTTCATTGACGGAAAACCGATAC
>Ga0163179_10000302_pt1 | contig 34765 bp, 11 predicted proteins | sample AtlANTMetagenome_FD_109643 | JGI IMG/M metagenome (GOLD analysis project Ga0163179, IMG submission 109643) | Marine eukaryotic phytoplankton communities from the Atlantic Ocean - Atlantic ANT 2 Metagenome | ecosystem: Environmental > Aquatic > Marine > Oceanic | place: North Atlantic Ocean... | reverse complement strand
TCTTATAAAACACCAGTTGCTGCATATTTGCCAGAGAAAGGTTATGTTAGGACTGAAAAGTTCTGGAGTGTAACAACATCTAGGCACATTAATAAGTGGTTGAAAAATGTTACTAACGTTGAGACAATTGACCAATCAGTTCTTGACAATCTAGCAGCATAATAGTATAATGGGAGTAACAACAATTACTCCCTTTTTAATGCCTTAAGTAACACACAAGGAGCACACATGCACCACTAAGTATAAAGAATGCACTCGAAAACCCAGTCATGGTAAGGGTTCTGGGCGATGGGTCGGGCCGTATATTAAAAAAGCAAACTACCCTAACCTACAAAGGTTCCCAATCGCTAGTGATATATTATTCATAAATTTTATTACACCTCTATATAAAAAAATCTCACAGGAAAAAAATGACACTACAAGATTTGCGTACATGGGCATTAGAGCAATTGATAAAAAGAGAAGGATGTTTAGATAATCGAATGTATGGTTGTGCAGATAATGCTCTAGAGAGTGGTGTCAAAGATCCTGAGGTTCTATATACACTATGGGTAGAGTGGAAGGGCAAGTATCCTTCGAGTTTACCAAAGACAAATCGACTATGAATATTATGTCCCATAGATTCACAACTAAACTGGAGGAAGACGACTTCGGAGATCTCCTCCTAACAATACCTTACGAGATATGTGAGGAACTGGGTTGGAATACTGAAGAGGAACTCGATTACGATGTACAAGATGATTGTTTTATCTTAAAAAGAAACAAAGCAAATGATTGATACTGGAAAAAGTATATTTAACACTAAATTTGAAAAGAACGATGATGCACATGTGGCAATTAATCATGTCTTAGAGAACTTTGGGAAAAGAATCGAGTCCTTGGAAAGAGCAATAAAAGAAATTCCAACACCAGATAAAGTATTCTACAAACCAGAGGGGTATGAAGATTACTTAAATATTAAGGGTAACTACGATGAAATATTTCGTAGACTAAAAGAATTAGAGGAAAAGGTAGATGGGATGCAAGGGTAATAGTAGTGGAGATGACGGATGCATATGGTCTGTACCTCCTGGCAATGAAGGCGTAACCTTTGAATACCGAGAGTATCCAGACGTAGGATGGAGAGGAGGTTCATACAACATTCCAGACAGGGATGCCAATGCTATAGAATATCCGAGTATTTGGATAGAAAATCCTGCTGGAGGTGGTACACATAGACATCCTGAGAGTGCTTGTGGAAAACCTTCTCAGGCAAGAACTAAAGATGGTGATGCTGGCACTCAATACTATGATTACTACCCTGAGGATCTTTCTTTCGATTATGCACTCAGTGATACTTGGTTTTCATATCTCTATGACACCTCAGATGACGCTGGAGTAGCAGGAAGACCTTGTTATTACCTAGAAGATGATCAAGAGTCTGTAGTGGTTACTGACGGGGCAGATCCACCTAGCACGATATCCACAACAACTAATTCTGGTAGTTCATGTATTCCTTGTGTAGGATTTACATGTACTCCACAGGAAACTGACATTAAGTATTCTGGGACACCTAATCTAACAGGAGATATAGATTGCCCCCACCCCACATTATTTGGTATAGGAACTAAGTCTGATAAGATTGTTTTTAAGTACGACACCCTAGCGACCACAGTACCTAATGCCGTCCAAGATTTTTCGTTCTCATACGACGGAACCACATATACTGATGTATTCCAAGGTAATGAACTAGAAGGTATCACCTACGAGTCTCCACAAAATACGTGGCAACAAGCCGACGCAGATTTTTTCGACTATCATATATTTGAACTGAATACAGGTAATACTAAGACTGGATTTAGAATTAAGGTAGAAATTACACCAAAACAGGATAGTAGCGGTTCTACACCTGTCTTTTCTGGTACAAATTGGAAGGTTACTGAACTATTAAGTGGTGGAACTGGATATGCAGTTAATGATACGTATGCATTATCTTACCTATTAACTCATGCAGATAACACTACCACTACTCTTACCATGAATTTAAAGATAACACAGACTGGTAGTGAAGAGATTGCTCAAGGGCAAACGGGTTTTGACCTGTTAAGACCTGGTGATACTATTAATGGACATGGAATTACACGAACTTTCCATACAGATGTTGATAATTTCCTTTATCATGTCGTATATTTGGATGGTGCAGGTAGTGCATTTGTTAAAGATACTCAATATACCTCTAATAGAAGTCATGTTATTACAGCAAAAGCGGGTCATGGTATTGTAGATCGTGCATGTTTGATAGGATTATACGAATTTTTAGATAAAAGTGTGCAATTTGTTACTGCAGACCTTAATAAACGTGCACCAGACACGTTAACTAACATGATTCAACCTGTTGCAGGGGCAACTCTTACTAATGGAAGGGTTACTGGTATAACAATTACGGATGGAGGTAGCGGTTGGAACACTCTTGGTAAGACACCTGAGTTAGAAATCACTCCACCAACAACAGAAAATGGCGAAGCTGCTGAAGTTGAAGGTACTTTTACTAATGGAGTGCTCACTGCAGTGCAAATTATCAAACCAGGTAGCGGATATGGCGATGGAACTGAACTTCCACGTCTTTGGGTAAGGAATGTATTCATTACAAACACCAGATCATTCGCTAATTCTGGGTATGATCCCGAATTACAAGGATCTTTTGAGCAAATTGCCAAAGATATACCTGAAGATCCATCAGCAGAACTAATAGTTGACAAAGAAGCACTTGATTACTTGGAAATTCCATCTGTTCATGCAGATCAAGACCAAACTAGAGTGATATTTGAAGAATCAGAGGAAAAAGTTACTATAAAAGAGGATCAAGAACGAGATGTGAAGTATACTTTAGGTCAAAGGAAGTATAATCGCTCTGCCGTGGAGGGATTAAAGGATTTTCAACCTATGCATACCTTAGATCATCTAAAAAATACGGATTTATCAGCAGAAATACAAAAAGTTCTTGTAGATGACAAGGCAGAAGACGCTGCACGGAGAAATCAGATGGTCGAAGACATGATTGAAGACCCAACTCCGCAAGAAGAAACATATAAAGACAACTTTGTAGAGTCAATTCAAGGAAGTTTGACTCAATTGCCGTATGCTTCTACCTATACTAAATATATTATGAGACAATATCGACCTGATCCCTCAGTTTTTACGCGAATTGACGTTAGTTTATCGTGTAAACCCGTAAATGAGGGTTGTGCACATTTTTCATGTTCTACACCTCCGTCAACACCCAATTCTTCAGTTACAAGTGGTAATACTACTACAACACATACTTACACAATGCAAGGAATGTTTGGAGCTGGTTGTCAAAGTTGGACAGCAAACGGAAAATTGAAAATATTTAACGATATGACACAATCAGCGGCTAGAGTTGCAGCTGCAGCAGCCGCATATGGTAATCCTTACGACGCAATAAACTAATGACATTAGGAGCAGCATTATACATGGGAACTTGCAGTGGGCATGGAAAAGGTGCTGGTGGAACTGCACATCCAGGTCATTGCGGTGGAGTCCTTGGTGGATGTCCTCATCCTCCTATGAGAGGAGATATGGGTAAAGCAACTGTTATGGTTGGTGACCCTGTTGTCTCTTGGCCACCGATGGCACAGACTCCTAAAGGTCCAACAGTGACAAATGTGGTAATTAATGGTATGATACCCATTATAGATCAAGATGAATTAACACCACACCCCACTTGTACTGTACTTACCACTACATCTACGGGATATAAGTGCTTTTTTACCACAAGTACTCCCGCTTGGTGGTTAACTGACATCGCTGGTTCACGGGAAACTGCTGCTGGACACGCTAGGAAGTTATTTGCAACTTCTAAAACAGTTAAGGTTAATGGTAGGTTTTTGGGTAGGTTCTCCGACCCATTTGGTACTAAAACAGGTAGTGGTCCTTATTCCTGTTTATCAACAGTTGCTGGATCTAGTAAAAACGTCTTTGTAGGAGCTTAATTATGGCAAAATCAGTTGCATGGAATCCTGACTCAAATATTGAGTCAAAACCGAAAAAAACAAGGCAAGGAGCAGGACAGCATACGAAATACGCTGCAACCTCTCGTAATGCTGCTAAAAAACGTAATCGTGGTCAAGGTCGCTAAATAATACTTAGATTCGTCATGTATAGTGTCTTATAGAGCATTACCAGAAGGATTATTCATATCGGATAGCCTTATCTCTGGTCAAGGGGTCTTCACAAAAAGACCTCTTAAGTCGGGTACAAATTTGGGAATGTCTCATTTAATTATAGATGAGATTATATATCGTACACCTTTAGGTGGATTCCTCAATCACAACGAGGAACCTAATTGTGAAAAATATTTAGAAGATGGAAAATATTATGTGAGAGTGATAAAACCCATAAATGCTAATGAAGAGCTATTTTTGAAATATACATTTTATGAAGTATAGGAATGGCTTTAAAGGAGATAAGTTCAAAAGATCAGATTAGATCAAGGTCTTTTAAGGACGTTAGTATAGGATTTTTAAGAAACCCTTTTACTAAGGACGTTTCTTCTGTGGTAAATGATAATTCAATTAAACAGGCGATTAAAAACTTAATTTTAACTGCTCCTGGTGAAAAACCTTTCCAACCTAACGTTGGGTCGAAGGTTTATACTATGCTATTTGAACCATTAGATCCCTTCACTGCGGATGTTATTGGTGAAGAGATCATAAATACCATTAACCAGAATGAACCTAGAGTACAACTAAAAGCCGTAAACGTATTGCCAGTTAATACAGGCAACAAACTCAATGTATTCATTGAGTATAGAATTGTGGGGGTTCCTATAGTTGAGACAATAGAGTTTGTTTTACAGAGACCTGAATAATGCAACCGAATAATTTAACAGCATTAGACTTTGAGGATATCAAAGCTTCTATTAAGTCGTATTTAAGAACTAGGACAGAGTTCACCGATTATGACTTCGATGGGTCTTCTTTGTCGTATATTATTGATATTTTAGCATATAACTCATATTATACCGCATTTAACGCCAATATGGGGTTAAATGAAACATTTTTGCCGTCTGCGACTATCAGAGATAATATTGTCAACATTGCTAAGTTGATGAATTACACTCCAACGTCGATTAAAGCGTCTAGAGCGTGTATAAAACTAGAATTACAAACTACACAAGTAAATGGTGCATATCCTAGTAGTATAACCTTGAAAAAGGGTGCTATAGCGACAGGAGGTAATTATCTTTGGAACGTTTTAAGTGATATTACAGGTACTGTTAATACTACAACTGGTATAGCAACTTTAGATAAGACTATAGTCTATGAAGGCAATATTATAGATTTCTCTTATGTTGTTAATACCTTTGCCCAACAAAATTATGTTATTCCTTCGGGAAATGTTGATATATCAACTCTTAATGTAAGAGTACGACCAAACGAATCATCTACTGCTTCAGACCTTTACAATCAAGTAGATAATGTTACTGCTTTGACTGGTGCGACTCGTATTTACTTCCTTTTTGAAGGGGAGGATATGAGATATCAAATTAGGTTCGGTGATGATAGTATTGGACGTGCTTTGAAAGATGGAGAACTTATTGATCTAGAATATCTTGTAACTGCTGGTAAAATTGCAAACGAGATTAAAGGATTCTCATTTGTAGGTCAAATTGTTGATGGTAATGGTACAACCTATTCACCATCAGAGGTAGATCTAGCTGTTTTGGATCAGTCACAGCAAGGTGAAGATCCAGAATCTATAGAATCTATCAAATATAATGCTCCTAGATATCTTTCTTCTCAAAACAGAGCAGTAACTGCTCAAGATTACTCTGTTTTAACGAAAAAATTATACTCTAATACCGATGCTGTAGTTGCATATGGTGGTGATTCATTAACTCCACCTGTTTATGGTAAAGTTTATGTGGCAATTAAGACTAAGACTGGATCTTTGCTTAATGCTGCCACGAAGAAGGAGGTACAAGACCTTTTAAGAAAATATGCAATGGCATCTATCGATCCTGTGATTGTAGATCCAGATTACATGTATATCTTTAATAAAATCTTTATTAATTACGATACTGGTTGCGGTTCTACTTCAGCAGAAATTAAAACTGATATTAGTAGTGCTATTTCAGAATGGGCAGGTCAAACTCAGATTAATAACTTTAATGCTACATTTAGATCTAATTCATTTGAAAAAGCTATTACTTTAGCAAATAAATGTATCAGTGACGTTTCTCTTCAAACTACTCTTTTGAAGTATATTGAGCCAAAAGCCAATCAAACAAACACATATTGTATATCAACTGGTTCTGGAATTTATAATAGTTCACCTAGTAAAGATGGTGGAGATGGTAGTAGTACTGCTTGTAAGAAAGAACCTGTTATTTTATCTGGTACATTTAGAACATTTGATAGACCAGGTATAGATCAGCAATTTGAAGATGATGGATATGGAAATTTAAGAATGTTCTATAATACTGGTAATAAAAAGGTATATACAAATGATACTGCAGGTACTGTAGATTACGATAGTGGTAAGATTTGTTTTGGTCCTGCTAATATTATTGGTGCTGGAGATAATCTTACTGACGCTACAAATATAACTACCACTAATGCTACTACTGGTACTGGTACAATTATTGATATTGATACACTACCAACCGATTTAACCATTCCAATTATATTCATTCCTGCAAATAATGCAACAATTCCTTCAACTACACCAGGAACTATTATTAATATTGTAACACCAGAAATTACAGTGTCACCAATTGGAGTTACTCCACCTCCTACTATACCACTAAATAGTTTGACTCCAACAGTTTTCAACCAACCACCAACAACGGTTGAAATTCCAACTATTAGTAATGCAGGGTCTCTTAACACATCAAGCTGTTTTTAAATAGATGAATAACGTAAATAAGGTTTCTCAGTCGATAGCATCACAATCGCCTGAATTTATTCAATCCGATTACCCACTTTTCAATAAATTCATCGAGTATTATTATAATTCTCAAGAAAAGACAGGTTTAGGACAAAATATAGTTAATAATTTTCTTCAATATCTTGATATTGATAAATTGGATGTTGGAATACTTGATGGAGCAACAAAAGTCGTAGAGGCAATAACAGCAACCTCTGAGACAATAGTTGTAGAGAGTGTTGACCAGTTTATAGAGAAGAATGGTTCGGTATTAATAGGTGATGAGGTAATTTACTATGAAAAAACAACTCCTGCCCCTAATATTGCACTAAGTCCTGGTATTTCTTATGAACAGGTAAAATTAAAGTGGCAAACTGTTGAAAATTTAATGGATCACTTTGATGGATCCTCAAGAGTCTTTAATTTATTGAGTGCTGGTAATCCTATTACTCCTCCAACTCCACAACACTTAATTGTTAGTGTTTATGGAAAAGTACAGATTCCTGGTACAGATTATACAGTTAGTGGAACGCAAATTACCTTTGCTGTTGCTCCTAGAACTAGAGTTCCTTCTGATAGTGCGGAAAATACCTATATTAACTTTTTAAGTGGATTTATTGAGAATACTATTGTTCCACTTGACAATCTTTCTGGATCTTTCGGAGAAGGTAAGACTTCCTTTAAGATGACTAATGGTGGTGCTCTTTATGAACCTATTGTTGATGAATTTGTTATAGCAATTTACGATAATACCCTTCTTATACCAAAACAAGATTTTTATCTTGATAGAAATTACTTTATATTCAATACAGCACCTTTAAATGGAAGATTTTTAGGGTTGTTTTCAATTGAAGCACCAATTCCTTCTTTTGGATCTGATGCTATTGGTTATGCCCGTGTTAATACTGCAGGTAATCTAACTTCTATTGAAAATAGTAAGAGTGGATCAAATTATAAGTTTGATTATCCACCAAAGGTTACTATTAACTCTGATGTTGGATATGGTGCCTCTGGAACTACTTTAGTTAATGGTTTAAAAACTATAACTCTTCTAGATGGAGGAAAAGGGTATAGTGATACCAATCCTCCTAATGTTGTTTTACAAGCACCAACAAAAGAAGGTGCAATACCTGCTCAAGTTACGGCAACAGTTACAAATGGTGCTGTAACTGCCGTTAATATCGTTAGTTCTGGTAGTGGGTATACATTTACCCCTAGAGTTACGTTTGATCAACCAGGAGGTGCTACATTAGGTACTGTGACTGTTGGTGGTGGTTCTATAACTGGAACAATCTCAGTTACTGCTGGTGGATCTGGATATACGACTTCTCCTGTTGTATATGTTGATGAACCAACTGGTGCAAACCCAATTAAAGCAGCATTGAGAGCAAATTTGACTGATGGAGTAGTTACTTCTATTTCTGTGCTTAATGCAGGTCAAGGATATGATACTCCACCAAGAGTTTCAATTATTGACCCTATTGGTGCTCAAGTTTTACAAACTACAGTTGATGGTGATGGTCGTATAACTGCTATTGAACTTTTAGATGGTGGATCTGGATATGATGATGTACCTTCAGTTTATATCGTTGATACAAGAACTTCTGGTGCTGGAAGTGGTGCATCTGCTGTTGCTTCCATCTTTAATGGAAAAATTACTGATATTAACATAACAAGTTTCGGAACAGGTTATAGTGCTGCATTCCCACCAACAATTACCATTCAATCACCTCCTAGTGCAAGAGCATCGGTTGAAATTGGTTTAAATGAGGTTACTGGATTCAAAATCAATAAGCAAGGTCAATTATATACTAAAGCAGCATTTGAAGGATGTGCTAGAGCAGCAAGTGCTATTACTAAGTACACTGAAAGTGGAAACGCTGTATTTTCTAATAATACTACTGCTACTGCTCATGCTATAAATGCTCCAGTTAAGTGTTTAGATGCACTTTTCGTAAAAAGATTACTTGATAAGTACACAGAGCAGTATCTACCTGATGTACCTTCTTTAGATTATACAAAAATTGATGTAAGAAATGCTATTAAGACCGTAAGAGATTTTTATCTGTCTAAGGGTACTTCTTTTAGTATTGCGTACTTATTTAAACTACTTTATGGGGAAACAGTTAGTGTTTCGTATCCTAAAGACCAAATTACAAAACCTTCCGCAGCTACGTGGTCAATTGACACTGTTCTCCGTGCTACCTTAGTATCTGGATCTCCAGAAAACATTAGAGATGGTCTTCTTAGTCAAGATGCGGATATTGCAGACGTAAACATTAAAGCAGCGACTGCTCTTGTAGAAAATTACATTGCAATCAATACATCTAAGACTACTATATACGAATTAATCCTTTCTGAAGAGACAATTAAAGGAAAATTTGTAGTTCCATATAAAACAAAACTTGCGGAACCGCTTACTGCAACTTCTAACATTATTACAGTTGACTCTACAATTGGATGGCCAGAAAGGAATGGAACGTTCCTTATTGGTGATAGTGAGGTTGTTCAGTACAAAGAAAAGTCATTAAACCAGTTTATTGAGTGTACACGCGGTTCAGGTACTAGTACTGCACAGGTTTGGGACGCTGCTACGGAAGTTAAGTCTAATTTCCAAGTTTACCTTAATAAAGGTACAACAACTGAAGTTGTAATGAACGTTGTTGGTATTGTAGATGCAGAACAAACTACATTAACCGATACTGGTTCATATTACCTTCCTGGTGATAAATTGACCATTTCTAAGTTGGGTGGTACAGGAACATCTCCACAATTGAAAACTTGGTTGTATAATGTTAAAAAATTAATCGAAATCCAGAGTATTACCTTTGGTGGTCTTAATAATAAGTATGCTACTGTTACATGTAAGAATAGTCATGGTGTTCTTGTTGGAGATCAAGTTACAATCTATGGTGCAAACCCAATTCTTTATAACGGAACATTTTTAGTTACTTCTAGAGATAGTGATGTAATTTTCCAGTATGAATTGCCTCAAAGTGCGGTAGTAGTACCTCAGGGTAATATTCTTGTGTCTATTGACCTTAATAAAGGTAAATCTGACAATAGTGCTGTTTTAAATGCGATTGGTCCTTATACTACTAACATTCAGAACACATTCTTTAGTGATACTTACGTTTATATTGCTTCTACAGGTATTCCTAACTATAAGATTGGTCCTTTTCCTGGATCTGCTCTTTTACCAGGCAACCAACGTAAATTAACCAGAATTCCTCGTACTGCGTCTACAATTTCAACAAAGAACGCTATTGGAGCAGGTCCAATTGGTTCTTGGGTTAATGGTGTTTCTATATGGTCATATAAGTCTGCAATTACAAAAACTTATGGTGCTGTAACTAATATTGGTATTACTAATGCTGGTAGTGAATATGACGCAGCATCACCACCAGCTGCAACAATTACTGGTGGTAGTGGAACTGGAGCAACTGCATCAGTAGTTGTTAATGGTTCTTTGAATACTATTGACGTAACTGCTGGTGGTAGTGGCTACACTACATCTCCATTGGTCTCTATTGTTGGTGGTGGAGGTTCTGGTGCTTCTGCAACAGCAATTATCACTAAAGGTGAAGTATCTAGAGTTCTAATCGTTGATGCTGGTACTGGATATACATCTCAACCTACAATTAGTATTGTTGGTGGTGGTGGACAAGGTGCAACTGCAACAGCGTCCGTTAGAGGTCCAATTCAAAGTATTTCTGTAGGTGCTGGAGGATCTAACTATACATCAACACCAACAGTAACATTAAGTTCGGGTTCTGGTGCAGTTGCACAAGCTATTGTAAGTAATGGTCGTATTATCTCTATTGCTATCATTTCTGCTGGATCTGGATATACAACTGCTCCTACAGTAAGTATTCAAGGTGTTGGTTTTGGTGCTGTTGCAACAGCAACGATTGACACTGATGGTGAAAATGCTGGAAGAGTTACTGGTATTACTATTACCAATAAAGGTATTGGATATATTCAGGGAACAACTATTATTAATTTAACTTCTGTTGGACAAGATGCTGCATTTACTGCAAATGTATTCCAATGGACTTATAACCTTCAAGAGACAACTACATTTGATGGTGCTAAGGGTAGTGTTTTTGAAGGATACAATAACCAATATGGTGGTGAATATGCACACTTATCTAACCCACAAAGATTAAGATATGTTCTTGGAGACAATTTATTTGAAACTACTGCTGGTGCTTTAGAAGAACAATCAGCAGGAACTTCACATTCTCCTATTATTGGATGGGCATTTGATGGTAATCCCATATATGGTCCTTATGGATTCACAGATCCTACTGATCAATCATCTGCTATTGTTAGACTTAACACTTCATATAGATTAAAGTCATCATTAATATATGATATAAGTTCAAACCCAAATCCATCAAGAACTGCTGGTCCTACATTAGCTGATGAACCTGCAGGTAGATTTATAGAAGATTATGAATATGTCTTTGCTTTAGGAGATTTAGACCAATATAATGGTCGTTTTTGTAAAACACCAGATTTTGCTGAAGGTAGATACTGCTATTTTGTAACTATCGATGCTACAGATGCTGGTAATCCCACTTTCCCATATGTACTAGGTCCAAATTATAATTCTGTTGTAGATCCTTGGAACCTTGCTGCAGCTGCGGTTCAACAGAACATTCCTACAGGTGTTGTTCGTTATAGAGACCCTTATGAGAATGTTGATATTGATGTTTCAAGAATTCCAAATGCTTCTACAAATGCTTTAACCACTGAAGGTGGTGACATACTTTTATTTGAAATTGAAGATGAAGATAGAAGTGGTGTTATAGAACAAGCAGAAATTGATGATCCAGATCAAATTTTTGAGGAATCACCTTTACAACTCTTCGATTACTTCCCTGCGGTCAAATTTGACTCAAAAGTTGATATTGAAGTTGAAACTATTACTAAGTTTGAGGAAGCATCTGTTTCTGGATTCTCTATTGAAAACCCAGGTAAAAGTTATCAGGTAGATGATAGATTGGTATTTGATAATACTGGTACTGATGGATTAGGTGTTTCTGCACGTGTTTCAAGAATTACAGGTGAAACTATAGGTGAATACACATTTGAAAATATTAGTGGTATCAGTTATGGTCGAATAAAGACAACAACTCCTCACCAATTACTTGCTAATGATCAAGTTTTTGTTGATTACACTCCAGTAATGAATAGCACTGGTAAAAACTATGTTGTTCGTCAATATAAAGGTATTGAAGAAATTGTTGTTACTCAAACAGGTTCTGGATATAATACTGACATTCCACCAAGTATTATTATAGATGGTGATGGTGTAGCTGGTAAATTGGAAGCAGTTGTAACTTCTGTAGGTGCTATTGATAAAGTTAATATTATTAACTCTGGATCAGCATATACTAAGAATCCTAGAGTTATTTTATCACATCCTCAAGTTTTCAAAAAAGCAGATTATTTCATCTCTCTTATTAATAATAACAATTATGTAAAGATAAATGATGTAGTTACTACTTCTACTAAGGTTTCATACATTTGTGGTAAAACTAAGAATGCTGCTGGCGATGAAGAGGTTGCTTTCTTAGCAAAAATCAACTCTTCTGGAGTAAAAGAGTGGCAAAAGACTTTAGCTAGTACAGATGGTCAAAAAACTGCAGAATTTTCAAAACTTGTTCTAGATGGAAGTAATATCTGGGTTGTTGGTTTAAATCAACCAAACTCTACAATTTTAGATGCTTATAACCCTGATGTCATACTTTGTAAGTACATAGAGGCATCTAATGGATTAAGTGCTACACTTAACAGACAAAAAGCATATGCTGGTATATCTGGTGCTACTCGTGCTGATCAAATCACTTCACTTGCTAAATTCTCAGATACGAGATTTTTAATTGGTGGATATACAAATACAAACTCATCAAATCCTTATGATGCCTTTATTGCATCGGTTGACACTACTGGTTCTTTTGCAATAAAAAGAAAAATCTCATCTCCTGACAAATCAGAGAAACTTACATCTTTAATTGTTGCTGAAGATGGTGGAATCTACTTTACACTTGAAACAGCAGATACATCAACAGCAACCATTGTCAATACATCATTTGGTAAAGCAACCTTAGGAACAAGTGTATTTACTATAGATTTTATTAAAAATATTACTAATAGTGCATATTCATTTGCTAATACTTCTTTAGCAGTAGATGAATTTAATGAATTCTATATTACATCCACATTAAGGTTACAATCAGATGCTACTAACACAGAAAGTTTCTGGGTTGGTAAACTTGATAGTGCTGGAGCATTTATATGGAATTATCGTTATGTTGCACCTGGCAGAAATATAACACTCGCTAATAAGTGTGTAATTGATATATTTGGTGATTTAAATCTAGCTTTTACAAGAAATAACAATACTACTGGTAAAATAACATTAGATTCAATTAAGATTGGATATGATGGTGTTATGAAGAATCATACCACTAATGACTTCAATACTAATAGAATGGAAGGTGGTTCTGTTTATGGAATCTCTACAGATGATTCTGGTGATGTACTTTTAAGTGGTCAGACATCTTGGAACAGAAATGAGTTTATATTCCCATTTGATGCAGCAAGTGTAGTAGATACTACAGGACATTATACTCTTACTACTACATCAACTACTAATTCAGTAACTTATGCTGATAATGTTGCTAAGATTTATGGATATAACCCTGCAGGATCTAATTCTTCATGGGTTCAAGGAAATCTTCAAATTACCTCTGCTCAACTTGGAACCAAGTTAAATGATAATTGGACAGTTGAATTCATGATTTATAAGGATTCTACTGCTTCACAAACATTATCTCAAGCTGATCAGACAATAATTTCTATTGGTGATGCAACTTCTGCAACTGGTGGTCTTTGGATATACTACGATATATCTGATGGTAAATTAAAGACCATTATAACCAATAATACAACAACTGTTAATACTGCTCATGGAGCAGGAACTATATCAGAATCTACATTAACAACAATGTATGCTGATGATAACTGGGCATTCTTCGGTTTGAAGAAAGATGGTAATACATTTACAATTTATATTAATGGTAATTCTGTATATTCATTAACTGTTGCTAATACTTCTCTAGGTTCAAAAGATCTTTATATTGGTCAATTCCCTGGTAGAAATGGCAGTGCAGGTAACTTCCGTAAGGATGAGCAAGGTCAATTCTATGTTGAGAATTTCCGTCTTAGAAATAGAGCCGTAACACCTACAGTTCCTACTGATATAACTGGATATCCAGCATCAGGTGGATTTGGATTTGCTTATAATTGGGTTAATGATCCTTGGTTTACAACTTATCTTTCAAGATATGATTATATTGATTATGCTGGATTTGTTCTTAAAGTTGATAAGGATGCTACTAAACTTGGGCAAGAAACTAATACAAACACAGGAACTGGATTCCTTAGAACTGCAGTTACACCAGTTACAGGAACAGCATTAACTCTTACAAATACAGATTACTCTTTAGGTGCTGCTGGATTACAATCTTTAGATTATGAAGCTTCTGACACAACAATGGGTCAAGATACTCAAACTCTGACCTATACTGCAGATCTTTGGGAATCTAGAACTGCTACAGTACCTTCTCCTGGTTCTCAAAAATTAAGAGCAACTGCAGTTGTTAAAGATCGTTATTTCTTTAAACCTACCAATACCCTTAAGATTGATAATATTCAAAAATTAACTCTCAATCAATCATTTGCATTTACAAATAATACTAAGTTAGTTTTAAAAAATTCAGGTGGTACTACACTTAATACTGGTTATATTGTTAAGACTGATGTTGTTAATAATCAGGTATACCTTGCTGTAAATCTTAATTCTTGGACAGACGACTTAAATACAGGAACCCTTTCTATAGAACAATTCAGTGAGCAAAGTGCTTATGGTATTGTTGGTCCTGTTCCTAATGTTGTTAATGAAATTTCAAATTATATCTTTGCTCAAGTTGATGCTACTTCAGCAGGTCAATTTGATATTGACTTAGATGACTATAACTTAGATGGTACTTATAATGCTAGTGGTGGTCAAAACCTTGATAGTTTTGGTATATTTAAGGCATATAGTGCTGATGATTATACAATTAGAATTGATGCTATTGCTGGAGCATCTGAGTATTCTGTTGGTTCTGTAATTACTTTAGCAAATTCTGCAGTAGCATTTAACGCTGCAAAGAGTACAGTTACGTTTACTGGATTAGCAGGTGTTACTAAAATTACTCTTGTAACAAATTTAGAAAAGATATTACAAGTTACTGCAGTTGTTAATACAGATGAAGTTTATGTTGTTACTAGTAGTAAGCATTATCTATCAACAGGAGAAATTCTGTATATTGATGGAAACTCTGTAAATTCAACTGATCCAGCAACTGAATATGATGGTACTTTCCCAGTTGATACTATTGTAAGTCCAATTGAATTTACATACAAATTACCAGCAGTTGCAACAACAAATCCAGCACTCAGAGCAGGATCTCCTGCAGGAGTAGCCGCAGTTGATGTATTTGTTAAATCACCTACTTTAAAGATGTATTATGGACATCAATATATCTTTGATGTATCACACTCTTCAATGCTTGGTGCAAACTTATCATTCTCTAAAGATAATCTTTATAAGTTAGAATATTCATTTAACTCAATCGAAAGGGTTGGTACTCCAGGAATTGTATCACAAGGTAATCCATCACCTACAATTAAACTTAAGTTGGATAGAGGAATTGTAACTAACATTTCTTACTATTTTGATCCTTCTAGAACTACTGATGCAACTTCACCTATAGTTAGTGGTAGTTACTTGGATATTGTAGATTCTCCTTATACAGGAACATTTACATTAACATCTACATCTGGTGCTACAATTACTACAGGTGATGATGTATTTAAATTCTTATTGCCTAATGAACCAGAAGGAAATGCAACATTAACTTCTGCATTGTATAGTACAAGTTCTGTTAAGGCAGTTGGATCAATTGCTGATGTTAGAATTGTTAATGCTGGTGGTTTCTATACAAGACTTCCAATTGTTAGTAATATAGTTTCTAGCAGAAAGATTGAAAGAGTAGATATTAGAACTCCAGGTACTGAATATGCTGTAGGAACTTATACTGGTGTTCCTATTGCAGGTGATGGTGAAGGTGGTTTAGTAGAAATTATTGTTAAAGATGGACTTGATGAAAATAATTCAACAATTCCAGGTCAAATTAATAAGGTAACAGTAACATCTCCTGGTATTGGATATACTACAGCATCTATTGATATTGAAGCAATTGATGGTATCTTAGGAGCAGGAACTACTGGTTCTGGTGGAGAATTAACTGTTGTTATTCCTCCATTTGGTACTGGTGCATCTATCTTTACTAAAGGTACTAGTGTTGGTAAAATTAAGAAACTTAAGAATAATAACTTTGGATATGATTATCCTCATGACTATACACTACGCCCTGAGATCACATTCCCAATAAATGCACAGCTTACTTCTACCAGTATACTTGATAGTATTACTGTTACTGACCCAGGTTCTGGATATTCACAAGCACCTGCTGTTGTAATTACAGGTGGTGGTGGAACTGGTGCTATTGCTGAGGCAATTGTTAAGAATGGTAGATTAGATCAAATTATCGTTAAAGATTCTGGATCTGGTTATTCATCTGAACCAACAATTACATTAGCATCTTCCTTTAACTATGTTATTAACCTTGATTTAGGATTACTACAATTTGCTTATCCTCATGGTATTGTAAATGGTGCTGAAATTACTTTATCAGTTACTGATACTGGAGATGGTATTGACTTCCCACTTGCTGCTGGTGCTATAGGTAGACTTAATGGAGTTACAACATACTATGCAATTGCTGGTACTGCAAATTCACTAGATACTGATCAATTAAAACTTGCTTTAACATCATCGAACGCAGCTCTTGGAGATGCAATGACATTTGTTAATGCTGGTACAGGTCGTCAAACTGCATTAACTTCATCCTTTGGTGGTACTGCAGAAGCAAATGTTATAACTTCTACCTTCCTAGAAGGAGAATTAGTATATCAGGGTGCTTCATTAGAAAATGCTACTGCAACAGGATATGTTTCAACTAATGCTGGTTGGCAGCTTGGTCCTAGAATTCTTAAGATTGTTGATTATGATGGTACATTTAATGCTAATGAAAGGATTACTGGTGTAGTTTCTAAATCATCTGGTCTTATTTCTGATCTTAAGATTGCTAAAGGTGTCTTAGAAATTGGATCTATTACTCAAACGACAGGTCAATTTATTGATGATATTGGTAAACCTTCTGAAATTATTCAAAAGATCCAAGACTCTTACTATTATCAGGATTTCTCTTATGCTGTTAAGTCTGCAGTCTCTATTAATGATTGGAAAGACATCTTAGTTAAGAATGTTCACCCTGCATCATTTAAGATCTTTGGTGAATTGAATTTGGATGAATATGGTGTAATTCCAAATAAAGAAACATTTTTCTCAATTACAAAGTCTGTTGAACTTGCACAGGAAGCAATTGTTCCTAATATTCAAAACTTTGCTCTTGTAGAACCTATCTACTCCGAATTTAATAATACAGAAGTACTATTCAGACAGAAAAGACTAACATCTTCTGAAAATATTCTAACTTCTGTTGTACAGCGTATTGATGATATTTCTAGTCAATTTGATGGTATTAAGACATCATTTGGATTACAAGTTGGTGGTAATAATGTTGTTGCTAATGCTAATCAGTTAATGATTGTTTTGAATGGTGTTGTACAAAACCCTGGAACATCATTTAGTATTCAATCAGATAAGATTGTTTTTGCAGAACCACCATCACCTCCTGCAAGTGTTAAGTATGTATCTGTTGGTATACAGCAGCAGAATACAATTGGTATAAGTTTTGATCCTGGTACTATTAGTGGTATTTTCCCAACTATAGGTAACGTTTTGGTTGGATCTGTATCTGGTACTGATTTAATTGTTACTAGTGTAGTTGGAAATGTAATATTTGGTTTTATTACTGATGGTGCAGGATTTATTCTTAATGAATTATGTAATGTTGCTGCTACAGGATTTAATGCTAACTATTTGTCTCAACAAAGCGTATCTAACATTGGGTTGTTTACATATGGTGAGACAGTAACTAATTTAGAAGGTAATACAGCAAAAGTCAACCAAACTAACTTAGAAGGTGGTACTGAAGATCCTGTTGCTCAATTACGTTTCACTATTGGTGCTGGTGCTACAACCATTGATGTTGTTAAGTATAAAGTAGATAATAGTGCTGCTGATGAAATAGTTCCTTCTGGTAATTTTGAAGTTGGTAAAGACTATAAGATCGATAATGAAATTATTAAAATTCAAGGTATTGCAAATAATACAACTTATACAACATTAACTGTATTAAGAGCACAAACTGGCACTAGTGCTGATTCTCATCAAGAAAACGTTCCATTCCGTAAGGTTGAGATATTAATTACTAACTCAATGGTTTTGAGTAAAACTGCTGGTACTTATCAGTCAACACCTGGTCTTTATGATATTCAATTAAATGATTATATTATTGGTGCTTCATCTAATGTTGTTGCTAAGATTACATCTACTGCAGTGTATGCAGATCCTGTAACTGGAGAAACAATATCACAGGTTAATATTTCAGATGGTTCTTCCTTCTTTGGACTTCTATTCAACAGAATTACTTCTCAGACTTATCCAAATGTCGTTATTGATGATATTTCAAAATCTGCTATAAGTGTTGTTGATTTTACTGATAATACTACTGGAATTAATACTAAATTCCCTTCAACAGAAGAGATAAGCAATTACGTTATCAAGTATGATAATGCTAGTGGCACCATAATGGAAGATGAATATATCCGTAATTATCAGATTAAGTATTCTGGTAGTCAAGGAGATTTCATTGCAGGTGAAACTAGTAAAGTTAGAAAACTAAGTTTTAGAGATAGGATTGGTAGTGGTGCTTTCCTTAAAGGTCAAACTATTAGAACTAGGGATACTAAGGCAGAAGTTGTTGGATATAGTGTAGCAGATCAGATTGTTTATCTTGGTAAGATTGGTAGAACTCAGTCTAATGGACAAGATTATCATACTATTTCATTTGCTAAGGAAGCTCAATTAGATACTGCACAGAAGAAATTTGGTGATTCATCACTCTTACTTGATGGTACTGGTGATTATATTTCTGTTCCTACATCAACAGAGTTTGGATTTGGTACTGGTGATTTCACAATTGAACTTTGGGTACGTCCTGCAACTGTATCAGGAACACAAACTTTAGTTGATCTTAGAACAGCAGATCCTCAAGTAGCACCATCAATAAGATTAAATGGTACTGCAGTAGAATATAGAAGTAATGGTGCTAATGTAGTTAATGGTGGTAGTGTTGCTCAAAACACTTGGTATCACATTGCAGTTTCAAGAGTAAGTGGTACTACTAAGTTATTCGTTGATGGTGCTCAAATTGCATCTAATACTGATGCTAATGACTATGGAACTACAAAACCAATTGTAATTGGTGCTGATTTAGCAGGTGCAAATGCATTTAGTGGTCATATTGATGAAGTTAGAATTTCAGATACTGGTCGTTATTCTGCTGCATTTACTGCTAGAAATGGTATTCAACAAGGAGATGCTAATGCGAAGTTGATACTTCACTTAGATGGACTTGATGGTCAGGTTTGGACTGATGATTGGTCTGGTGGAGAAGCATTTACAGTTGGAGAATACTTTAATAATGATGCAATTCTTGAAACTTCTCGTGTTGCTGGTGTTCATATTTACAATGGTGGTACTGCAGCTGATGTTCTTACATTCAATGATGCTAGTACAAAGAGTGTGACTGCTGCAACATATAATGGAGAAACTGGTGTTTTAGAATTAACCATCGGATCTCATAGTTATACAACTTCTAATACAGTTACTATTACTGCTAATTCATTAAGTTTCACATGTTCTAAGGATGGACATGCTACAAGTCATACTTATCCTCGTACTACTGATCCTTATTACAATACTGCTATAGCAATAATTGCTGTAACAGGAACTACAATTACAGTTAATGTTGGTGTTGCTAGAGAACCTAAAGGATTTGTTGGAAATTCACAGAGATATATTAATGCTGCAGATTCAATTATAGCGAATAAAGATTACATTGCTAATGAAGCAGTATTCTTAATGAAGTCTAGATATCCTTCATTCTCAGTTCCTGGTGGTGAAGTTAATTGTGAAGATGATGTTAGAGATATTCTTGATGCTGTTGTTGAAGATCTTAGAAATGGTAGTAATAGTCATGTTTGGGATGCAGCTGCATTATATGTTAATAGAACTTCTAGTCCTGTTACATTAAATCATGTTGAAACTGAAGTTCCTGAGAGCATTTATACTTTAGAAAAGGCACAGGAAATTGTAAGATATGTGATTAATAATACACTTTGGGATACTCAAGGTGATCATAATCAAACTCAGTCATCTGACTCTACTATTACTGAAGTTGATGGTGTATATGTAACTCAAATTACTCCTTCAAGTGCTACTTATGATGCTGCTTCTGGTGATTTAGTTCTTACAAAATCAGATCATGGTTTAAGAACTCGTAGAAATCTTACTGCAACTACTGCTGCATTTGCTCCATCAACAGGTATTTTAACAATAACTACTGCAGTAAGTCAGTTTACTGCTACTGGTGCTACTTACAATGCAGCAACTGGTGAGATGGTTCTTACTATTGGTGCTCACACTTTAACTACTAACGATTTCGCTAGGATTGATACTGCTGGAATTACATTTAGTTGTACTTACAATAGTTCAACTTCAAATAAAGCTTATCCTAGAGCATCTGGTGCTAATACAACTAGTGGTGCTGACTATGCATACGATACATATTTACCAATTCTTTCTGTAGGAGCAACTACAATTACAATTAATGTAAATGGTGGACAGGGTGTTATTAGTCATAATGTAGCACATTCATTCGTTTCAGCAGTTACTAATAGTATTAAAATTGGTCATGGTGTTAATAATGGAGATAGTGTTCAACTTGATGACAACTCTCTAACATTTACTTGTACTCAAGATAGCAATGCTACTGAGCATTCATATCCAAGACCTCAAGATCCTGGTAGTCAAGGTTGGATGATTGCTTCGGGTGCTACTGCAACAACCTTTAATATTAATGTTGGTAAGGCACCAACAGGAAATTATACTCCTACTACAGCGAATTTTGATGGTGCTACTGGTTGGTTAACAACTACTATTGGTGATCATGATATGTCACCAGGTACTAAGCATACAGTTAAAGATGCTACTTATACTGCATCAACAGGTTTAATGAACATCGAAGTTGAGACACATACTTTTGATGTATCTAATGCAACTTATAGTTCAGTTACTGGTGATCTAGTATTGACAGTTGGTTCTCATGGTCTTAATAAAGGAGATAAAGTTAAAATTGGAGCTAATTCATTATTCTTTACTTGTGATATGGATGACCATCAAGTTATTCATGCATATCCTAGAGCATCAGATCCTACTTATGGAGACACTATCTTCATTAAGGATACAACACAGACCACAGTTACAATTAATGTTGGTACATCACCAGAAGTAGGTTATACTCCAACTGCTGCTGTATTTACTCCAGCAACAGGTGTTATGGAGTTAACCATTGGTGATCATGATCTTTCTACTGGTTCATCAGTTAGAATTAAGGATTCTGGATTAACATTTACATGTGCTGAAGATAGCAATGCTACTAATCATGCTTATCCAAGAACTACTACATCTGATAAAAATGTAACAGCAGCAACTTATACTCCTACAACAGGTGTATTACAATTAACTTCTGCTGCTCATGGACTTATAGGTGCATCTTCAACCACACCAACAGGTGCTACTTATGATCCAGCAGCAGGTTTAATGACACTTACTAAATCCTCTCATGGATTTGTAGTTGGTGATAAAGTTAAACTTGCAACTGGTGCTATAACCTTTAGTTGCACATATGGTGCTGGTGTTCATAAGTTTGTTTCTGCAGCAACTAATGCAGTAACTCCTAATGCTGGTTCTGCTATTACTCCTACTGATGCTACTTACACACCAAGCACAGGTGTAATGGTACTCACCTTTGGTAGTGCTCATGGACTTACAACTAGTAACACAGTTCAAATCACTGCTAATTCTTTAAGTTTCCAGTGTGATTTAGATGGGTATGCAACTACACACACATATCCTCGTACTACTGATCCTCAATATGGTCAAAACATTACAATTACTGCTGTAACTACTACAACCATAACAGTTAATGTTGGTGTAAGTTCTGCAGGAAATGCTTATCCAAGAGCTATAGATCCAATCGCTAATAAGTGGGTTGATATTGTTGCTGCTGATACAAATACATTTACTATTCCTGTAGGAGCAACTTCAATTGGCGATTATCCTCATACCTTTGTTTCAGCAACCACTAATGGTGTTAAGAAAGCAAATGATGTTGTTAAGATTGCTGATAATGGATTAACCTTTACTTGTGCATTAGATAATAATGCTTCTAATCATACATATCCTCGTTCTACCGATCCTATAAGTGATAAGTGGATAATTATAGAAGCACATGCTACAGATACGATTGATCTTGATGTAGGTGTTTCACCTAATACAAGTACTCATGCATGGGTATCAGCAGTCGCTGGTTGCCTTAAGACAAAAGTAGACCCTTATCAAGGTCTTCCATTAACAATTGATTATGTTGGTACTTCCCATACAGTAACTGCTGGTGCTTATAACCCAACAACAGGTGTAATAACAGTTACTATTGGTGCTGGTCATTCATTCTCAAATGGTGATAAGATTAAGTTTGCTCCTAATTCATTAACATATAGTTGTGCTCTTGGTAGTGGAAATTATACTTATCCAAGACCTACTGATTATTCATATGATAGATGGTTAACAATTTCTGGTGTTTCTGGAAATGATTTTAACGTAACTGTACTAGATGTAATACCTTCTACTAATACTAGCACTCATACATTTGTATCTGCGACTACTAATGGATTGACTTACATGGATGGTAAGATCAAGGTTAATGTTGGTATATCATCTAATACTACTACTCATGCATTTGTATCTGCACTTACAGATGCTGTAACTACTGGTGGTTACTATACTCATAAATTTGCTTCTGCTGCTAGTGGTGCATTAATTCCTAGTCATGGATTTACTATTGGTGATAAAGTCATGATTGATCAAGAATCATTGGAATTCCAGTGTGACATGGATCAGAGTAAGTCTGTTAAGAAGTATCCAAGAACTAGTGATCCTTATTATAATAAGTGGCTTACTATTTCTAATATTAGTAATAATGCATTTGATGTTAATGTAGGTATTACAACAAATACAACTTTCAACGTATCTGCTGCGACCTATAGTCCTGCATCAGGTAATATGACATTAACAATTGGTGCACATACTTTAGATGTAGGAGATAGCATTAAACTTGCTGATAACTCTTTAACTTTCCGTTGCGATTACAATAACGATAATTATACAACCGATAAAACTTATCCTCGTACAAATGGTAACGATTATGCATATAATACTGCGTTACCAATTACCTCTAGAACACCTACTACAATTACAATTAACGTAAATGGTGGACAAGGTGCTATTACTGATACCACTACTCATGTATTCCAATCAGCAACTGCAGGTGCCGTAATTGCGGGTGGTAATTATACACACAAATTCCTTAAGGGTTCACCTAATGGTTTAACTAAGGCAGGAGAGACATTCTCACTTGCTAATAATTCATTAACGTTTACTTGTGATATGGATGATAATATGAGTGATCATACTTATCCTAGAGCATCAGATCCTACCTATGGAACTTCTATTCCTCTTTATAGAGATGGATCTCTTTATTCTGCAACTGCTGCAGCATACGGATCTGCTGATGGTAAGTTAGTTATTACTGCAGGTAAGCAATTTACAGCAACAGATGCTACTTATGAAGCAACAACAGGTGTAATGAAACTTACTATTCCTGGTCATGGATTAGCAGATAACGATAGAATCACAATTGATGATGATGCATTGAAGTTTACATGCTCAATGGATAATCATACTTCAGATCATGCATATCCTAGATCAACTGATCCTAAGAGTAATACTAAATTGAGTATTAGTAATGCTGACACAAATACATTTGAAGTTAACGTTGGATCTTCTCCTTTAGTTGCGTTTAATCCAACTGCAGGAACATACAATCCATTAACAGGTGAGATGGCATTGACAATTGGTACTCACACTTTAACTGCTGGTACTAATGTTAAGATTGCAAGTTCTGGATTAACATTCAGATGTGATATGGATGGATACTATAGTAACCATGCTTATCCAAGAGCAACTGATCCTTTTTACAACAAACCTGTTGAAATTCAATCAGTAACTTCAACAGCAATAACACTTAATATTGGATCTTCTCCAACAGTTGAATATACACCAACAAATGCAACTTATACTCCTTCTACAGGATTGATGGTGTTGACAATTGGTTCACACTCTCTAACAACTGGTGAATCTATTAAATTGCTTGATGGTGCAGTTACATTCACATGTGCTGAAGATAGTAATGCTACTAACCATTCTTATCCAAGAACTACTATTGATACACATACTGCAGCAGCAGGAACGACATACAATCCTACTACAGGTATTATGTCAATTACATCTAATGGACATGGAATGCGTAATGGTGATTGGGTTAAATTAGATGATGGTGCTGTAACCTTTAGTTGTACATATGGTGCTGGTGCTCATACCTATGTTGGTGGTACAGTAGCAGATGCTGTTACTGATAATAATAGTGCTTCATACTCAGTATTTGATGCCACATATACACCTGCCACTGGTGTATTAGTAATGACTATCGGTACTCATTCATTAACAACTTCTAATACAGTTACGATTGGTGATAATAAATTAACATTTACTTGTGATCTTGATAATCATGCAACTAATCATCCATATCCAAGAGCAACTGACCCTGCATCTGGACAAGCATTAGCAATTACTGCAGCAGATGGTACTGCTGGTACAATTACAGTTAACGTTGGAACCACTGCTGGAAATGGAACTGCTTATCCTCGTTCTGGTGATGCAATCAGTGGTAAGTACATCAAAGTATTTAATGTGACAACAAACACATTTGATATACAAGTTTTAGATAACATTCCTTCTACAAATACAAGTCCACATACATTTGTTTCTGCCGTTACAAATGCTATCAAACAGAAACGTGATAAGTCATATGATACTGCTGTTGAAATTACAGCAACAACTGCTACATCTATTACGATAGATGTTGGTATTTCATCCAATACTACAACACACGCATTTGTATCTGCATTAGCAAATGGTGTAATTAGTGGTGGTAATCATACACACTCATTCTTCCCTACTGCTGCTACCTATACTCCTACAGGTGCTGCATATACACCTGCAACAGGAGAGTTAGTATTAACAATTGCTAATCATGGTATACAGGTTGGTGAATATATTAAGATTGCTGATGCTGGATTAACATTTACATGTGCTCAGGATGGTAATGCTACGAATCATACTTATCCAAGATCTACTGATCCTCTAAGTGGTAGATTTGTTGCCGTAACAGCAGCAACTACAAGTACACTTACAATTAATGCTTTACAAGGAAAAACACCAACTAACACTACATCACATGCATTTGTATCTGCAGTTGCTAATTCTGTTACTAGAGCAATAATCAGTACTGGTGGTGATTATGATCACATCTTTAAGTATGCTGTTGCTGATAGTATTTCTTCTGAGAAGCATCAACTTGTTAATGGAGATGAGATTAGAATTGAAAATGGATCTCTAACATTCTCTTGTGATAAAGATGGTAACTATACAAATACAAAATATCCTCGTCATAATATTGATCCTTATGCTAATAGATGGTTAAAGGTATCTGATGTTACTACTACTGCATTTACAGTTGATGTTGGTGCAGCAGCTTTCTCTAATGATCAATATAATCATACATTTGTTTCTGCTTTAAGAAACAGCATTGTTAAGAGAGATAATACTATTACATTTAACGTTGGTCCTACACCTATTCGTAAGAAGGATGTTACAGCAGGATCTTATGCTCCTACAACAGGTCTTATGTCATTGACCATAGGAACTCATGGTTTAACTGCTCCAACTACTCACACACCTACTAATGCAACATATAACACTACTACTGGTGTTGTAACATTAACTCTTGCTAATCATGGATTCCAAAATGGAAACAAAGTTAAATTAGCAGATAATGCATTGACAATGAGTTGTGCTTATGGTGGTGCCTCTGGTGGTGCTGCTGAAAAGACTTATCCACGTTCAACTGACCCACTTAGCGGTACATGGACTCCAATATCTAATGTAACTACAAATACATTTGATATTCAAGTTCTAAGTGCTTGGCCTTCTACTAATTTAGATACCCATACATTTGTATCATTTGCTACAAATGGTTTAAGCAAAGCAGAAACTACAGTTAAACTTGCTGATAATTCATTAAACTTCCAGTGTAATACTGATAGTTATGGATCAGATCATCTTTATCCAAGAACAACTATTGACACACATACTGCTACTGCAGGAACAGCATATAATCCAAGTACAGGTGTTATGTCAGTTACAACTAATGCTGCTCATGGATTGAAGAATAAAGACTTTGTTAAGTTTGATGATAACTCATTAACATTCAGATGCGATCAAGATCAACAACAAACTGATCATTATTACCCAAGATCAACTGATCCATTCAGTGATAAATGGTTACCAGTATATGAAGTAACTACTACAACATTTAAGGTTCACGTTGGTATTTCTTCTAATACAACAAACCACTTCTTCCAATCAGCAACTGCTAATGGCATTAAGCAAAAACGTGATAGAGCATATGATACTGCTCTCGAAGTTGTTGCAACAACATCTACTACTATTACTCTTGATGTAGGTAAGTCTAGTGATACTAGTACTCATCAGTGGAAGTCTGGATATGTTGGAACTGGTGCTGTTATTCTTGGTGGTGATTATAAGCATATATTTAAGTCAGCAACAACTAATGCAATAACAACAGGTGGTAATTATACACATACATTTGTTACTGCAAAATCTAATGGAATCACAATTGGTGCTGATGCAGTTTACTTAGAGTCAGAATCCATACTCTTTACTTGTGATATGGATGGCAATGAGAAGAAAGCAGCATATCCTCGTGTTGGAGATCCTGCTGCAAAACAATTGTTAGAAATTCTTTCAAGTACTAAGGATACATTTACAATTAATGTAGGTGCTTCTCCTCTTGGTGATCGTTATGCACATACATTCTCAAGTGCTAAATCTAATGCCATTTCGATTGCTCATTATGATGCAGTAGGTTGTGCAGATGTATTCACAACTATTGGTAATTTGATGAACATCATTGCCGATACTCTTACAAATGCAAATGCAGGAACTCCTGTTGATCATCTTGGTAATGTGCCAAAGATTACACCAGCCGCAGAATTTATTGGTGGAACATTAGACGGATTCTATGAGGTTCCATTTAATGTTGATTATCATGATGCAACTAATGATCTAATCTATACTAATCAAATTGATACTGATATAATTGGTAGATACAGAGATGCTGCTAAATTGATGCGTTTAAATGCATCTGCTATCGTAGATAAAGCATCATTTGATATGTTAACTAGGTATCCAGATCTTGCTACCGAAATGCCTAGAAACTCTGATGGTAGTGGTGCTGGTACATTACGTTGTAAATCTGACCTTTCTTCAATATTAGAAGATATAATTTTAGATGTTGAAAAGGGTGGTAATTATCATACTACTCAAGTTGCTAATCAATATATCAATCAAACTACAGGTGAAATTAAGCATATTCGTTTACAAGTTTGGCAATCAGAGTATGCACATGAACGTTTAGCATTCTATTCAAAACAGGCTGTTATTGGTACGCTTGATGATACTAATACAGATGCTATTATTACTGGTGATTGGGGCATAACACAAGAAGTTCAAGTTCAATATACACCAACAGGTGCAACTTATGATGGTTCTACTGGTGATATGGTTCTAACCGTTGCTCCTAATGCAGGATCTTATACTGCTACTGATGCAACATATATTCCAGCTACAGGATTGATGGTGTTGACAATTGGATCTCACACATTAACTACCAAAGATAAGATTAAACTTGCTGAAAATTCAATTTCATTCTCTTGTAATCCAGGTTCAGGTGTTGTAACTAAATCTTATCCTCGTTCAAGTGGTGCTAATACATCTGATGGAAAAGACTACGCATACAATAGAATTCTTGATATTACTGCTGCTGATGCCACAACAATTACAGTAATGGTTAATAGTGCACTTAATGTTGCTATTAGTAATAATTCTGCTCATACATTTGTTTCAGCAGTTGCTAATGGAATAACAGTTGCACACGACTTTATTGTTGGTGATGCTATTACAATTGCTCAAAATGGATTAACATTTACTTGTGCAATGGATGGAAATAGTACTAACCATTCATATCCTCGTACAACTGATCCATTCTATAATAAGCCAACTTATGTAACTGCAGCTACTACAACTGATATAACAGTTAATGTTGGAACAACTCCACTTTCTTACTATGATATAACCAATGCTGCATACACACCTGCTAGTGGTGTTATGGTATTGACTATCGGTTCTCATAGTTTGACTGCTGGTACAAGTATTAAACTTGTTGATGAAGCAATAACATTAACTTGTAATTACAATAATGATGCTTGGGCAACTCCTAAGTCATATCCAAGAAGCACTATTGATCAGATGACAGCAGTTTCTGGTACAACATACAATCCAACTACAGGTATTGTTAATATTACTAAGACTGCTCATGGATTAGAAACTGGTGATTTAGTTAAACTTGCTGATGATTCATTAACCTTCAGTTGTGATACTGGTAGTGGTGCAACTAATAAGACATACCCACGTTCTACTGACCCAATTAGCGGTAAGTGGATTCCAATTACTAAGGTAGATGCTAATAACTATACTATTCAAGTTCTAGAAACCGTACCTTCTACTAATACAAATGCTCATACTTGGATATCAGCAGTAACCAATGGTATTTCTGCTAAGAGAGATAGAGCATATGATCATGCTATCAATATTGATTCTGTAACTGATACAACAATTACTATTAATGTTGGTCCATCTACAGATACTAGCGAGCACAGATTCGTTTCTGCAAAAGATAATTCTGTAATTGTTGGTGGAAATTATACTCATACATTTGTATCTGCAGCAACTAATGCAGTTACACGTCCTGCAGATTGTATTAATACTCAAACTACAATTGATACCTTAGTTAATACATTAAATGACATCATTGCTCCTAAAGGAGATGACTTTGAGATCGCTGCTGATAGACTTTATTTCAACAGAAAGTATATCGCTAAAGAGATTACTGGTCTTACAACAGCAGAGTTCACTTACACACTCAATGGTGTAAATTATACAGCATTTAGTTATCCTACTGGTGGAGAAGAAACATGTCAGAGAGACATTAAAGAAATTATCAAGAGTATAATTTCAGATTTACAGACAGGTGGTAATAATAGTACTATCACTGCTATAAGACTTTATCTAGATGCTAATATTGAACTTACTCAAGTTGAGGATGAACTATTAGCAACATTATTTGCAATTGAGAAGATTAAGACTCTTGGTGAATATGCAATAAAGAATAACTTACTTGCTATTAATTCTGCATCTGCATCAGGTAAATATGTAGCACAACATACAACTGAAACACCATATACAGATAGTGAGACACCTACAGATACTGATAGTATTGTACAGCGTCTAAGAGATCTTGTTGATTTAGCAGTTGATATGCTTGCTCCAGGCGGAAAAGTTATGAGATCTGCTGCTAAGAACATTCTTTATAATGAGAATTACTATGAAAGTGAGTTACAATCTCTCATAGATGCTCAATTTGGTATTGGTACTTGGTCTTATGATAGTTTTGTTAGTGAGATATGTACAAATGTTTCACATGATCTTATTACAACTAATATTCTTGATAAGTCTCATGCGATTAATATTACTTTAACTAGTGTTACTGGAGACTTTACAGCAGGAGAGATTGTCGTTTCTTCTAATAGTTCAGTTTCTGGAAAAGGATATGCTAAGTGTTTAGAATTTGATGAAGATGTACCTTCAATGGTTGTTGGTCCTTTCTTCTCAAGTACTTCCTTCGCTGTTGGAGATGTTATTACAGGTCAAACATCTGGTGCTACAGCAACAGTTGCAGCAAATGGTGTAAGTGCATCATATGACTGGTACAACAAACCAGGCAATATAAAAACTAAAGCAACTGCTACTGGAATTACTTCTTTGATTGAAGGACAAGTTTCAGGTACAAACTTATGGAATGCTCCTGAAGACTTTATTGCTAACTGGACTGGATCTGGAGTAACTAGAGTTGCTGATAATGCTGTTGCTCCTGATGGCACATTAACAGCAGAAAAGGTTATGGATACCACTGCTAATGTTGAGCACTATGTTTACAGAGATTATACTCTGAATGCTTTTGAAACATTAGACTCTGGATCAGTTAAGTACGATAGTGGAAATGAAACATGGGATACAGGTTCTGCTTCACAAACTCAGACATTTACAGTATCATTCTTTGCTAAGTCTGGTGAATATAATCATATGAGAATGGAGTTACAACTCGATCCTGCTACAAGCGTATCTACACAAAGATTACTCTTTGATATTGCTCTTGATACTGGTATAGTAGGAACCACTTTCCAGATAGATGGACAAGGTAACCTTGGTGATATGGCAAGTGTTGCTACGGGTGTTGTACCTCATGGTAATGGATGGTTTAGAGTTTATGCAACTGCTACATTCGCATTTGGATTTAGTACTTTACGTCAAAACATTTACGTTAAGAACGTTCCACAATCTCTAGTTTATGCTGGTACTGGATCTAGCGGAATTTATCTTTGGGGAGCAAAACTTGCTAAAGGTGCTTTAGATCCTTATACATCAGTAGACAATGATGTATTCTATACTAGTACTGAGTATAATGTTAAGACATTGATAATGAATTCACTTATTACTTACATGGGTTCTGCTCTTGAGAATGGTCTTACAAGTCCTTCTCCTAATACCAGTTTCTACAAATATTATGATGGTACAGCAGCAGCAGATTATGATAAGTTATCTATTACTAGATGTATTAGATATCTTCATGGAATTATTAAAAATCAACTTGGTAATTCAAGTTATAATAATACGATTCTTAAGAATAATGGTATATCAATCCCAACATATAATTATGGAACACGTGTAATTCCTAATGGTGTTGGTGGTGGAGTTGGGTTTGCACAATTTGCTTATGGTCTTCAGAGTGGTGTTTCTGGTGAAGTTAAATCAGTAATTCTTAATGAAGGTAGAGTTGCTAAAGTTTATAAGAGATTCCGTTTTGATGGCGATATTACTGATGGTCCATTCACTATGAATGAATCTGTTGCTAAGAGTGGTGATGCAACAGTTACAGGTGTTGTTTATGGTTACTATGAAGATACAAATTACAAGTATCTTGATGTTGAGATAACTGGTGGAACTTGGGCAATTACTGATACTATTGTAGGTTCAGCAAACACTACCACTGCTCAAATTAGTGCAATTGAAGATCGTATTCAGATCTCAACTCTTACGGGTGCATTTGTAGAAGACATTCCATTCAAAGGATATGATAGTAAGCAAACCGCACAACCTGTTGCATTCTATAAGAATGAAGCAGCAGTTACAGATAATACTGGTGGTTCTCTAACAGTTGATACTGATAGTCTACTTGGTAATTTTGAAACAACTTCTGTTGTTTATCCTAAGACTTCTAAGCAGTATATTGATGCTGCAAGATATAACGGATTGGATGTACAGGTTGGTCAAAGAATCGCTTCTGCTGGACATCTTAAGATTGGAATTAGTATTATTACACTTAATGGTGTTACATACAATAATTGGACAGAAGGTCATACAGTCTATAAAGTAGTTTCTAATGGACAAGATACTAATGTGTATGGTGTTATAACTGGAGTTGATATTGATAATAACTTCGTTTATGTTCAAATGATTCAAGGAACTATTAATTCCACTGATTATATTGGTGATTATGGTCCAACTGGTTCTGCTAATTTCCCTGTTGGTTACGCAACCGTAACTACAAAAGTTACAGTAGAAGGTCAAGCATCTGCATTAATTCAAGACATTGAAGATGGTACAACTACAAAGAGACTTTACTTAAGTGACATTGTAGGAACCTTCTCTGAGAAAGATACTATTATTGGACCTAATGCTTACAAGGCTGCTGTTATTGATCTCGTTACACTTAGGGGACGTGTTAAGAGAGCATTTAAAGGATTTGATGGAACTACAACTTCATTCAAACTCACTACTAATAATGGTACTCAGTACTTCCCAGATCCTGCTGGACACCTCTTAGTATTCATTAATGGTATATTGCAACCTCCAGGTGCATCTAACGCATATACAGCGTTCTCTGATCAAATTCAGTTCACTGAAGCACCTGATGTAGGAGCATCATTCACAGGATTCTACGTAGGTAAGTTGAGACAATTGGATGATATCTCATTCGAGTTTGACTCCTTACGTCAGTCATTCAACCTTAAACGTAATGATATATTCTACTCACTAACTCTAACTGATGGTGTACAATCCACAACCGTTAGACCAGAAAATAACATCATCGTTTCTCTTAATGGTGTTGTACAGGAAGCGGGTATTGGTTTTGAAATAGTTGGTTCTAGAATCATCTTTACCGAAATCCCACGTGTAGGATCGACATTCGTTGCATTCTCATACGTTGGTTCTGAGGCAGACGTTGATGCTGCTGAAGTTGTACCACCTATTGAAGCTGGTGACTTCTTGGATATCCAAGGAGAGGTTTCTGATAGAGAAGTTGCTGTTATTGAATCTTCTAACTCTCTAATCACTTTCGACTACCTTGGATCTGTATTCGGGCGTGATGGTCAGGCAACCGCAAATCTAACATCAGGACTTCTTAAGAATGTTCAAATTACTGGTGGTGGATCTGGATATACTTCTAGACCTACCGTTAGAATTGATTCTATCTCAGGTTTTGATGGTAGCATTCGTGCATTGGTCGGAGTTTCTGGTGTTGAATTAAGTAATGTTGGTACGGGTTATAAAGACCCATCCGTTGATGTTGAAACTTCAGTTCCAGACGATTGGACCGCTCCTGACTTGAGTCAGTATGGCGAAGAAGTAATAGATCCTGAGATACTCTGATAAATAACTAAAAATCTCTGCAAGTAATGGCTAAACAAGCACTCGGCATAGGCGCAGCTGCCAACGATAACACTGGAGACACTCTACGTGATGGTGGAGATAAGATTAATGATAATTTTAATGAAATCTATAGTGCTATTGGTAATGGAACTGATTTAAACGTAGCGGTTGCAAACCCTGCGTTAAATCAAGTTTTAAAGTACACCGCAAATAACAGGTTTGAACCTGCTGATTATAATATATTAACATCAGCATTGGATGTTGGTGGTAATAGTATTATATCGGCAAGTAATGGTAATATTACTATTGCTCCTAATGGGAGTGGTGATGTAGTTGCTATAGTAGGAGGTATTACAAATACTTTTGATGGTGCTACAGGAATTATAAGTTTTCCTACCAAATTACAATATAAGAATCAATATACTTTAATAGGTGATGTTCCTACTGCAGCATCGTATCCTGGTTATTTCTACACTGTTAATGGTGATGATAACCCTTATGTGAATATTAATATCACTGCTGGTGGTGCTGGTAATGTAAGAGCAAAAGTTGCAACTGAATATTCTAGTATTGATATTTTAGGAGATGTTGATACAACAACTGCTGCACCTACAGCAAATCAAGTTTTGAAATGGAATACTGGAACAAGTAAGTGGATTCCTGCAAATGATGATGCTGGTATTTCTAGTATAAATGTATTTGCTACAGTAACTGGTGATACGGGTACTACTACTGCAAATAGTCAGACCGATACATTAACCGTTGCTGGTGGTACGGATATTACTACAGCAGTTTCTGGAGATACATTAACTGTTAATTTTTCTGGTACAATTCCTACTACTTTTGCAGCATTAACTGATTCTGACATGGCGACGGGTCAGTTTGGAACTCCTACTCAAGGAGATTCTTTATTCTGGAATGGTACTGATTGGATAGTAACACGCAGTCCTATTACTTGGTGGGAACTTAATGCGAATGGGTCATCCGATTTTACTTTCCAAGGACCAGGTTTTCCATCTACAGCAAATGATCCAACCATCTACGTACATAGAGGGTTTACATATGCTTTTGATAATTCTACACAGGGTGGTGCACATCCTTTCAGAATTCAAAGTACTCAAGGATTAGCTGGTAATCCTTACACTGCTGGTCAAGCTGGTAGTGGTACTAATGTTTTGTATTGGACAGTTCCTATGGATTCTCCTAATACACTTTATTATCAATGTACAATCCATGCTGCGATGAACGGCACAATTAACGTAGTAACATAATTAAATGGCAAGAACTGTTCCTGGATCTGGTGCTGTAATTGAACCTATTTTCGATAAGATATTTGGTGTTCGAGCAGTAAGAGTAGTTAACGGAGGTACTGGTTAT